>Ga0307510_10000952_pt1 | contig 30574 bp, 27 predicted proteins | sample 12_EM_MG_FD_207224 | JGI IMG/M metagenome (GOLD analysis project Ga0307510, IMG submission 207224) | Populus trichocarpa ectomycorrhiza microbial communities from riparian zone in the Pacific Northwest, United States - 12_EM | ecosystem: Host-associated > Plants > Roots > Unclassified | place... | reverse complement strand
CCAACACACTTGGGATCCGGTGGACGATGCTGTGGTCATGCAGGTACGTCATGCCGGACAAAAGGGAACTGGGCGTAGTGTAATACGAAACGCATCAGTCTCGCATTTCTACCAGCGGGTGAAACCCAATGGAACGTACCGAACACTTCTTCGGTATGTCATCCCGATAAATGGCCGCGTTGGCTGAAACGCTCAAAAGAGGTCGTTGCCTACAGCCAGCTTGGACGCGAGCTATTATTTTGTTCCCTCCTCGAGCCACTTGTAAAGTTCGACCTACGGGAAACGAAACACGGCTAGGAGACAGAAAGACGACAGCATGCGCGCGATATGAGGAAGGGAGCAGGGGGTGGTGAGAAGAACATGCGACGCACAAATTTGGGATGATCTCGGGCCCTGGAGAACCCGCATCTCACCCTGTATGACCCCCTCACTCCTCTTGACCTCCTTCTTCGGCATGACCTCGCGTGTGACGTCCCTGCCGCCGTCAGAGCGGAGGAATTGCCGCGGGGTTGAAAGAGAGCGGAGTGGCGGGGTAAGAGTTGGGCGTGGACGGGTGTAGATGGGCCGGCAGCGCGGCGTTGGCCAGTCAACTGCTCTGGCGTTGCGACCATGATGTGGGGTTTGTGGTATATTTGCAGTATCATGTTAGCCTGAGAGTGTATACACCCGAGAGGCTCTCACTCGTACCATGACTTTTCCAAACGAGCCGTCCCGAGAACGTCGCGGATTTCACACTGCCTTTTCTTGTTCGCTAACGGCAGTTGCGCCATGATCGTTTGAGAGACGAGCAAGAGCATCTCGTTGTCGTGGCGCTAATAGTATCCCAATCGGTGACTATGCTCTGCCAGGTGTAGAAGTGGGAAGAAGAAGAGAAAAAGACGTGAAGCCAACTCGCCGACCCAACGAGGGCAACGAGTTGAGCGCTTTCTGGTGATTATGGCAACTCGGGATCCTCCGTCACTCTGGAGCGCCACAACGGTCTCGGCCTTTTTCCACCGCCACCAGTCAGTCATGACGCCAGTGGAGGAGACTCCAAACATCTCAATTCTCATATGCGCATACAGCATACTCCGAAAGCTCACTAGTGGGGAGTGTGTCTAACCTTGAGCAGCACGATCGCGTGTGTGAAATCGAGATCCGTGGCGTTCCATATTCACTGCTGAAACAATTTGGGGCGAGGGCGATGAAGAAGCCAGTCTGGATCTTCGGTCCCACGATAAATTGACTCGGTCTTGGGTAGTATCCCATTTCCGGCATTACCAAAACTACTCTTGTCTACCCATGACTTTGAAACACCTCACCCGAGTTTATCATCACACGACAGCTCTTCGGTCCCTGTCGCCTTTCCATTCGATCGACATTTCGTATTCTCTACCCATATTGTTCGCCATTTCCCTTACCCTCGCACTTTGACCCCCGTGGAACCACTTATTCTACTTTTGCTGCCATCATGACCTGATATCTTTTGCCATTTCTTGAACCCAATGTGAATTGTGATGCGGGGAGTGACAGGACAGCCACCTCAATGATCTTGCAAGGTACAGTGTAGTGTTGCGTTGTACCGCATAGAGGTGACTTTGCCATAGCGTGAGCGAGTTGGAGGACTCGCCATTGAGTTCGACGCAGACTAGAGAAGTTGACTGGACAAGTTATATACAAGGGACCGTGATGTATACTACACATGGTCATCCGGGAATAACGAGTCCATATGTAAGTGTAGGCATATTGTCAGAAGGGGAGAAGACCAAGGGAGATGAGAGGACAGAAGGGAGTCATATGTGAGCGATGGCGAAGAGGGCCACGAGGCGATCGGGCGATGCAACTGCGTGGTGTCGTTCCGTGGTCAGCAGCCACCTCAAAAAAGGACTGGCTGTCCAAACGCTACTCTTCGGGTCCGAACTTAGAACTTGCCACCAACAAGCGTGCCAGGGTGAGAGCAGCGAATATTGCCCACGCACCGCCGTCCTTGTCCTCCTGACAACCTCCCGGCCAGCTCAATCTCATCGGCCACGGGGTCTTATCAATCAACTTGAACAGAAGGGTGTGGGCGAGAGAACGTGTTGATTTCTTCCGGACGGGCCCCAGCACCATAATGGGCACGAACATCGTGATGACCATCTGCGGTAACGGCTGCAGCGGTGGGGTTGAGGGACTGTGAACAGAGGAAACATAGAGGTGACGGAAGGGACCGATAAGGCAGGCTGGGAAGACAGGGTGTGGAGAGACCGGGAGATGTCGTTCTCGGAATTTCACAGCCATGGTGCGACGCACCATGTCACCCTCCACCATACAGCGCAATGCCGTCCGAGGGACCGAAAAACTACGGAACGACGACCCCGAAGCCAAGAAATGAGTAGAGCTAAGCAAAACAAAACAAAAGTGGTTTAGTAGGATGGATGAGGGTAACGGATATGACCACGCACCATCGTCCTTAGCCGCGATTGTATCAATGTTTGATGACCAAGGGACTGCGGACTGGTTGAGACCAGTTGCGACCGCTCTCCAAACGTGGTTGCTTGGCAAGCAGCTCCCCGTGGGCTGACACGTGATTGCTTGTTGATTTGCGCTGGCCGAGGCGTGCGCGGAGGCGGTGAGCATGCCAGAGTGCGTTATCCAGGGTCTGTCGCGTGCATACAGGTCACCGCGCCCAAGTCAAGAGGCGAGAGAAAGGGCGAGCGTGGCTAAGAGTACGGGCGCCAACGCAGCCGGACCCGCTGACATTGAGATGAACTAACGAGTGGGAGTGCTGTCGACAATAGACGGTGCACTTGTCCCCATCGAGGGCACCGCCGGCCTCGAACTCCCTGACGCGACCGAGAGTTTCCACCGCCACTATCGAGGCGTTAGAGCCCCACGTAGAGGGCAAGGCCCTGTGCAGGCCTGTCTTTTTGCTGCGAGAGGTTCCGATCAAGTGAGCATAGAATTGGCTCACTTGGGGCGCTGCCATGAAACCTGAAGGAGGGCAAGCATGATGGTCTCAAGACACCGCTACAGGAGAATGAGTGCGGGATTGAGGTGATGCTTCAAGAGGGCGGGCACGAGACTTAGGCGCTGCCATGGGGAGATCCAAAAGAGGGCACGAAAGACGCCTGGAAGAGTGCTGGTCTTGGGACAAATTGTCAGCCCAACGGCACCTCCGGCACCCTAATGTCTACGCGCCTTTTAGAATTCTTGTCACCCCAAACCACCAATATCTTCCCAAGTTGTTCCTGTCCTCGTCCCAGGACCAAGTGAGAGTGGACCGTGTTGTGAGAGGATTGCAACCATGCAGTGAGTTGGTGACGATGCCACGTAAGGTGGAAGCGAGGTCGGGTTTGCACCGGTGTCGGGTGCCGGAAGATTGCCACAGGTCATGTATTGGGAAACCACCAGGGGTAGGATACCGCGAGGTCCACTGGATGCGCGGCGAGCTCGCTGGACAGTATTGTGCTTGTGCCAGCTGGGAGGAACCGTTTGGGGGTAGTCCGGCAGTGGGACCAAGGCGTTTGGCACTGAGAAGCGTAGGATGCGCATGAGACAGGTTAACAGCGAGAAAATTCAGGTGACGTACATGCCAAATTCGGCGATAATTATATCTGATGAGGGCCCTTGGAACGGAAAATGCCCCAGTCTGTTCACAAAAAAGCCACTGCTTAGACCCAAAACTCTCGCCGAAGATCGGGAAGGTGGATGATAAAGGGGAGGGGCAACATAATTGAGAGCCCGGTGGACGATCCCGGTACTTCACGCCGGACAAGACGGAACTAGAGATAAAATGGAAGGCATCAGTCTCTCGTTGTTATCACTGAGTGAAGAGTAATCGACGTACTGAAGCACTGCTACGGCATCTCGTTCTGAGAGGTGGCCACGCTGACTGAGGTGCTCAAAGAGCTCACCGTCGACAGCAAGGTTTAAATTGAGGTCATATTTTGTCCCAGACTCTAACCAATCATAGAATTTGACCTACAGAAAGACAACCAAACATGTTAGGAGACAAACAAGGGCGCGTGTGCAGGTGAATCATGGAGAAAAGGTGGGGTGGGAAAATGAGACTCACCATGTTGAGATGACAGAGACCCTGAAGCACCTGCATCTCGCTCTACACACTGTCCTCGTTCTCCTTGACTTTCTGCCTCAGAATCGCCTTCAGTGCGACCTTGCGCATGAGGTCCCCAGGGGCAGTCTGGCCTGAGGGATTTCGGGTAGCCGCGGAGGACGGCGGGGTAGCGGCAAGAGTGCCGGGGGTGGCGGTGGGGCGAGGCGAGGCGTGGATGGACCGGCTGCGTGGCGCTCAGCGAGGGCCTACTGTTCTGGTGGTACGTGTCATGTCCCGCTCTGCTATATGCGATGACCATGATGTGGCGTTTGTGGTTTTAGAGTGAGTGTATACACCCGAGAGACCATCGCACGTACCATGACTTTTCCAAATGAGCCAGACGAGGATGTCGCGGATGTCGTACTGCTTTTTCTTGTTCGCTGACGCTGGACCGTCGGCGGTTGCACCATCACCTCTTGGGAGATAAGCAAGAACATCTCTTTGTCGTTGCACTGATAGTATCCGAATCGGTGACGATGCTCTCTCTCGACTTTAAGATGGTTTCTTCGGTTGAGCAAGAAATGAATCTGCCAGGTGCAGAAGTGGTGAGGGGAAGAGAAAGGCTGAGCGCAAGCTGCACAACGAGCCGAGGGCTTTCTGGTGAATATGGCAACTCGGAAGGCCCATTCTGCCCGCCATAATTCTGGGAGCACCACACTGGTCTCTGTCCCTTACAGTACCACTGCAACGCCAGTCTCAATGCTTATCGCCTGCTAACCTTCTCCTTGTTCTTGTGCACACCAAATGTCTTTACGTGGCGACGGTACAGCATAATACTGTATGTATGCGACAGAGAAAAGTATCTGCACCTGCCGGATGAGCTGGACCGCCGCTGCCCTCAGTCAAACGACCCAATGTTTTCCTTCGTTCTCCTTGATCTCCTCTTTTTTCAAGGACGGAATGCCGTCATGTGCGTCCTGCTCCTGCGACTTTGGGTCTTGGCAATAGCCTTGGCCCTATCACTGTAGGCCCCAGAAAACGTCGCCATCATCCAAGTCTGTGTTTGATGTGCTGTCTTCATCACTGAGTCTCGACAGTCTGTACGATGCATGCAAGCATGGGCGATGCCGTAAGGTTTGTAACACTTGTTGTTGTCTTGGTGTTCATGACGGGCGACGCACACCACGATGTCCCCATCCGTTCTTGACTTCTGATCACCTACTTGTCAATGCCTATCTTCGCTCAGACTATTTGTGAATGGCAACATAGCGGGCCCGGCACCAGTCATATGTCGCGGAGATCATGTTATGTAGGGCAGAGTGAAGGTTGTATTCCACGAGTGGCTCTGCTCTGAGGGAGGGAACGCATCACGTCTGTATTGAGCAGACTGAAAATAAACCCGCTTGTTGTGGGGTGTCGATATAAACCGCTCTCCAGAAGAATTGAGGCCTTGAAATTGTAACAGTACATGACACGAGTGTAAGACATGTCTCCGACAAGGAAGTAAAACTAATGTTACACCCCAGCCAGAAATGGACCTAATCGGGTCGAATAGGAATAGAATCAAATAATATATGTTCCTATTGAATAAATATATGTTTACTTGATCTGATCAGAAAGTTATTGAAAGAAAACAGATTGAATTGAACTAAATCCATTTGTCAGCCTCATATTCTGGACCGGGCATCGGGAATCGGGAAATTGCATCGTGGATATCATAGAGTCCCATGAGCAACTGCAGGGCCTGGGCCAGCAGATCTGGAATTACTAGATCGCATACAGGGCCACACCCGGCTCTGGTTGTATGCTACTTTGTAAAGTTGTCTGTTTGCTCCTCGCACCCATCTCTCCTTAGTGTTCCTTTCACCTTGGTACTATGTAGACTACCTAGTTCAATACATGGAAGAACAGGTTCAATATTACTGCAATTGTGAACAAATATGCAAAGGCACACAACAAAAAGTTAGCAAGGCAGCGTACTTTCACCACAGGCCATACTGGGATTCTGTATCCAAATACTCCCTGAGCATGCAGGCCTTCCTGAATAAGCACCCGGTTGTTGTACACAAAATGTAAGGACGCAGTTGGTCCTTAATTTAGTTCACCGATGACACCTCTGTCGGTAAGGACTCAGAGGGCGGAAGCTTCAGGTGAGCAGCGCTTTCTTTAGCACCTGATGACGTAGGTTGAATTTAGACGCTTTTATGTAAACATCGGTGGGACAATAGAAGTCCAAGTGTTGGTAATCAAAATAGAAGAGTGGGGTACGAAATGCCCATAGTTTGGCAGACAGATCTAATTTGTGAGAAGAGATTGAATCCAGATGTGATATGGTGAAAAGACTGCTATTTTGGTGTAAGTCAAGTCTGGGGCTTGACGTCACAGGAGCCCCTTCTTTATATACTACTGCTGACATCACAGGTACAATCAGTCATCAACACTCAATAACATTACTGATAACGCAGTATCATACAGTAAAACAAAACCAGGCAGCATCGTCTCTGCTACTAACGTAAAGGTTTACATAATGGAGATAGCTGTATCAGTTCAGACAGTTGTACCAGTCCTAGAATGACAGTCTGTAACACAAAACGTCCTTGCGTGCTGTGCAGAGCTCACAGGTGTGTGAAGCCAAACCACCTGCCAGTGATAGGGGACACAGACCATATGATTGGTCCTCCAAGAAAATAAGCAAGACAATCTGGAGATGATGTTGTTGGTGTGACATTTCTGGGAATATACCAGACGATGCTAACTGATCTGCTAAGGGTGGTCCACCTGTTGGTCCTTGTCCAGGTCTATCTGTGCAACCCCATTCATGGCTAGGTGATCATGCGTGTAATGACTTTGATACTGGGTTGGATGCTCCTCAATCACCTAGTGACATTGGACCTTCTGGAAATGTAGAAGACTTTGACGCTGACAATCATCTGCTTGACAATCCTGCCCATTGAAATCCAAATTCATTCGATATGCCCCCTGGCGATGTTGAAGATCTGTGGCTACAGGATACAATTCATTGTGATGATCTCAGAATGGCAGTGGAATTCGTGAAGGGGCTCCAAGGTGCTACTCTGGATGACCCCAGTCTTGGGATGTCTGATGGGGCTCTTCATCGCCTTCGGAATCTGCCTCACGAACAGTCTCCCAGAGTTGTTGACAAGGTCACATGGCTAGCGATTGACCTATTTCTAGGGAATCCTTCGGAGGTGACCTATGAGACAAACTGCAGAGCTATATTGCGCTTTCAACCAGACTTAGACCTCATGAGCTACTATAAGGTTAAGTCTCTTGTGGTGTTATGATCCACCCCAATTTTTCTCATCCTTGTCGGACCCCCTCCTCATCACCCTACCTAAGCCACCACTCAAGGCTAAGTGACCATTACCATTGAACCTATCACCTCTACCAGAGCTGCCACTGCTACTGCCTAGTGAACCATCCAAACCATCATCACCCCTTGATCAGCCACCAGTCCTGCCCCTCATCCCTGTCCCCTGGAACATCCATCGTCGGGACTACTCCTCAATGGAGATGTACCAAGAGCCACCCCCAGTAGAGAACCCACTGGAAGACCCAGACAGTCCCATGGAGGACGCACTGCCTTTAGAGCCAGAACCAATCACTCACTATAAACCCGACACTCCTGGAGGTCATACAAAGACCCTGTCCCCCCAAGAGTCCCCTATTGCACCTTGGGAGGAATACCTCACTCAGCCCAGTAGTCCTGTGTCCCACAAGCACTCCCTGTCGCCCACAAGTCCTTCATCAGCACCCATATGCCAATGCACCAGTAGAGAAGGCAGCTACCAGTCAATCACGCCTGCTGCCTTGTCGCCCATAGCTGGCACCTCGCCCCAGAGCCAAGGCTACCAGTCGACCTCACCTGGAGGATCTGCAGACAATCCCTCATCCACGCAGAGCTCCACAGACGACGCGGATAGCAACATGGCCCTTAACTGGGTCACCATCAATACCGACTACCTTAAAGGGTAGTTGCTTACACTAGACACCCATTAGACCAGAATGGGCACGCGGAGATCAGATCTCCTCGGATCAGCCTCAAAACTCGTGGTCGTTATCACATCATGACAACGCTTCTCTTTCAGAGCGCCCGCCGCCATTGTTCAGGACCGATTAGGCAACTCGTCCAATTCTCCATTGTCCTCATCCGCTTCTCCATTGTTTGACTCATACAGACCACAGCACTTGTCCGCGGAGTACCATACGATACAGACAGCCCCCTCTTGACCAGAAGTACCTACCTTGGTGATTGTGGCCCGTGCGTGGCCCCGCCTGTATATAAGCGCCCTGTATTTCGACAGTCAAGCCCTAAGCTTGACTTGATTCTCAATATCAATGTTCTTGAAAGCTCCCCAAGTGCCTCCCCTTTCCCTCATCTCTTACATAAGCCTCTCAGAGTTGTCTCTAGCAACACTAGAGACTTCTACCTCTTCAAGTACTCGCCACCAGTTCACCTCTTAGTACAAGTTGTACTATCAAGGCCCGTTGAAGCCTTAACATGAGGCAAATCTAACTGGTATAGAATCTGTGATATACCATATGTGTGTCAAATCCTGCATTGCCTACACAGGGCCATTTGTGGATCTCGACACTTGTCCTTTATGCTCTGAGCCACGGTATGACCAGTTCCGCCTTGAATCAAGCTCTGGTCTGGAGAAGGTCCCTTGTCAGGAATTCCATACCATCCCCATAGGACTGCAACTACAGGTGCTCTATTGATCACCAGAGAGCACCTCCCGTGCACACTATCTATGCAGCAAGAGCCATCACGTGCATGCAGAACTTGATCATGCCAGGTCCCTGGATCAATACTCAGACATTCTACATGGCACGGACCTCATCAAGGCATTTGAAGATGGGCGCATCGATGAAAATGATATCATTCTGATGTTCTCGATCAATGGGGCCCAACTCTATGCTAAGAAGGCCTCTGCTTGCTGGATATACATCTGGGTCTTGTTGAATCTCTCCCCGCTGAGCGCTACAAGAAGAAACAAGTATTTATTGGTGGCTTTATCCCTGGGCCAAACAACCCAAAGAACATCGACTCATTCCTGTTCCCTGGGCTTCAACACTTAGTCACTCTGCAGAAGGAACAGCTGTGAATCTGGGATGCAGTTCTGCAGTGCAAAGTGGAATCAAAGGTGTTCCTTGCCTTGATAACCACTGATGGCCCCAGTATGATGCACGTCACTGGTATGGTAGGATATCATGGCAAGCATGGCTGCCGTCTCTATTGTGGTATGCAAGGGCGTTGTGAACATCATGGGATGCATTACTTCCCGGCTCTTTTGAAGCCTCTGAATTATAATGTCTTGGGCTGTACACATGGGGATATTGACGTGAAGAATCTCCTGGTACCCTTGTGCGAACGGTACCACAAGAATCTGTGCATTGTCATTTCATCTTCCAACAACAGCCAGTATCGCGCCCAACATCTGGAGACAGGGATCTCCAAGCCCTCCATTTTCTCTGGTTTAGACCCATCATCTACACTTGGGCTTCCCCACTCAGTGGGCTCAGACATCATGCACCTTGCTGCTCTCAACTTAATGGACCTCATGATCAGCTTGTGGCATGGTACAATTGACTGCACCAGGCTGGATGATAAGTCCACTTGGGACTGGGCAGTGCTCCAAGGTGACGTCTGGCAGGATCATGGCAGGGCTGTCGCAGCAGCCTTGCATTATTTGCCTAGTTTGTTTGATTGTCCCCTACATAACATCGCAGATAAGCTAACAAGCAGGTATAAGGCTTGGGAGTTTCTCCTTTATCTCTATGGGCTGGGGCTGGGACTTCTCTATGGCATTCTCCCTGATAGATTCTTCACAAACTATTGTAAACTTGTCTTGGGGATCCACCTTATGAACCAACACAGGATCTTAGAAGCGAATGTGTGTGATGCATACCAGGCGCTGCTATCTTTTGCACAGGAGTTCAAGTTATTTTATTGTCAACATTTGCCAACTTGTATTCACTTTGTACGTCCCTGTATGCACTTGCTTGTGCACCTTCCACATGAGGTCCTTCAAATCGGCCCTCCTATATGTTCATCCCAGTGGATGCTTGAGTGCACCATCAGCAATCTAGGTGAGGAGATCAAGTAGCATTCAAATCCATTCGCTAATCTCTCACAGTGAGGGATCAGGCACGCACGCGTGAATGCTCTTATGGCTATCATCCCAGACCTGGAGGGGAATGGCTCCTCTGGAGGAGGTCTACCTCATGGCTCAAAGGATTTACAAAACGGGTACATTCTGCTTCGTGCTCAAGAAAAACATCCCAAAAGTCTGTGTGAATGTGAAGCAGAAGCGTTGCGAAGATTCCTGCCAATACTACCAGAAACCAATGGCTTTTCTGTGTGTCAATGGGCAAGACTCAGAATACCAACTGGTCAGATTTGTTACACTGCATGGAAAGAACTCTGGAAGTCTCTGGAGAAGTGTCGAACTGCATGCATGGTCAAAGTAGGTCTTCGCTTGCTGTAATCTTTGCGTTTATCATTGTCACACCCACAGATACTTCTGGATGATGAAATATGCATTGGTGAAGTTCTATTCTTCACAGTTCTCTGCCTTGGAGACAGTGAAGTCCCTGTGGCACTCGTTTCTTTGTTTTCCCAGCCAGATCTGACCCTACTTCGCATTTCTGTCAACATGCTGTGGTCCTGCAAATATCAAGGTGACTTGGCACTAGCATTTATAGATGTCAAACATATTCAAGCTGTGGTTGCGATGGTTCCTCATGCCCTAGCAATAGAAGGACAAGAGGCACGCCAGCGATTCTTCCTTGTTGAAAAGCCAGGCTTGGATGTCACAGTTCTGGCAGGCACAGAGGAGGACTTTATTGGAGGCGACCCTGATGGCCACCCAGAACTGACAGCAGTGTGAGGCATCTAGAGAGCGTGCAGCATCTTTGTTTTGTAGCAGCAATGTTCTTATCTTTAATCTACAGCAGTTTTTGTCTGTATTAGGCAATCCGAGTGACTGACGTGACTGGTTCACGGTCTGCAAGAAAAGCATCTGCAGAGCACTAAGTCAATTCTGGATCTCTATGGTCCACCTTGGGGCCCGCTTTTGTAGGATTCGGATTACCCATTTTGGATGATTAATCAGATCGCTATAATCAATCTATACGACAAATGCAATGCATATAACGCTTTCTACAAGCAATGCTTCAGCATGATGATATGAGAAATTTAGAGGGGAGAACCGAGAATACACAGATCCTTCTAGTAGTGTAGAAAGCATATATTTGGACATAGCATGCCCAAAGTGAGATAAGGTGTCTTCTTGGCACATGAAACAAAGGAGTGCATTTATGAATGCCAATGTCTCTGTCTTGCTTTTCTTTGTCTCTCCCATATCTATGCTCTCAAAAAAAAACCTCTGATGTCCTCTCCTCTGACCCCATTTCAAGCTGGGCATCAGCACTCTGCGAGGTCTCTAGGTGGTATCTACAATGCTCTTGAAGTACCACAGGCTGGTACCTTCCCAGTCGACGATGTTTCCCCAACCTCTACAAGCTTCAGTCCAGGACTATGCACTCCCTTTGATCAAACTCTGCTTTCTCCTCTTGACATACCACTCCAGACAACCAATACACTTGGCACCTCAGGACCAATTGGAAGTGAAAAAGGCGCATACATTCAACTCTTGCAACATTATCAAATAATGCAAAACAAGTTGCTTAGGGAGAGACAAGAGCATTCTCTTCTCAAGTAAGTATTATCATGTATCAATTCAGGATGTCCCATCACATCACCCACAGGACGATGCATAGCGAGATCGTGCACTCACACAACACCCTCCTGAATATGTATGCCAATGTCACAAAGAGACTGCATACAGAAGATCATGCACCAGCTCTGGCAACACATGCCAGTGTCACACCACACGACCACTACAAGGAAGAGGAATCACAACCAACCGCGCTCCCAGTCTATTCAAGATCAGATTTCCCCGATATCAAATATTGGACCAGGGAGGAATGGGACAAGTTTGAAGCTACAAAAAAGAACTCAACCGATCCCACCATCAAAACCAGAAGTTGTGGGAAAACAAGATGTGCAAATGACGAAAACGTTAACTTGATGTATCTCAAACTATCAGATGGCACTCCAATTGGCAGCAAGAAGGTGATGGATGTTCAAGCCTATGCCAGGTCGATCTGGGTCGATCTCTACACAAGAGGCATCGCCCCGAAAAAATGGAGCAAAGCATCAAGGACAGTACACAAAGAATACACGCGTGAAATGGAAACACAATGGCCTATCCTCCAATACTGTGAGAACCACTACAAGGCCCATCTACTTGCGACCAAACATTATTCCCAATGGTACAAAACTCACCATATGGCCCAGACGATTGGCAAGGACAATGACAAAGAAACGAACAGGCCACCCTCAAAGAAGTTCAAAACAATGGTTGAGGACGATCACATGTGTGTAAGCTAGGCTGACACACTGCCCAAGGACTCAGATATTGACAACAATGATCACAACGACAACAACAACAACCCTGAGCCTTCTTGGCTCAAAGACAATGTCCAAGAGGGCTTGTTGAGGGGTATTTCAAGGCCTAAGGCCAGGCCTTTGAGAGATCCCCTGTAGGTTCTCAAATAATTTGTTGATTGTGCTCATGATCCTCCCCCAGTGCTAATGCCTTCGACAAATGCAGCCCAACTTTCTGGCTGCTAGGTGAAACATCACATGCTATCCAAGGTACACACGCTGCCAACCATGCTCGCGATACTAGGGATTCTGATCATGTGCCTAGTGCGGTCACACGCACACAGAGTCCAGTGGTTCCTTATGTTTCTATCTCTGGCCCGGGTATCTCTGTGACTTCTGTCCCTGGTACAGGCATCTCTATCTCTGGCACAGGTGTCTCTGCGACTTCTCTCCCTGGCCCAGGTGTCCCGCCACCTCATATCTCAGGCCCAGGAATATCCCATCCATCATATGTCTTCCCAATAACTGACACGCAGGGCTCAAGTGCCCCACCTATCGCAAGTAACATCCCATTGATCGTGCCATCCGATGCAGACAATGCCAACACGCCAGCCATCACAGAGCAACCCACAAGGATGAAGGATCTGCGCAGCAGGAGGTACAAGTATATGCAGATAAAAACCCCTGGCATCAGAATACATGCAGCGTAAGTGTTTTCCTCAGACCATTTCATTACTGACTTTGGTCTCAGGGACATGTGCTCTGTCAATTGGTGCACTGCAAACCCTGGGGGTACCATTGGAGAATTTAATGTATACTGGGACCATCTCGATAACGATCTCCAAAAGGTATGTCCTACTTGTCTGTCTTGTACAACTTATCGCTCACACATGTCACATACATTTCTAGGTGTATGATGAAAGAGAGGCGGTGAAGAAGGCCGAAATAAAGGTGAGTACAATGAATCGATTTCCTGGCCAGCATTCTAATCATGGGCAAAGGCCACACAGAAAGGGCATCTTCCCCCCAGGAGAGCCAACAGTGCCAACTAGTTGCTGTGGTGGGCTTCGCCTTGGTATGAGACCTGCTTCCCCCCCTCCCCCCCCCAATCCGCTCTCACAACACTCTCTAGTTCATTTTCTTGTCCTCATCGAACCATTGCCAACATCCGTCATCTCTCCTCTCGCAAGCTGCAACGCGTTTTCATACTCTTCACAAGTTTCCACAAGCTCCGCTCTCGTTTGGCAGCAATTCAATGGGATTCAATCCCAATCAGTTTCTGTATAATTAGATGGCATTCGCATAGTTTGATGGGATTCAATCCTATTCGAAAGTTTCACTGTAAAACCAGTAGTGTAGATGGAATACAATCAAATCAGAACAGATCAGAACAAATCAGAATGAATATGAAAGAATGCGATTAATGCGAATAATGAGAAAGAATGTGATTAATGCAAACGAATACGAAAGAACATGATTAGAAGGAGTTAGATGGGATTCACTCCTGATCTAATGTCAGTCTCACTTTCTAATTCTGTCAAATCTGATTATATACATCTACCAGATTTATTCACATTCGATCCGATTCGCTCCATTTCTGACTGGGGTTATACCATTGTCGGCAATGAAAAGGGGTGTGCATGAGCACTTTGAGGATACAAGAAGGATGAAGCAGCTGACGGTGCCACGCTTGAGGACTTTGAGAAATATAACAACAGAAAAGTGACTATGTTCACACAGTGACTTACATGCTCGAGGCGGGCTTATATTCCTGAGGAATACATAAAGTGTCTTGTCCAGGGAAGGGTCAGGACCATCCAGAAAGGGAAGTTGGAGGAAAGACAATATGAGGTGTGAGACCATGAACATGGACAAGCAGGAGTCAGTAAAGGGAAAAAAGAAACGAAATTGGACGATAAAATGTTGTACTGTTACTATATACATGGCTGTGGCTAACTCTAAGTGATGTTTTCTTGGAGTGAGAGGGAGATAAGATGGGGGAGGCGAGACGTTCACATGTTCTGTGACCTTGAGTCATCCTTCTGTCTTTCATGGTGTGATCAAGAGGCAATGGTAAGGCCTGTAAGGCCATGTGAGAGCTGGGAGAGAGGAGGGGAGGGCTGGCTATGGCCTGTGGGGTACTCAAGTTTCAACTATTCCGGAGGTGTGCAAACATTGCATGCTGTGATATAACTGAAGTTGGGGTGTAAGCGCAGGGACCCTGTAGGCTGTCGCATGCACTGCAGCCTTTCTGAATGAGCTGATCCCTAGAAACCTCAAGTAGCATGTCCAAGTGCCAGCAGCAATCGAGAACTTGAAATGGCATGGGCTTCGCAAGTAGAGGGTTGTCTTGCCTATCTGTTGAGAGGATATTAAAAACAATGAGAGTTGGCAATTTTGGTTAGCATTTTCATTGTCACCCTACCCATGGCTGTGTGTTGGAGCATGAGCCAACATGTTGAACTTGTTGAGGCTGTCATGGACTGCCTCTTCTTACTTAAACTTCTCTTTCCTATTTCATCATTTTCCTTCCGTCTTCGTCTGTGACTCTGGGCCGCTTGGGCCATCGCTTACTTAACTTACCTATGGAATATCCTTGCGTTTTCCAGAGGCTTCCGTACAATTCCATAAACTTCTCTCTTGTTCCATGACCCTCTATGGTCTTCTCCTATCTTCTAGTAGCTTCCATCTGTACTTGTATATATACTGTACCACTTAGCATAGAATGGGCTTTCCTAAACTTGTTCTATTTGTGCAATCAGACTATTGATTAGTCTCTTCTCACTATTGAACATGTGCGGCTTCCCTCAGAATGATCCCTCTTGCATTATTCAGCCTTGCTGCTAATTGCCCTTGACTCTCTACATCTTGAGATCATGTGCTAGTGTCTTGCTCGATTCCAAGTCACATCTGACTTGTGTAATCTTCACTTGTAAACCTCCCTGTCACGTGATGTCTCATATGATCGATTCCCCCTTCAGAAACGACCCCTCTCTGAAATCCATCTTTATAATCTTGCCCAAGATCCCCAAACCCTGAGATCCCCGACTCGATCTGACATAGCGGTCTGACCATGACATTAGAACAAGCTTCTCTCTACAAACTGACGATGACTTCAACTCCCTCTAGATCAAAAGAAAAACAAAAGACCCCTGAAGGTCTAGGCATTCCCACTGACTGGCGCACCCGCGCAATTGACCAACCTACTGAAGAGTCAGTGGCAGTACTTGACCTCCCATTCGAAACAACCCCCAAAGAAAAAGATACAGTACCTGCTGTGTTTACTGCAAGAGTCTGCCACTTAGTCAGAGGACAATCCATAGCAGTCATTATTGATGGCAAGGAAGTCAACAAGAAAGCACCATTCACTGCCTACTATGCCTGCTTCAAAGGAGCTCTTCTTGTACTCTCCAACGTCTATGGAGTCTGGTTCGAAATTTGTCTTCGAGCAGGAAATAAATATGAATGCTTTCGCCTAGCTTGACCAAGTCTTCAGATGAAGGACTCTCCTCTAAAAGGAATCAACTATGACCGACTTTGATTAACTGGAGAACCAATTACACATGCCCCATCTAGGGTAGCGTCCCCTGTCCGACTCCCCCCACTCAACACCTCAATGGTTATACCACATGACAGAGACGTATTCCACGAAACCAACCCTGACAACAGAGAAGCACCTCCCAGTAACAACACCAGCCGAAGCAGCACACCAGAACCAGAGGAACGACCAGAATGGAAGTCCTTTGCTGGTTTTGGGTCTTGGAGGATGAGATCGTCACAGACAGCTTGTCAACTGTCCAGACCTCCTCCACGCTGTCCTTGAGGAACAGGAGATGATCCCTTCAGACTTGAAAATCTCCTTGATGAACCCAAGAGAACAAATGACAAAGGACATCGCCTAGAAGGCATCCATCCAGACAAATTTGAAGGCGATCAATCCAAAACCAGACGATTCTTGAACCAATTTAATAGGTTCATGCTTATGAATCGCAAAGCCGACATTGCCAAAGATCCCATCTCAAAATGCATTTACTTCATGTCCCTTCTCGATGGAGAAAAAGTCAATGGATGGGTCGACATGACCTTCAACTGGCTCGAAGAGATAGAAGCTGATCCCAGTCTCATCGATGCTTTCTCTAATCTGTGGAAAATGATGGAAACCAAGTTCAAGGTGTCCTTCACAGACTATGCAGAACGAGAACGTGCCCAAGACCAACTCCAGAAATTGAAAATGACTGGAGATAATCTAGACGAATACTTGGCAGCATTCGAAACTCTGGGCAATTGTGCAGAACTGAACCCAGATGACCCCTCCAATCTTTGTATATTTGCTCAAGGACTCCCTTGGCTGTTGGCAGACGCTTGTCTTGCCATGGAAGATCCTGATACCTACAAACAGTGGAGGGCAGCAGCTCAGTGTCAACAAGTGATCTATCTGAAAAAGAAAGCACTACACTCTGAGTATGGATCCCGTAATCCTGCTCGAAGCGCAGGACAAAAACCTAACCAGGCTCAGAACACCGGCTGGGTCTGGCATTGCCCTGGAGGAAACTCAAACCCCAACAACCAGAACTGGCATGGTCAAGGAAATCGCACACAACCTCCTTGCCCACGACTTCCTCCTCGAAACGATGATGCCATGGACACTTCTGTTGTCCGGAAGGCTACCACCGAAAAAGAAAAAGAAGAGTATTGTCGCACTGGTTGATGCTTCCATTGTGGGAAACAAGGCCACCTTGCATGTGACTGTCCCAACAAACCTGCACGCACTCATACTGTTCAAATAGAAGACAGTCAGTCAAACACTTCCAGTGACAACTCTTCCTTCACCCCAACCATGTCTCTCGCTGTGCGAGTGGCTCACCTAACCAAGGAAGACCGCGGAGCGTTTATGGATGAGATGCACTCTCTAGGAGAAGATATGGATTTTCTTGGCACCTGAGTACTACGGCTCTTACTCAGGCAGTTCTGAATAGTTCTGGTTCTATGTATATAGCTCAAAATCATGCAATTCAAGTCCCCTTTCAGCTACAAACCAAAACAAAATGAGTCGATCAAAAGGCACTCCTTGATTGTGGTGCCACAGAATGCTTTATTCACCCACGAGTGGTAGAACATCTCAAACTGACAACCAGGAAGCTTGTCAAGCCTTGAAAAGTACAAAATGTCGACGGAACTCCTAATAAATCTGGTGAAATTTTAGAAGCTGTCAACCTTTTGGTCAGCAACAATGGCCAGAAAGCTTCCCACACCTTCTTCATTGCTAACATTGGACATGACGACTTCATCTTGGGTTACCCATTCTTTGAGGCATCCAATCCAAATGTTGATTGGAGTGGAGGCCATATTGAGGGATTCACCACCATCTTGTCTACCAATGCTGGTATCTGGCGGCCTCTTCCTAAGGGGACCAAGCGGCAAAATCCCACCCCAGCATGGGTACGCTGTATCCCAGGATGGGAAGAGGGTGACGAAATCTGGCTTCAGACCAGAGTTGCCAAAACTATGGTAGCACAGCAGCTTGCAGAAGCAGCCACTGATAAAAAAAAGTGGACCTGGCAAGAGATCGTCCCTGAGTGGTATCACCATCATGGCAAAGTCTTTTCTGAAGAAGCCTCAGAACGTTTTCTGGATTGTCGTCCATGGGACCACACTATAGAACTGAAGGACCATGCTCCCACTTCTATTAACTGCCGTGTTTATCCACTGTCCCCTAAAGAAAAAGAGGAACAATGCGAATTTCTCTCTCAAAACTTACATCTTCAACGAATTTGTCGCTCGAAATCCCCTTATGCCAGCGGCTTCTTCCTGATTCGAAAGAAAGATGGCAAATTCCATCCTGTACAAGATTACAGGAATTTAAACAAGTGGACAATCCCTAACAAATACCCACTTCCATTGATCTCTGAGTTAATCTACGACCTGGCTGAGAAACGCCTATTTTCCAAATTTGACATTTGCTGGGGATACAACAACATTCGCATTAAAGAAGGCGACAAGTACAAAGCCACCTTCAAAACCAGCAAAGGGCTCTTTGAGCCAACTGTCATGTTCTTTGGATTGACCAATTCCCCCACTACGTTCCAGACCATGATGGACAATATCTTTCAGGAAGAAGTGGCACAGGGCTGGCTCTGCATTTATATGGATGACATGATCATTGCCACTGAAGATGACAAGGTCCTTCACAAACTTTGCATTAACCACATCTTGGATAAACTTGAAAAGTTCAACCTCTTCCTCAAGCCTGAGAAGTGCAAGTTCCATCAGCAAGAAGTCGAATATTTAGGTGTTCTAATTGGTAATGGGTCCATCAAGATGGACCCTGTTAAAGTACAAGGCATCTCTGAATGGCCCACTCTATGAACTGTCAAAGATGTGCAGAGTTTCCTAGGTTTCTGCAACTTCTATAGGGCATTCATCAAAATTTTCTCTGACATTGCACATCCCCTTAATGACCTCACCCGCAAGAACGAACAGTTTGTCTGGTCTTCAGAGCGCGATTCCGCCTTTCTTTGCCTCAAAGAGGTCTGTAGCAATTACCCAGTCCTTCGCACCCCAGATTGGTCCAAACAATTTGTTATGGAGACTGATGCCTCCGGTTATGCCCTTGGAGTGGTCATTGCACAGGAATTCGAAGATGGCATTCACCCCATTGCCTTTCACTCACGCAGTCTTCTACCTGCAGAAAAGAACTACAATGCTCACGACAAAGAACTCGCTGCAGTGATCTTTGGATTCAAATGTGGCCACCCCCTGTTTTTAGGCGCCACACACACGATTCACATTCACACCGATCACAAGAACCTTCAGTACTTTCACGACCCCTGAAAGATTACTGGCTGACAGGCTCGTTGGATCGAATTCTTACAGGACTTCGACTATACTTTGGAACACATTCCTGGGTCAACAAACACCATGGCTGATTTGTTGTCATGAAGAACAGACCTAAACAAGGGGGTGGATTCCAATGAACCTCATGTCCTACTCCCTGATCACCTCTTCACTCCAACAAATCCCATTGAGATATGCAAAATTTTCCTTGAAGACAATCCTGATCTCCGATGCAACATCCTCCAAACCCTTCATGACTCCCCTGCTGCAGGTCATCCAGGCATCTCGAATACTTGGGAACTTGTCCACGAACAATATGAAGGACCTAGACTCTGAGAATTTGTGGAATAATACGTAAAAGGATACACACGCTGTCAGGAATCCAAAACCAATGTACATTGATCAAAAGCACCATTGCAATGTTTTGATACACCAGTCGAAGAAGGCCCTTTTCAATATGTATCGATGGATCTGATCATGGATCTTCCCAAATCACAAGGCTTCAACTCCATTCTTACAATCGTGGATCAGGGATGTTCCAAAGCAGCTAAATCCATTCCATGCACCAAAACAATCGATGGAACAGGGGTAGCACTTGAGTATCTGAAACACTTAGTGCCCTGGTTCGGACTTCCCAAACAGATCATCTCAGACCACGATCCCCGGTTCACCTCTGCATTCACAAAAGAAATGTGCAAGGCCCTAGGGATTCAACAAAATCTCTCCACTGCCTTTCATCCTTGCACCAACGGGCAGACAGAATGTATGAATGCTTGGATCAAACAATACTTGCAACCTTGGACCTCTGGGAAACCCTCAGCCTGGAGCCAACTTCTCCCTGTCGCAGAATTCGCACATAACTCCTGGAAGCATGATGTAGCACACAAATCCCCCCATGAACTTCTAATCAGAATCAAACCACAAGTGATTCTGAAACATATATTCACGATTGTGTCGATGTTTGATGCCCAAAGGGACCACAAGGGCCAGTTGCGACCAGTTGCGACCGCTCTCCAAACGTGGTTGTTCGGCGGGCTCTTGTGGGCTGACATGGTTGATTTGTGCTGGCCGAGGTATGCCAGAGTGCGTCCCGGGTCTGTCGCATGCATACATCGCCATGCCCAAGCTAAGAGGCGAGAGAATGGGCGAGCGTGGCTAAGAGTGCCGACGCCAACGCAGCCAGACCTGCTGACATTGAGATGTACCAACAAGTGGGAGCGTTGTCGACCATAGACAATGCACTTATCCCCACTGAGGGCACCGCCAGCCTCGAACTCCCTGGTGCAACTGAGAGTTGCCACCGCAAAGATCGGGGCGTTAGAGCCCCACGTAGAGGGCAAGGCTGGGTGCGGGCCTGTCTTGTTTCGCAAGAGAACTCATTAAAGTGAGCATACACTGGCTCACCTGGGGCGCTGCCGTGAAACCTGAATGAGGGCAAGCATGACGATTTCAAGACGCTGCTGCAGGAGAGCGAGCGTGGGATTGAGGTGCTGCATCAAGAGGGTGGGCACAAGGCTGAGGTGCTGCAACGGGGAGATCCAAAAGAGGGTACGAAAGACGCCTGGAAGAGTGCTGGTCTTGGGGACAAACTGTCAGCCCAACGGCACCTCCGGCACCCTAATGTCCACGCACCTTTTGAGAATCCCTGTCACCCCGAACCACCAATACCTTCCCAAGTTGTTCCTCTCCTCATCCCGGGACCAAGTGAGAGAGGACCGTGTTGTGAGAGAATTGCAACCATGGGGCGAGTTGGTGACGATGCCATGTAAGGTGGAAAGCAAGGTCGAGTTTGCACCGGTGTTGTTCAAGATACATAATCGATCTTGTGTTTTGTAAGGCCTTAGAGGCGTTATTAATAAGTCATTTATTGCCTGCACCCTTCTAAGTGTTGCTTGATTTTCGAAGGCTAGTGATTTAGTATTTGGGAGCCTTTCATTTGCTCTAAGCCATATGGTAAGATTGGCATTGACGACATATACTATACCAGGGGAACAACAATGAGCCACACAAACCGTACAATCAAAACCCGACGAAGTGGAGGAATAAAATAACATAAAAAAGGCTAAGCAACGCCGGAGCGATGGGAAGGTAACGGTAAGTCTAGACAACATCGAAGGTGTAGATGGGGAGAATCCAAGGCAAAGGGTGTCCTTGTCCGTACCATCACCTCAGCTGCATCTGCTGCCAAATTTCCCGAGTATACCGACAGCATCGAACGGATCGACACTACCCGTACTCTCCTCACGAACCCCACCGCCACCGTGATTCCCAAGGTCGAACGACCCGGGCATACGCAGTGGGACCTCTTCCGCTTTGCGCGGCTGGGGCGCCGTCGTCGTCGTGTGTGCGCGGGGTGCCCCCCCTCTCATGCGTTCTCGGTGACCTCGGTCTTGACACTAGCCTTGGCTTTTGTTGAGGGCATCAGAAAATGACATCGGAGGAGAAGTTGTTGGTTTTGGAGTCCCCCCAGCCCGCCTCGAGGCGCACGGTCATCCGGCGATGGAGGCGACGGATACTAGTGTTGGCTCTTGGTGCCTGGTTCCGGCGTCACGGGCCACGACGCCGACCCGCTTCTGCTCCCGCCATATCGTCAGAGCGAGTGCCAGCTGGTCCTTTTTGGTTGTTCGCGCCATCACTTTTGGCGAACCGCGAAAGGTACGGGCCGCGTCGATCGCGCTGCACCAGCATCGGCCGCGGGTCAAAGTTCTCGTGCAGACCGCAGTGGTCGTGTTCGGTCGGAGCAGGGAAGTTCGTGAGCCGTAGATCCGACAACGCTGGGTCGACGGTGAGACGATGCGTGAGGTTGGGATTGAGGAGGGCATGGATAAAGCTTTTGGTTGTGGTGCAGGGTGCCAGCGCATGGAAGTCAGATAAGCACACCCCCACAAACCGCAACGATCGCGGGCGTACCTTCATCGGATACATCTTCCAGTAATTATCGTGGAATTTCACACTCGCCCCCGTCGTCTGCTGTATCACCTCCATTTCATCTGCTTTGAATGGCATGTATCCGCGATGAAGGCGTAAGTGGGGATTCTGAAACATGTAATCAGCATTGCATCGTGGTGTAAATGATTGGTAGGAGTAGGACGTAACCGACCCTGTTGACCAAAGAACGGCTTTCCCTGCCCGTTTGGTTGGGTACCCCTGGAGCGACATAACCGAAGCTCCCTGCGACAGAGGTGAGTAGTTCCTCAGAATTCGAGGTGCTTGTCCAGTAGGGTCAAATGACACGCATATGGCGATAACAATATCCAATGATGAGCCCTTGGTACGGAAGAGAACGTTCTCCGGTGTGTTCAAAAACCACGCATTAGGACCGAAGATCTCGCCGAAGATCTGAAAGGGAATGATAAAGGGGAGGGACAATATGGAGTGTATCCCGGTGGACGATGCCGTGGTCATATAGGTACTCCATGCCTGTCAAGACGGAGCTAGAGATAAAACGAAATGGATCAGTCACGCGTTGCTATCACCGGTTGAAGAACAATCGACGTACCGAAGTGCATCTCGTTCCGAAAAATGGCCGCATTAGCTGGGACGCTCAAAAAGTTCACCGTCGACAGCGAGGTTGTCTTTGTCCGACTCGATCCATTCGTAGGATTTGACCTACAGAAAGACAACCAAAGAAGTTGGGCGTTAAACAACGGGCACATGGTGGAGAAAAGAAGGGAGGGAGAAAGGAACGTACGGTGTGGGCATGATCGAGAACCTGGACCACCCGCATCTCGTTCCGTATGATCTCCTCATTCCCTCCGCATTTTTTCTTCAGCGCGGCCTTCAGTGTGGCCTCGCATTTGACATCCCCTCGCGCCGTCAGCGGAGGAATTGCTCAGAGGGTTGAAGGAGAGCGGAGTGGCGAGGTAAGAGTTAGAGGTGGTGGTGAGGGGAGGTGTGGATGGCCTGGCAGCGCGGCGCTTGGCCTGGGTCTACTGTTCTGGCGCCGCGATGCGATGACGATGAGGACGTTTCGTTGTCATTGCAGTGATTGCAATCCAAATCGGTGATCCTTTTCTCCATCTCATGGGTGCGGCCTTGGTCGAGCGGTGGTAAAAGGGCGGACTGACCGATCACGATTTGCAACCGGATACAAACAAGCGTGGGAAGAGAAACAGAAGAGACCTGAGATTCGCCGAACCAACGAAAGGCGCGTTTTCTACATGAGAGTGAGTAGAGAATGGCAATTCAGAAACGCTTTCTGTGTTGCAAATTTGGGGTTCGAGCTTGTCGGTCCAAGACATTTGAAATTCCCTCTCCCTTTCTGCCTTGTCACCCAATTGTCTCTCGTTTGGCTTGCTTGAAACCCGAACTCGGTTCTCTATCCAACCTTTCATGTATACTCATGCTCGACGACATCCCTAATGCTTACCATCAAGAGCTCGAATGCGGGGAAGGTTGTAAAACGTTGACAAAAAGGCGCGTGATAATCCACAGGTTCCTCATGGACAATGACAAATAGGTGGTTAGGTCGGCTCGACCCACGAGTGACTATCAGTGCGCTCTACGATGGCGGCCTTCTTGAGATATTTCACTTCTGCGTGGATGAAGAATTTGATCTTCGCCATCAAGACGAATGGCTTACGCTCGTCCTCATAGTCGAATGACTCGGGCACGCGAAATTCAGCCCCTTCATCCCCTTGGTTCGCCGCCGTCGTCTACACAGAGCGTATCTCCCTCCTGCTCCTTTTCGGTTTCAGCAGCAGCCTTGACTTTATTGAGGTCATCGGCAAATCACATCGGGGAGGGCGACGAAATTTTCATCGTCGTTTTTGCAGTCCCTCGAGGAGTGGCTCGTAGACGCGGGCGTTTCTCAACGAAGGCACGGGAGGCGAGAGTTGTTTAGAGCAATTACGATCGCAGGAAGCTTGGCACGCGCGGGGAATCTCAAGAGGACACAGGGGCTGGCCGATACCCTGCGCCAATCACATTTCTCCGGCACGTGCGCAGGTTAAAGTTCTCACGTAGGCCGCGGAGGTCATGTTCAGTCAGAGCCGCGAAGCTCGTGAGCTATGTATGCGACAGTGCTCGCTCCGAGTCGGCGGTAGGCGACGTGGGGTCGGAATTGAGAATGGCACGGATGAAGTTCTGATGTGAGGTACCAGGGCCCAAAGATCAGATTAACACATTCACATGGCCTTCGTCGGAAACCCTCTTCAAGTATCCGTCGCAAATATAAACCCTTGCCTTGGTCGTCTGCTGGATCACTTTCTTCATATCATCTACCCTGAATGGCGTGTATCCTCAGAGTAGCACGTAGGTAATGATTCTGCAACACGTACTCAGCGTTCCATCGTATCATGAATGACCAGCAACCCCACCTTATTGACCAAATATCGACAGGCTTGCCGTGCCCCTTATGGTTCAGCACCTCTGGAGCTACATATCCTGGACTTCCTGCAACGGAAGTGAGCGGTGCCCCAGTTGAATCGAGATGTTTAGCACTGAAAGGCGTATGACGCGTAGGAGACGTGCTTCCGGCGAGCAAACTCAGGCGACCCACATGCCAAAGTCGGCAATAACGATATCTGATGATGGGTCCTTGGTGCGGAAAAGAATGTTCTCCGGTCTGTTCACAAGCCGCGCGTTGGATCTCGCCGATGTTCGGGAGGGTGAATGATAAAGGGGAGGGGCAACATAGTTGAGAGCCCGGTGGACGATCCCAGTACTTCACGCCGGACAAGAGGTAACTAGAGATAAAATGAAAGGCATCAGTCTCTCGTTGTTATCACCGAGTGAAGAATAATCGACATACCGAAACACTGCTACGGCATCTCATTCTAAGAGGTGGCCACGCTGACTGAGGTGCTCAAAGAGCTCGCCGTCGACAGCGAGGTTTAAATCGACATCGTATTTTGTCCCAGACTCTAACCAATCGTAGAATTTGACCTACAGAAAGACAACCAAACATGTTAGGAGACAAACGAGGGCCCGTGCGCCGGCGATTCATGGAGAAAATGCGGGGTGGGGAAATGAGACTCACCATGTTGAGATGATGGGGCCCCTGAAGCACCCGCATCTCGCTCCACACGCTCTCCTCATTCTCCTTGACTTTATGCTTCGGAATTGCCTTCAGTGCGACCTCGCGCAGGAGGTCCCCAGGGGCAGTCTGGCGAGGGATTTCGCGTGGCCGCGGAGGACAGCGGGGTAGCGGCGAGAGAGTCGGGGGTGGCGGTGGGGCGAGGCGAGGCGTGAATGGACCGGCTGCGCGCTCAGCGAGGGTCTACCGTTCTGATGGTACGTGTCATGTCCCGCTCTGCTACATGCGATGACCATGATGCGGCGTTTGTGCTTTTAGAGTGAGTGTATACACCCGAGAGACCATCGCACGTACCACGACTTTTCCAAACGAGCCAGTCACGAGGATGTCGCGGATGTCGTACTGCTTTTTCTTGTTCGCCGACGATGGACTGTCGGTGGTTGCACCATCACCTCATGGGAGACAAGCGAGAACATCTCTTTGTCGTTGTGCTGATAGCATCCAAATCGGTGACTATGCTCTCTCTCGACTTTTAGGTGGTTTCTTCGGTTGAGCAGGAAATGAATCTGCCCGGTGCAGAAGTGGTGAGGGGAAGAGAAAGGCCGAGCGCAACGAGCCGAGGGCTTTCTGGTGAATATGGCAACTCGGAAGGCCCCTTCCGCCCGCCGTAATTCCGGGAGCACCACACCGCCGTCTCTGTCCCTTACCACCGCGACGCCAGTCTCGACGCTTATCGCCTGCTAACCTTCTCCTTGTGCTTGTGCACATCAAATGGCTTTACGTGGCGACGGTACAGCATAATAGTGTATGTACCCGACAGAGAAAAGTCTGCCCTCACAGTCGAACGACCAAATGTTTTCCTTCGCTCCCCTCGGGCCCCTTGTTCTCCTCTTTTTCCAAGGGCAGGAACGTCGTCACGGTTATCTGCATGTGATGTGCGTCCCCCTCCTGCGTGATGGGCCTTGGCAATAGCCTTAGGCCCTAGAAAATGTCGCCCATCATCCGAGTCTGTGTTTGATGTGCTGTCTCCGTCACCGGGTCTTGACAAACGTGCCATGCATGCGGGCATGGGCAACGCCGTAACACTGGCTGTTGTCGTCTTGGTGTTCATGACTGGCGACGCACGCCACGATGTCCCCATCCGTTGTTGACTTCGGATCACCAACTTGCCAACGCCTATTTTCGCTCGTGAATGGCAACATGACGGGCCCGGCACCAGTCACATGTCGCAGAGATCGTGTTACATAGGGCAGAGCGAAGGTCGTATTCCACGAGTGGCTCCGCTCTGAGGGAACGCGCCACGTCTGCATTGAGCAGACTGAAAATAAACCCGTTTGTTGTGGGGTGTCGGATCCCAAAACCTGAAATTCAGACGCATGAATCCGCAGAGAAGTATGGAAGCAGTGATCTGCAACGTGCGATCAGCATTCTCTGGGAGGGATATGAACCGCTCTCCAGAAGAATCGAGGCCTGACACGAGCGTAAGACATGTCTCCGACAAAGAAAGTAAAACTAACGTTACGCCATTGTCGGGGACGAAAAGGGCTGTGCAGGGAGCGTGAGTACTTTAAGGATACAAGGATGACGCGGCCGACGGTGCCACGCTCAAGGACTTTGAGAAATATAACAACGGAAAAGTGACTATGTTCACACAGCGACTTACGGGCTCGAGGTGGTCTGATATTCCTGAGGAATACATAGAGCGTCTCGTCCAGGGAAGGGTCAGGACCATCCAGAAAGGGAAGTTGGAGGAAAGACGACACGAGGTGCGAGACCACGAACACGGACAAGCGGGAGTCAGTAAAGGGAAAAAAGAAACGAAATTGGACGATGAAATGTCGTACTGTTACTACATGGCTGCGGCTAACTCTAAGCGACGTTTTTTGGAGCGAGAGGGAGATGAGATGGGGGAGGCGAGACGTTCACACGTTCTGTGACCTCAAGTCATCCTTCCGTCTTTCATGGTGTGATCAAGAGGCGACGGTTAGGCCTGTGAGGCCATGTGAGGGCTGGCAGAGAGGGGGGAGGGCTGGCCATGGCCCGTGGGGCACTCGACGAGTTTCCGCTCTTCCGGAGGTGTGCAAACATTGCGCGCTGCGATATAACTGAAGCTGTAGAGTTGGGGTGTAAGCACAGGGGCCCTGTAGGCTGTCGCACGCACTGCGGCCTTTCTGAAGGAGCCGATCCCTAGAAACCTCAAGTAGCGCGTCTGAGTGCCAGCAGCGATCGAGAACTTGAAATGGCATGGGCTTCGCAGGTAGAGGACTGTCTTGCCTATCTGTTGAGAGGATATTAAACACGATGAGAGTCGGCAATTTTGGTTCGCATTTTCATTGTCGCCTTACCCGTGGCTGTGTGGGGGAGTATGACCCAACACGTTGAGCCCGTTGAGGCTGTGCAGAATACACAAAGACAAACGACAACACGGCCTCACGGTGCATCTGTCGTCTCCTGATTGATTCCTCACTCACCAGTCTCTATCCTGCCTCCTCGAAACTTCAAACTGAGCCCCAGTCCCATCACCAACTACCCATCACTCAACGCATCGCTAATGAATGCCGTCAATGTTTTCAATGGTGGAAAGCATGTTGCACGTCGACGAAAGATGTTGTGGGTCGAAGGGGGCCGTGGTGAGTGACGAAAACAGGTCCTTCGTAGGATGACTTGTACTGAATTGCGCGGAGCAGACCGGCTTTACCCGCGGGTGACTATCGACGCCCTCCCCGACGATGTCCTCCTGGAAACATTCGAGTCCTATCTGGGTAAAGACGATCCCGATTATCTTGATGTCGAACACAATTACAATGGGTGGCAAACACTGGTACATGTATGCCGCAGATGGCGATGGATCGTGTTTACTTCACCACGTCGCCTGGATCTGAAACTTTACTGCACTGAACAACGATCGGTCAACTCAAAGACACTGGATATCTGGCCAGCATTACCCATTGTCATATTTGCCCCCAACACGAAGTCCCAAGAGGATGTGACTAACGTCATTGCCGCGCTCAGGCATCACAATCGAGTGTGTAAAATCTATTTCTGCCACCGGGACTTTCAAGATTCCTTGTTGAAAGAATTTGCGGCAATAGACGAGCCATTCCCGGCGCTGACACGTCTGTACCTCGCCTCTTATGCACCGAACGTGCCAGTCCTTCCTGATTCGTTTTTGGGTGGATCTGCCCCACGTCTAAGATCACTCTACTTTTATGGCGTTCCTTATCCGTCAATTGGAAAACTACTTTCATCTACCACTAACCTTGTCTGGCTTTCCCTTCTGGGTATTCCTCATTCCGGATATGTTTCACCCGAGACGATCGTCCCTTGTCTGTCCATGTTGCCCAGGCTCGGATTACTTCAGCTTGGATTCCGACACCCCCGATCTCCGGCCCGTCAAGCAAGCCGACATCTGCCCCCGCTCACTCGTGTAGTTTTCCCCAGTCTCACCTCTTTATACTTCCAAGGTGATATCGAGTACTTGGAGGACATCCTGTCTCAAATCGAAACACCCATACTCAACGGAAGTCATTTTAGTTTCTTCAATCGACTAGTATTCGACACTCCACTACTCGGCCACTTCATCCGTCGCACGGAAACATTCACGACAACCCATACAGCACGCGTACAATTTTCCAGTTGGGGTGTCACGGTGGCACTTTGGGAACGAGAAGAGATGGCTAATAATGATGAGATAACACGAAGTTTGACAATCCATTGTAACCCGTTGGATTGGCAGCTTTCTGCTCTTCCGCAGATCTTGAACTCATTCTTGCCTTCCCTTTCAACCTTGGAAAGCCTCGAAATCGTAGTATATCGTAAAGATTGGCAAGGCGAAATCGAGGTCATCCAATGGCAAGAATTTTTACACCCGTTCATCTCTGTGAAGGAAATGACCCTACAAGACGAGGCCTCCGTTCGACTTGTCATACCTGCCCTTCGAGAGCTCTCCGGGGAAAGAGCAACAGAAGTGTTACCTGCTCTACAAAATCTTTCCTTAACAACTTCTGGCTCGTCGCCATCGGGACCTCTCAAGGAAGCCATTGAGGAGTTCATCGCCACACGACAACTCGATGGTCACCCTGTAACTGTCCACTACGAAGACACCGAAAGCGACGAAGACACTGAAAACTACGAAGACACCGAAAGTGAGGAGGAGTAGGTGCGTCGGGAGGTTGGTGATCGGTAAGTCCCTGCTTCAAGTTCGCTACACTTTGTGATAGGCCAGCGTCATGTGGCGGTCTTGTGCCGTCCGCACAAATGGATTATGTTTGCATTCTACCGCAGCGACAGTCTGTTCAAAATAAAGAACCAATCCTGTATTTTGTAAAGCCGTCCAGGCGTTAATAACAGTCCATTATTGCCAGCGTGCCTCCGAGTTTCACTTCATGTCCGAAGGCCAGTGCCTTGGAATTTCGGGGGACTTGCGTCGGTCTAGGTTTGCTTTACGGTAAGATTCGCGCTGACGCCGACAACATATACAAAGGGCACAACGAGCCATACGGACCGAACAATCAGAACCCGAACCGAGCAGAGGGGAAAATAAACCTAAAAAACCCAAGCTACGGTATGGAATGGGTTGTAACCGTAACGGTAAGTGTAGAAAAAATCAAAGGTCTAAATTGCGCGAAGTGTCATCTCACCTGCATCCGCCGCCACAGGTTCGCGAGCATACTGACGGCATCGAACGGATCGACAGTACCCGCACCCGGCGTCTCACGCCCAGCACCACCGCCCTGATCCCCAAAGTCGAAAGACCCGGGAATACGAAGCTCCTCTTCCTCCTCCATGTTGCGCGGCTGGGACGCCGCCGTCATCGTCTGCGCACGGGGTGCATCCCCTTCCCGCGCCTCTTCGGTCTCAGCAGCAGCCTTGGCCTTGGCCCTGTTGAGGGCATCAGAAAACGACATTGGGGAGGACGACGATGGCGACGAGGTCGTCTTTGGAGTCCCCTTTGCCGCGAGTCCCACCAGCCCGCCCCGTAGCGCGCGATCATCCGGCGATGGAGGAGAAAGGTATTGCTGCTGTTGTCTCTTGGAGTCGGGTTCCGGCGTCGCGCGCGACGACGGCGACCCACTTCGGCTCCCGATATCGTCTTCATCGTCGGAGCTGAGTACCAGCTGATCCTTTTTGTTGTTATTGTTCGCTCCGTTACCCTTCGCGAAGCGCGACATGGCCCGTGCGGCCCCGATCGCGTTGCGCCAGCGTGCGCGCGGGTCAAAGTTCTCGCGCAGGCCACAGAGGTCGTGTTCCGTCGGAGCCGCGAAGCTCGTCA
>Ga0307510_10000951_pt1 | contig 30584 bp, 19 predicted proteins | sample 12_EM_MG_FD_207224 | JGI IMG/M metagenome (GOLD analysis project Ga0307510, IMG submission 207224) | Populus trichocarpa ectomycorrhiza microbial communities from riparian zone in the Pacific Northwest, United States - 12_EM | ecosystem: Host-associated > Plants > Roots > Unclassified | place... | reverse complement strand
ACATTTATGGGCTTTATTTATTTATGGTGCTGGCTCTTTACCCCAGCAAGTGGGCTCAAGAAATGATCGCCTACATGGAATTCTTTTTCTTCTTTTTTTCCTGATAATTTTTTCTCTAGTTATTCAGTTGGAATGCGCATTAACTAGTCTCTCCATGTTTTTCTTGTATAATTCTTGTTTTTTTTATTTTTTTTTATCATTAATGACAAACTCATTAATGAGGATCAAACTTATTTATTTTAATGAATACAAAACATTCTAACTTTTATATTAATTGTAGATCAATTTACGCTGTTATACTTGTTTTAAGTTATAGATATTTTAACAAAGAGAGAGTATAATATCATTCCCACCACATATATTTGTTTAATTCAAATTCTTATTATTTGATTATTTTTTATTAACTCAGAGACTTAAAATATCAACCAAAAACAAGAAAGAAACTTTTTAAAGGTATGTTTATTAGAGGCAGAAATAAAAGGCCCAGCATCCTTTGCTTTTTTGTTTGGAATTATGTTTAGTTACATTTTAAAAGTGTATTTTAATTAAAAAATATTAAATTAATTTTTTAGTATTTTCTAATAATTTTGATGTATTAATATTAAGAATAAAATAAAAATATATGAAAAACTTATTTTAATGTATTTTTATATAAAAAATATTCTTAAAAACTATAATTCATTATAATACAAAACACTCGTGATAGATTGTGATCCAAATTGAGATGTATCATGTTATTTTCATCATATTTTTAGAAAAGATGCAGTGTTGTTATTGATATTATTGATAGCAGCATGGCGGCAGTAGGAGATCTCTGTAAAGAGGAGAAATTAAAAAGGGTACTGTGAATGAGATAGCCGTTGAAGAAATTTGAATTTAAAAGAAGAGAGAGAAAGATTCGAGAATAAATGATTGATAAAGAATGCTGGCTATTTCTCTTATGATAAAAACAAAAAGATAAAAAAAGAAAGAAAGAAATGGGTGGTGACTGGTGAGTGAGTGAACGAGTAGGGTGGGTGGTCAGAAGAAAAGCAGATAGTTAACAGCACACTCCAATCCGTCATCCAACGGCTATTTATGTCTCTTCTCTTTTCTCTTCCCCAGTCTAACGGCTTCTTTTTTTTTTTTTAAAAAAAAATATTAAAATATTAAAATATTTTTATAAATTATTTTTTACGTCAACATCAAAACAATAATTTCTTTTTAAAAAATTTAAAATTTTAAAAATCACGTTTCCAAATACTACCATATTACTTCGAGTTAGTTTGTTTTTATATTTTAAAAATATTTAAAAATAAATTAATTTTTTTTAATGTATGTAGATCATATTATATCATAGTACTTAAAATAATTCTTTTTAAAAAATTATTTTAATAATTTTTTTTAAAAAATACTATAAAAAACTACCGGAGTTCCAAATAAAATCGTAGCTTACCACAACTTTATTCTTTCTCTCACATATCTGCCTCTGCTTCTCCCTCAAAAATTTGAAATGTTTTTGTCTCTCTCTCTCTAATCTCTGGACCATTAATTATTATTATAAATCCAAAAAGCAGGTACTTTTGAAAATGTTGTTGTTTCTTTCTTGGACAACGATCCTCTCTCTCTCTCTCTCTCTCTCTCTCGATTTGTAAAACTTGAAATAATAGATAGAGAGAGAGAGACCAAGAGTGGGTGAATCGTGGTCTAACTATGTCTTCTCTTTCATTTCACTCAGTCATGTATTCAAATAAAATCCCTTCGCTACTCTAGCAGCGCTAGTAATCCTATCTCCTCCTCCTTCTCTTGTTCTTTCCTTACCCTCAAACCCTAAAACCTTCTCTTTCACTCCACACCAGTTCTTTCTCTGTTCCATTCCCTCACCAATACAATACCACTATGGGTGCTTGTTTTAGCAAGAAAAAAAATGAAGTTTCCTCTTCTCCTTCTTTGAAAGCAGCTGCGGCTCCTGCTTCACAACCAGTTCTAAATCACCCACATAATAATAACAATGCCACTCTCAAAGTAGATCAGAAGAATGAGATCACAATCAAGAACAAGATAGTGGAGCAAAAGGAGGTGGTCAACAAACAAGTCGTAGAAGAAGAGGAAGAAGAAGACAGCTTACTCAAGAAAGAAATTTTTGTCATCAAACACAGGAAAAGCCATGATAGAGACAAACGCATCCCTCCTCCCAACGACGATGGTCCTGCTGCCAACGCTAATGCATCTGCTGCTGCTGCTGGTGAAATATTATTGGCCAACAGCAACACCAATGCTGGTGTTAATAATATGGTTGTCAGAACATCAAGCTGCACAAAAGAAGAGGTAGATGCCATTCTCATACAGTGTGGAAGGCTTAGTCGCAGCAACTCCTCTGGAGCTGGAAAGCCTCTTTCTTCTGGCAGAAAGTATTCTGGCTCCAAGAGGAGTTATGACTTTGATAATAATAATGACCAGGACCAAGATGTCAAGCCTGCCACTTCTGCCGATTATGATTCTAGAAGGAAGGGCAATGACGACGACGAGGGTGAGGTTACAGCGGAGAGAAGGCAGCATCGCCAACGCCACCGCCAACGCCAATCCAGCAGGCCTTCTGCTTCTCCTTCTGCTCAAGGGAGGAGAAGGACACCCAGCAGGGAAAGAGACCAGAACCAGCGCTCCGGAAGCAGAGAGAGGGCCAGTGGTAGCAGTGGGAGAAGGGTGAGTCGATCACCGGGTAGAAGATCAGAAATAGCCCAAAATACAAGCATTACTCCTGGAAATCTTAATGCTACTATTCCTGCTAACAATACTGGTGGTACTGGTAATAGGCCTGGAAAAATGGTATCAGTCCCTGCCACTGTTTCTTCTTTAGTGATGGATAAAAGCAACAACATTGGAGTTGAACCGCAAGCTACAGCTGGAACTAAGCGCATCTCGGTGAAGAGAAATGTTGGTGAGGCAGCGGTGGCAGGCTCCAGGACAGCTGCATCCCCACGCTCCCAATCTCCTGCCAGAGCCAATGCTAAGACTTCTAATGAGAATAATCAGCAGCCATGTCTTAGCCGCAGCAATTCAAGAAAAGCAGACCAATCTCCTTACAGAAGAAACCCATTAAGTGAAATTGACCCCAATTCATTACAGCATTCACAACCATCTGGCAACAAGGCTACCTGCACCAGCAACAACAGATCACAAATCAGAAACAAAGATATTGAAGGACAAGCGGTGGCCAAGGAAACTTTCAATCCTCTGAATCAGGTAACAGTTTTTGACTAGAGGAGGAGGGTTCTATTCACTATGCATGGTTCTTTGTAACCTCTAGTTTGATCAGGCGAATCACATAAAATGAATCCGCTAATGAAGGCTACAGATTTGGTCAAGATGAAGAAACTTATAATATCATAGCCGCTCATGGTTATTTTCGCCAATTGATCTTTCAATACCCTAGTTTTAACAACTCTCGTTTAAATGGTTTCAATTTTAACCAATCTGTAATTGATAGTCAAGGTCGTGTAATTAATATCTAAGCTTATATTATTGAAGTTATGAATGAACATATTAGTGCTCTAATTTCCCTCTAGAACTAAGACAAATTTCAGCCAAACTTTTGTCTTAGTGGTACGACCTCTTCTTTTTCACAGATGTCTTTTTTGAGCATGTGCCAGCTAAAGAGGCTACTAATACTGTTTCTTTGGAACATAAAATTTGCCTTTATGCATCCTTTTCAGACTCCAATGAAGAAGCAAAATTCTGAGAAAAACAACAGAGTCAATGTTCAAGTGGCAAATTACAGATGCAGTAGCATGGCTTCACTGGAAAACAAGCTTTCAAAGGAACAACAAATGGAAGAGGCCAAAGGACATCCACCAGTCACGACCAATGTGGTAGACTTGGGAGGTGAAAGCTTGAAGCCCCAAGCATTAACCAGAAGCAGGTCGGCAAGGCGATCGCGAGACCTGGACCTCAATCCTGAAACTTTATTGAATCCAACTCCATCATATACCGCACTATTGCTGGAAGACATTCAAAATTTTCACCAGAAGAACACTCCTCCTTCCTTTTCACTCCCAGCTTGTGTCACCAAGGCCTGCTCCATTCTTGAAGCGGTCGCAGACCTTAATTCCACTACAAGCTCCAACCTGTCATGTGCCTTCTCTGATGATAGAATAAGCCCCCCTGCAGTGGCTGCTGTTAATCTTGTTGGGAAGAAACTACCTGAGGCAAAAGACCCATTTGTAGAATCTGAGATAATTGCAAGTGATGATCTTATGGAGCCAAGCTTTCACAAGTATGTAACCGTGAGAAGAGGAGGAGGTACATTGTGCGGGGAAGACATGGATGGTCAAGAATCCTCAGGAAGTAACAGCTTTGTTGGTGGCAGCCAACAGCATTTAGGATTGTCTACCTCTTCATGGGAACCCAATTCAGCTGATTCAACCGATCGCTGGTCTTCAAGATCCAACACGAGAGATGAGGATGACAAGAGTCCTCTGGGATATCAAAAGCATGGATTACCTGAAACAGGGCGTGACGTGGAACAGGCCAGGAGAGCATTCAGTGGACAAAGGACTGGAATTGGACGTGGGAGACATGGTACAAGTAAAAATGCTCACACAACTCCTATCCTTGCAACTGCTACTCAAACGTAATCCACTCAGTTGTGTTGTTTTCAAATTCCACGCAGTTGTGGCCCTTTTTAACTTTCAGTTTCAAAGGTTACTTCGTTGATGGTTGCAAACTTGCAACCTGTTTTCTTGTTAATTCAAATAGATTCATTCTTCCCTTGTTCAACAAGAGTTGGATGCCAGTCCGGGATAATTAGGGAAGAAACTCCCTTTTATTCATATGCTGAAATCACAAGCATCACTGCATATAGAGCTAAATTCTGAATAGTTTCATTAAAAAAATATATGAACATCACGAATAGTATATATTTACACAAAAAGAGCTAAATTCTGAATAGTTTCAGTTAAAAAAATATATAAATATCATGAATAGTATAGAGAGAGCTAAATTCTGAATAGTTTCAGTTAAATATGAACACCATGGATAGTATAGAGCTATATCAGAGAGAGCTAAATTTTGAATAGCTTCAGTTAAAAAAAATATATGAACATCATAAATAATATATATGTTGGTTATACAGAAGAGAAAGCTGTCTTATATTTCTTAAAATGCAAAAGATTGTATCTTTATTGAATATCAAGGCATTTATTTATATAATAGGAATGAAACTAAATTGCAAGAAAATCTCCTTGCATATCAAATCTTTCTGTTAAACCGGTCATAGCCATAAAAATATATACAAATAAAAAACTAATTCTGCTTCTTGAGTATTCTTTCCCTTGACTCTGAAGCTGCAAACTCCCAATTTCTACCTTAAATACTCAAACCTGAACTTAGAAAGTGCACTTTGTTCTTCAGTTTTGTTGTAAAACAACTTCACTTCTCTTTCCTTTTGAACTTCTCTCGGAAAGAAAAACTTAATCTTGAAGTGTTTTGTAACCCTAACACCGGATCATTAGAAATTAATATTGCAGTTTGGTTGTCCATAAATAACTGTGTGCTTTCTTGTTGTTCCAAATACAAATCTGCCATAAGCTTCGTAATTCAAAGTGCTTGGTTTGCAGTAGCAGCAACTAGTAGATTGAGCTGTGATTTCTTACTTCTTTGAACACCATGAAAAAACTCCAGAATCAAAACTGAAATAATAACTAGAGGTGCTTCTCGTATCATCAATACTTCCTACCTAATCACTATCAAAATAGTCATAAAGATTAAGTTTTTCAATATGATCGAATCTTATTCCATAATCAATTGTCTTTTATATATTTAAGGATTCTTTTTACTGTTTGAAAATGAATTTCACTAACCTAATGCATATATTGGATAGCAAACTTCCAACATGAATGATATCTAGTCTGGTTGTTATTAAATACATTAGTCAACCTATTAGGTTCATGTACAACATTTTTTCCACATTTTCAGCTCCATCTTCCTGGCAAAACTTTTCCTTTTAATTTATTGGAGTTGCAACAGGCTTGTACAATTCCATGTTGAATTTCTTGAGAATTTCCTTTGCATATTTATATTGACATAGAAATATCTGCATGCCAAAAAAGAATATCATTCTTCCAAGGCCTGTCATTTCAAAGACAACCTTCATATCTTCTTTGAACTTATCAATCAACTCTTTGCTACTTCATGTGATAAGTAAATCATCAACATATAAAGATACAACAAGTACTTTACCATCAACTTCTTTGATATATAAAGTATATTCACTTAGATTTCTTTCAAAGCCTAAGTTTTTCAAGTATACATCAATTCTGCTATACTAAGTTCTTGGAGCTTATTTTAAACCATACAAGGTTTTTTTTTGTTTTGTTAATATACCTTATTCTCTTGTCTTGCAATAATAAACCCTTCAGGTTGCTCCACAAAAATTTTTCCCTCCAAATATCCATTCAAAGAAGCATATTTGACATCCATTTGATGTAAAGTCCACCCTTTTTGTGCAGCACGTGCTAGTAACATTCTTATTGCATCCATCCTGGCAACTAAAGTGAAAGTTTCAGAAAAATCTACCCCAAACATCTAAGCATATCCCTTGACAACAAGCCTTGTCTTATACTTGTTCACAGAATCATCATAATCTAATTTGGTTTTATAAACCCACTTGACTCCTGTAGCTTTTTGTGTTGAGATTTGTTTATCAATTCCAATGCATGGTTCTTTTCAATCATCTTTAGCTTCTTCTTCATTGTTGTTATCCATTTATGATCAGTTGCAGCTTCTTCATCAGGTTCTGTTACAGTAACCTTACATCTTTAATAAATGTCAGAAAGTGTTCTAGTTTCTCTGATAGGTTTATCATCTATATTATTCTTTTATTCTTGAACTTCAAGCTGCTTATCATCCTTCCAATTCCAACTAGCAGACTAAAAAAATTGAACATCTCTGCTGATGATTACTTTATTTCTTTGTGGTAAGAAGATCCTTTAAGCTTTTGAAATAGAACTGTAGCCTATAAAAATTTCTTTAACAACCTTTTATCATGAAGCAAGCACCTTGTCATCTCCATCACTATCTTATTTTTTCTCTCCATAACTCTATTATGCTGAGGGGCATATGGTGCTGTTAATTGATGTTTAATGCCTGCATCTTTATAAAACCCGATCTTTTCAGAAGTATATTCAATTCAATTATCGGATATGATTACTAAATTTTGTAGTTATGTTATGTTTCAATCCAAGCTTTGAACTTTCCAAATACATTAACAATCTTAACATTGAATTTCATAAAATAAATCCATCACATTCTAGAATAATCATCAATAAAGAAAATATAATACTTACTGCCATTTAGAGATGACGTGTTCATTGGTTCTCCAACATCTATGTGTATCAATTACAACTTCTGTGTGGTTCTTCAAACCTTACTTTGTTGAAAAGAAAACCTTGATAGTTTTTCATATTGATAAACAACACATGTAGAAGAATTCTTTTTCCAATTTAGGCAAGCCTTTCACCATATTGTTCTTCTTCATGAAAAGCAAAGCTTTATGATGATAATGCCCCAATCTTTGGTGCCAAAGAATCGAATTAATATCCTATTTGTGTATAACAACATGCTTGTTATTCCTAAAACCTAAGACAAAACTTTTATCTTTTATTTGAACTTTGAATACCTCTATACCTTTTGCATCTTTAATCACACAATTATTGTCTTCAAACAACACCTTATAGCCTCTGTTAAGTAGTTGAGAAACACTTAACAAGTTTTGATTAATTTCAAGAACATATAGTACATCTAGAATTAATTTTAAATTCAAGTGTCTTTCAATAACTACTGTTTATTTGCCTTCTAATTTCAGGTGTGCTCCATTTTCAATTCTAACTTTGAAAATAACAATTTTATCAAGCTCTCTAAAAAGCTTTCGATCATTAGTCATATGATTTATACAACCACTATCTATAAGCCATCTTTCTGTGAAGCTGGTGGCGGCCAAGCATGATACCACAAAAAATTGCTCCTTCAGATATTGATCCTCATCTATTTTGGCTTCTTTTTGTTGTTGTTGAGTCTTGCATATCTTTTTTATGTGCCCTAATTGACCGCACTTGAAACATCATGCATCAAGCCTCCACTAACATTTTTTTCTGTGGATGATTGTTTTTTTCTTTTTATAGTAAAGACAGAGGAAAGTCTTATTACTGTTTCTGCTATTTCCGATGTTGAATGCATAACCTCCATGCTTATTGTTCTGCTTTGTTTTCTTGTTTTTGCCACCATGATTGTTTTAAGATTTGGCCAAGAAAGCACCCTCTATGTATCCTTTTTGCCTCACAAGCCTCCTTTGCTCTTATACCTGCAGTTCATTCAACAATTATGTCAAGATAATATTTGACAAATCTTTTAAGTTTTTCAAAGATAAAATTGTAACTTTAAACTTTTTAGGAATTGTTATTAGGATTTTTTGAACAATTCTAGAATTAAAAAAATCAATACCAAGAAGTCTTACATTGTTGACAATGCTAAGTCTGTTAGAATATTTCTTGAATGTTCATCTTTTGCCCTTTGATCCTCTCATTTCCTTCGTATTCTTGCTTCAAAAAATATCAAATTTCCTTGGCTGTTTTCAGAGTCCTTATTCTAATAAAAATGATAGTGAAATTGCTGCAAACAAAATTGCTCTTGCTTTTGATCTTCAATTGGATTGTCTGGCATGGTAGAACTTCATATACTTAATCAATAGCTTCCCACAAATCATTAGCATTAAGATAGATTTCCATTCTAATAGCTCATACCTACCTGATAACTTATCCCATCAAACACTTCCATTCTAATAACTCATACCCATCACACTGGAGGTGTAATTGTGGTAAATGACTTCATATTAGATATGTAGTGTTAGGTGATACATGTTTAGAGATTGTGTGTTGGATCTCTTAATCTTACAAGTCCTCTAAGATAATCTGCTATGATATCAATTTGTTCGTTATATAAAAAAGAGAAAGCAGGTCTTGTATTTCTTAAAATGCAGAAGATTATATCTTTATTGAATATCAAAGCATTTATTTATACAATATGAATAAAACTTGATTGCAAGATTTTTTTTTTGTTACATGCAAGAAAGAACTGGTCATAGCCATAAAAATAACAATAAATAAAAAACTAATTCTGCTTCATGAGTCATGCTTACAATATATCTACATCAGAGACCTCACTTAAGAAATATATGAACATCATAAATAAAGCATATCTGAACCTTTTCCTATGTTAAAAAATTATAACATGGCAACAATAATTATTTACAACGCCCTGGAAGATGACGCCATCAGTTTTCGTGTACCTACCAAAAGCAGCAGACCAGTTTACTTGGTATGAAACTGATTAACCGACATGATGACAGTTAGTTCTTGAAGTTTGGAACCCAACAAGTGCAACCAGAACAGTTTGCCTGATACAAGATCCCTAAAACAGTCTCTTAGCCTCGAGAATTGAGAGAGCTTCCAGCATTCACAGCACATCTTGAAAGCCATCAACTTTCCTTATAAACTTGATTATTGAACTTCCTTCCAGATACATGCTTTTAACATGCCTTAATACAAGGGTAGAGCCAACATGATCAAAATTAATTGGTCTTATTCTCTGTCTGCATCTTATATAGCCCCTCACTCTCACTAATACATCACTCATTACTGTTCCGATAATTAACCATATATATTGCAACCACAGTAACAATGGCCCCAGCCAGTTGCAAGGGGGAGAAAGTTTCCCCAAGATATAGAAACCTGGGGTTGGAAATCAAACATGAAGAAACAAATCAGACAAACACTATGATATATAATGCATCATACATCAGTACTTGGCCCAAGCTGCTACCCAGCTCATCTTTTGTGTGTTATTCTTTTCCATATGGATTTAGTCCAGGCAGTGTAATAAAGTTTCTCATCCATATCTTATGCTTGCAGATCTTTCTGTCTAATATTGTTTTGTGTAAACAAGTTAGCCCAGGCAATTTAATCAAGTTATATCTCCATTTCTTATGTTATTCTGATTGATGGAACTTACCCAAAAATTGAAGCAAACATTGGGGTTAGGAATGTGAGGGAACTGAGCTTTGTCAAGCTACCTGAAAAGCATCAGCGAAGGTAGATTAGTTCAGGAAAGGATTCTCAAGTAACCCTGGACAGATTCAAAGAAATTATGCAAACTTAAGTTCAAAAAACACAAAATAGATATTTTGAACCATGGATCATATGGACAACTTAGTTTTAATCAACAAAATGAAACATAGTAACCGACCAAAATGAAAAATTAAGTAGACTTCAACCTTTTGTTGCACTGTAGAAGTACACTCCATAACTAATGGCACTTCCAAAAATAGAGGTATAAAGTAGTGCCAATATATCACTTGCTGTCAGGTCCTTGAGACTCAAATTGAAGGCAGGATCATGGTTGAGAACAGAGATCGCAAGAAGAGGGAGACCACCGATAACCATATGCTGCAAGAATAGTTTCATGTGAGTTAGTCTGTCAATCTCCATTCCTTTTGCTTTGAGTTCATCACAAAGCCAAAGTGAAGAAGCGGGACATCCTACAACATTTGAAAGCGCAACAACTTAATTATTTGAAGATCCATCACATCCAAGTTACAATAATGGGCAATTTTATTATCACAACACAAACAGAGCCCAGTACCCAAGCAATTCAGGAATAAAACTATCATATCATATCTTCTTGCAGGTGAGAAAGCATCGCTCTTCTTGCATGTACTGTCTATTAAGATATTAGGAACCAACAAAAAGTGGTCATCTTTTGCTTGGAGCATATGGAATAGACCTTTTGATTTATGTGGTCAACAGTGATTAATCGTAGGAAAGATATAAAAACTGGCATTGCTTAATTTAGTGTGTTTTAAGAAGGGCAATGACTGTATTATTCTCTGAAGGTATTTTTGTTTGTAATGATGTGCTGGCAGAAGAATCACATATGAATTTTAAGAAATTCTGGAATTCTCAATAATCAATCTCTTTTCTAGCAGTTATCATAGACAAATATATTACGCTAAGCTCCCTCATGCTACCCTTCATCATGGAGTCTCTCTCTCTCTCGCGCACACACGCACACGCACACGCACACGCACACGCACGCACACACACACACACACACACACTGAAATTTTCTTCCTTTAATGGAGAAAAAGAGACTATGGAATAAGCAGATAAAATATAGAAAAAGAAAAGAAAGGGACCAACTTGCAATTATCCATGTTAATTATCAAATCATGGCACAAATGATGGGCAACTTGCTGAGTGATTCAAGATAACATACCCATCCAGTTGCCATAACAGGATCGGAGTACTTTGAAACCCATCGAACCATGACCGTGCCAACTGCCATGCTCTGAGCAGCAAGAAGCATCCACCATTCTCCACTTCCCCACAGGGAAAAATTGCTTTCATCAAATGTCAGAGTAGGTACCTATTAAATATAATGTAAATAGGTGCTGGAAAATCATATTTGCTATGTCTCATCTAGGAATATTTGCTATATCTCAATAAGAGAATGTAGCAAAAAAATACTTGTAATGCATCATATGACTGACAGCATAGTTAAACAGCAAAGGAAAGTGACAAGTGGTGATTTGAGAAAGTAATAATGACACAACTTTTGTTGATGATGTGGTTAGGGGGGCTTACTAGGGTGGAAAATTCAAGTAATGTCATCCGCGATAACTAGATTAAACAAAACAAACTGAACAATAGGGTAAAATATTAACTCAACCTCAACTAGCCTTGATCCCAAGCAAGTTGAGTTCAATTATGTGAATCATTTTCCTCTATCCAGTTGTGTTAGGAGTTAAACAATTTGTCAACTGTTGTAAGATTACCAATAAAACATTTACCAACTTAGATTATCCATTTTCTTGTTTACCTCTCCCTTTCCTTGCCAATACTACTTCAATCCAACTAACCATCCAAACCATCTTATGCTACACTTCCTTTTTTTTCTTTTGATGAGTGTCTCCCACACCTTCCCACACATACACTCATTTCTTATTTGGTTCTTTCCTATGTTTCCTCACATCTATCTTAATATTCCTGTCTCACTATGCTCATTTAGTTAACATTGCTGCCTTTTCACAGCCAAACAGTTGCTCACATAAAGAATGACTGGACTGATTGAGTAATTTAAATTTATCCTTCAATCGCGCAGCACTCTACCTGCGCTGCTCCATTTCAAAACACCTTGACTTGACTCTATGGGTAAAAAATTCATTGATGTTCTCTTCCTTTCGTATTACAAAATGTGAATCTTTTAAAATATTCAACTGCTAGATCTACTCCATCCAAACTTACAACTCCTCTTCCACTGAAGAAATTCTAAAGCTGCAAATGATACTTTTCATTTTGGTCCTGCTCAGCCTGAAGCTTTCAGACTCTTGGCAGTCCATAGATTTACTTCAAGTTTTCCCAACTCTAGCTGCAGCTGATGTAACTAATCCCAACTCTAGAATAACATCTTCAATATTTTTTATTAGCTCACCAGTGACCATAATAAAAGAAAAAAGAAGAAGAAGAAGAAAGGAATGAGAGACTCAAAACTGATATTCGGTGTCATACCCAACAATCCTCACTTCTCAACCATCCCTCCATAAACTAAAAACAAAAAGTTGTTACATACATACTAATAGCACATCATAGTAAACGAATGCCTAACAAACATCTATAAGAACCAACAAGAACATATGCGTGACATTTGAAACTTCATTCCTCTTCTTAGAAAATTCCTCAACAAGTACATACAAGTTAGGTAACTTGCATCAACGTTAGCAGAAGTGAAGTGTTTACCTCAAGAAGTAAAAGGCCTATGACACCAAGCACAAGGCCTGAAGCTCCAACGATCCCAATGGACTCACCAAATAACAAGTTAGCAAGTATAGCCACTGTCAGAGGTTGCGAGTCGATTATGACCTGCAGTATGAAAAAAAAAAATCCACAAATGACACTCCTTTTGTTCTGGAGCAAGAAGTATGAAATGCATTGAAGAAATGAACTTTGCTTATTTGCAGCAAAAAAAAAAAACAAAAACGATTTCTTATTTTTGAAAGATGAAATATTTTCTTATATTAGAACAATGTTCCTCTTTGGGAATTCAATTCAATAAAAACATTTTGAGTGATCAAAATTGTAAAAATTCTTGCAAATTGAAATATGAAACAAAAAGAGATTAATCAAATAACAAGGCAAAATAGAAAAGAAACGTACACTACCCAAACCAGCAGAAGTCCTCTGCAATCCTTGAGCAAGAAACCCCTGTTGCAGTTACAATTAATTACGTAATTATTAAGAAAGAAAGAAAGAATGAAAGAGGATTCGTGAGTGAAGACCTGAAAACAGGAGGCATCAACAAGGGCAAAGAGAGTGATGGTGAGCCAAGCAGTGAGTCCAGAAGGCAGAGGCCTCCCTTTGAATCCAGCAAAGGCAACCAAAAGCAAGCCAGCTGGAATGAGGCGAAAGGAAGAGACAAAGAAAGGGCCAGTGAGGGGCAAAACCTCCTTCATTGCCACCATAGAAGTGCCCCAAAAGAAGAAGGGAGAGACCAGCACTGCAGTCTCCGTTATCGTTTCAATTAAGCTTTCAGTTGCTGTTTCTCCCTTTTCTGTTGACGACAATTGGATGAGTGGAGCGTCGAGGTTGGGTTCGGATACAAGGCACTCCGAGTCAAGGCCTGTCCCCACGCAATCAAGATCACCACCATCATCTACAGGTTGTGATGATGATGATTCGAATTCCAATTCAGCCTTTCTACCACTGCTTGTGGAGCACTTGGAAATGAAGTTGGCATGTCTGCTTCTGCTTCTTTGACAAGTAGTAGTAGTAGTAGAAGAAGAAGAAGAAGAAGAAGGTGAGAATGGAAAACTGAGAGCATGATTTGGAGACGCACGCTGTGAAAGATGAGGAAATTTAAGGGGATAATCATAAGAGAAATGAGGATGAGATAAGGAAAGAGAAGCAGAGGCAGAGGCAGAGGCAGAAGGGAGGAGGATAGAGCAGTTGGTCAAAGAAGATGCAGAAAACAAGCTCAAGCTTCCCTCCATCTCCTTCCTAAATCCAAATCCTACCTCACAGATATTATCGCTGCTTCAGTAGAGATTAGAGAAGGCTAGAAAACGAGGCAGCCAGTGATGAACTAAGCACCTACACGTGACATTGAGGCCTCCAATAAGTGGATTATTTGACAACTTCGGCCCGATTTCTCCTAGCCCTCACCATCCATCTATCGAAATCATGCAAATAAGCTTCAGGCCCATTAAAAAGTCCAATTTCAAAAATGGCTCCCCTTCTATCGCGAGCAACGAGCTTCAAGCCCATAAATCAGCCCAAATGTTAAAAAAAAAAAAAACTAAGCAGCTGACTTGTATATTATAATACTAAATTAATTAAGATCAGAAATTGGAGCATGAATTCTGAAGATAAATTTTGGTGGGAATTGGAAACAAAGGCAGATACATAAACAGAGAGATGGATCCAAAGTCGAAAACCAGCCTATGAATATATACCTCAACTGGCAGTAAAGCTACCCTCCCCCATAATATCTCGTGTGTGTTCGAGTCTCTCTTTTGTAATAGAAAAAAGAAGAAGAAGAAATTAAGACCACATGACGAGAATTATTCCAGTAATACTTCAACTCCTGCAATGAATTCAGAGAGGAGAACTTCATAGCGAAAGTGGACTACTAATTGCACATGACCAAGAAACACAAAAAGTGGCGCAGATGCCTCTGCGGCATGCACTTCCCAATGATCATAACAATTATTGAGCAAAAATAAAAGGAATCTGATGATCAATCGATCCAGTTTCAATTTAAAAAATGGATTTGACTAATTGCTAGCCTATCAATTTTGTCCATTGTAATTAACCAAGATGCTCATCCACATCATGCTATGCAATGTATCCATCGATCTAGCTATAAATTGACTAGGCTTTCTCTTCGATTCTACGTCGCTTCAGGTCTGATCAGCTGGAAATTAACTAGCTTCTAGAATATCATAAACATAATCAGCACAGTACTAGTGTGTGTCAACCATGACCACTATCACTTCAGTTTTGTCCCTCTTGTTCTTTCTTTACTTTCTTATTGCCAAGTCTCATGCAGACAACATTGGAGCTGCCACACCACCACCACCACCACTATCGCCAGTGTCACCTCCAGATGGTTCTGTGGAGTTCCCTGAGTCAGTCTACTGCAATCAGTTTAATTCAAAATGCTTTGGCCAAATCATTTCCTGCCCCTCCCAGTGCCCTACATTCAAGCCCTATGACCCCAAGAATAAAGGCTGTTTTGCAGATTGTAACTCCAAAAAATGTGAAGCCATTTGCAGAAGTAAGTACTTAATATATTCCTAATCCTAACTAGCTTTCTTTGGTCATATATATTTTAATTAATTTCTCATGACTTCACTCGCTAAAGTAATGAGCATTCATCAATTTATACTATAATTCTTAACTTAATTTGTCATATATTAAAATATTAATGGTATCTCTTGTTGCAGCTCGCAGGCCAAACTGTAATGGTATAGGAGCAGCCTGTTATGATCCAAGGTTTGTTGGAGGAGATGGTGTCATGTTCTACTTCCACGGCAAGACAAACGAGCATTTTAGCTTAGTATCTGACTCTAATCTTCAAATAAATGCTCGATTCATTGGACGCCGACCTTCTGGAAGATCCCGTGACAACACATGGATTCAAGCCTTAGGTCTCATGTTCGACTTTCACTCGTTCACTCTAGCAGCAAACAAGGTGGCACAATGGGACGACCAAGTCGACCAACTCCTCTTCACCTATGATGGCACACCATTCAACATTCCTCAAGGTCACCTCTCTACTTGGACTAGTCCTGACCTAAATAATATTGTGGTGGAGAGGACAACAAAGTACAATAGCGTTACAGTTACATTGCGCAATGTTGTTGAGATATCTGTGAAAATTGTTCCCATAACCAAGGAAGACGACCGCATACACAAGTATGAAATACCATCTGATGATTGTTTTGCACATTTGGAGGTGCAATTCAAGTTTTTCAATCTGTCAGAGAAGGTGGAAGGTGTCTTAGGGCAGACGTATCGTCCGGATTTCGAGAATCCAGTGAAGAGAGGGGTTCCAATGCCAATCATGGGCGGGGAGAACAAGTACAAGACCTCTTCTCTTGTATCAGCAGATTGTAACTTGTGCATTTTCTCACCATCCTCGAAACCTCAATATGCAGCTAAACTATTAGCATTGAATACCGATTCCACTTTGGATTGCACTAGCAACACAGGTAATGGCCATGGATCAGTGGTTTTTTGTCGTCGGTAGAGTCTAGGGTTCATCCATTAGTATGTATGTGCTGCGATTTGAGTTGTTTTTCTGAATGCATGGTGGCGATTTGCTACCATCTTTTTAAATAACGCTAAATATTAAAAAAAGATATTGTTAGAAGTTTTTTTAAAAAATACACATAAATCATTGAATCATAATAAAATGAAATTCACTTGCAAGTCCTTGAAATAATTCATGTGCATTCTTAAGAAAACAAAAATCATTATCGCATCCTTTCCTAATGCTTAACATTAGTATCTTAGAATAAAATTAGCATATATACGAGCCATGATGCACGCATTCATAATTAATTACTTGATAAAATAAATAAATAAAACTCAAGGGCGCCTGAGATGAAAATAGGCTCGTATAACAAGGATCAAAAGCGAGTTTTTTTTTTCTTCTTCTTGTTCTGAGACAATGCATGACTATAACATTGAAATGTCTTTGAAATAAAGGACCATGTAGTTCTGCCCCTGATATCGATTGACATTCCGAGTATGAAATGAGATCAATGTGACGGAAGGCATGAGAGATCGATGATGGAGGCCTGGTCTTCGGAATGATAATTAGTCAACAAGGTTTAATTACGTGTATTATATATATAAAAACAATATTGTCGTTGTCGTCATCACCATCACCATCACCATCAGATTACCTAACCTGCAAAAGTAACAAGCAACCTGCAGGGCGTAGTCTTTGATTTGATTGATTAATTAATTACACGGAAATATAATCTTTCCATGACCAGTGAATGGAAGTTTCTACTTGAAATGGATCCTAGCATGTTGGCCCAGCCCGGAAGTATCATCTGCAATCGCATGTGATACCTCCTGGATTGATGATGATTTCACTCGTTTGTATTAGACAAATATTATATGTACTCCCACCACAATATTATACATTAATTAACTAATCCTCAAATAATATGTGATCTGATCTATCTTTCCTAATTTAATTAATTATGGTTTAGGGTTTAGGTCTTCGATATTCTATTGTAATCAAGCGCTATATATAATGAATATATATATGTTTGAGTGTGAGGTTTCTTTTGTTGACTTGGGATGCCATTCTTTTTTTACTACAGAAAGCGGATACACACCAAGTCTATATATGTTCACAAGGAGCCACTTTATGGTTATTATTGTTGTCTCTATTCTATTAAAAAAAAAAGAAAAAAAAAAGAAGTAGAGGAAATTAGCTTTTGTGATGTGTGTGAAGGAATGCTTCGGTATGATCTTAATAAATGAAGGTTCCAATACAATTCAAAAGAAAAAAAAAAGTCAGGAAAGACTCAAACAACACGGTGTTGAATTCTGGATACATAAAGAGAGAAGACTAGTCAGGCATGTGATCGGTGCTCATCTCCTGAGTACCCCAAGAAAAACCTGCAGCTTGAACATTAATTAACACAGGGGCTTCCTAATTTGCCCTGACCTCTCTATGTACCAAGATAAAGTCAAAGAAGGGCAGCTTCAATGTTAACCAAATATCTAACTAACTTGTTCTCTATATCTACCTTCCAAATCTGTGAACAATCCACCCATCGATCCATAGACCGACCGATAATATGGCAGATCATCAGAAAGTTTATCCTCTCAATACGAGTAGCACCCATGACGATCAACCATTAGATGTCGAGGCACCACAGACTCCCAGGGTTCCATTAGTGCCCCGGGGCTCCTCCAAGTCTGATCAAGGTGATCCAGCTGCACATATTCATGGCCACCATTATCCCCCTTTTCAGCGTACAATTCCGGTCACTCACACTAAACCACCCAAGAAGAGAAGAAGCTGTTGTTGCAGATTCTTGTGCTGGACGCTCTCTCTTCTCTTGCTCCTCATTCTTGTCATTGGAGCTGTTGCTGGAATTCTGTACCTTGTCTTCCAACCCAAACTCCCCAAGTTCTCCATCGACACGTTGCAAATTACCCGATTCAATCTCACTAACAATTCAAGCTTATCTGCCACCTTCAATGTCACCATCACTGCTAGGAATCCTAACAAGAAAGTGGGCGTCTACTACGAGGGTGGGAGCCATATAAGCGTGTGGTATACAGGCACAAATCTATGTCAAGGGTCGTTACCAAAATTCTACCAGGGTCACAGGAACACCACCGTGCTTAATGTGTTATTATCAGGACAAACAGATGATGGCAATACTTTGCTCACTTCATTGCAACAGCAACAACTGCAGGCTGGAATCATTCCTTTGAACCTCAGGGTGGACCAGCCTGTGAGAATCAAGCTTGGCAAGCTGAAGCTCATGAAGGTGAAGTTCAGGGTCAGATGCAGGCTAGATATCGACAGCTTAGCTGCCAATAACGCCATTAATATTAGAAATAGTAGCTGTAAGTTTAGGTTTAGGCTATAAATTAATTAACTTTATTATTTCATATTTATATTATCTTTTGATCGTGTATCATGCCCGTATATATGGGCCATTGATCAAAAAGCAGGATTTTTCCTAGCTAATTTCCCCGCTTCTCGTTAAAGACTGGAGAATTATATTTTTATATGATTTTTTCCTCCATGTCTTTGTATCGCTATGTATTATTTCGAGTGCTGTATTTAATCTTAATATATAAGATTTTTACATTAATTTGTAGTTTAATACTGTCCAACTTAAGTTTTTTTTCAATTATTTTTTTCTCACTTAAATTTGAGAAACACCTTAATTAGAATTTACCATCTGATGGTTAATAAAAATAGTTGATCATGCGGTGCAGAAAATACTGATATACATAATTAATTGAAAAAAAATCTAAATTCAATACCAATGCAAAGAGAAATGGGAACGCATATAGTTAAGATATGGCTGGTGAAATCATATATAGGCCACGATAGTATCTATATTAATAATTAATGAGAATTCTTGATCTTTTTCAATACCTCTCAATTTAAAAAAAGGATTTGAATTGCTAACTTCGCTGATCATTGATAGGATCATTTTCTTATGTTTTGTAATTAAAAGAATTTATAAAATGAATTGTTATTTACAACTAGCTAGATTAATCTAAATAATTTGAAATTTGGTTTTTCATTAATTATATATATCTTATAATGAATAATTTCAACAAAAAAAGAGATATTTAATTATCACAAAAATGATGTGATATTTTAACTCATTTATCTATATATATAACTTTTAATATTTGAGGTTTTTTTCTTCTTCTCAAATTAGTGTCTAAAAAGGATCTATTTCTAACCTTATATATCAAAATAAGGTGTTTTTTTTTTTTTTTGTCACGCAAGCATTAATTGAAGTAGGTAGTTATTAATTACGATATCATAGAAGAGGTTAGTTAATTATTGCTTAACCTAGCAAATATATATGAGATTCAAAAGCATTCTCTCTAATCTCTGCACCTTATTTGGAATACAAGAATAAATAAAGCTAAAAGGAGAATTTCTTAGTAACACTGTTTCATTTTTTAAAAATAATTTTTACAAATTTCTAAACCCATGCACTTCAACTATATTAACTTGAATCTTTTTTTTTCTTTATCAAAAAAGAAATATTTTCATTGACCCATGAACCATACAGGAAATTAATAGAGGCCTTTTAAAAAAAATGTTTGTTACATTCAAGAGATTGGAAAGTAAAAACAAGATTTTGGACATTAATCATTAAATAAGAGCGCTTGAAAACATAAAACACTAGATTTAAATTCAACAAATCAATATGTATAATTGATTGTTGAAAAAATATGTGTTCGTTTAGAATGTATATGAACTACTTAATGATTAAAGATACAATATATATGATCATTGTAATAATATCTTATGAAAATACCATAAAAACTATACAAAACACAAATAATAAATTTAAATTCAAAAAATCTAAAATAAATCATAATAATTACCAAAAAAAATTGTGTGTCATATGATTAATATAATAAAATATCACCAAATTTTCAGGAAATATTAGTGCTTTATTTTTTACAAGAATCATTTATTAGGAAAAAAGTATGCCTTTTCTAAAATAATAATAACAAAGAAAAAACACGACAAAACATTAATTAGCTAGTAAATAAGAAAGAAAGAAAGAAAAAATGCAAAACCAAAGCTGGCAGAATTTTAAAAGGGAAAAATCAACTAAAATTTTTAGATTCAATATTTATAAATATATATTATATTATTATACTAATGAGTAAGAATATTTATTTTATCAAAACAAGACATGTTAAATATAAAAATATTTTCAAGGAAAGTTCAGTATCCATTAAATTTATAAGTAACTTATGACAAACATGCTTTCAAATAAATATAATTTAAAAAATAATAGTATTTATACTAAACATATATTTAATCTTGCAATTAATATAAAATCAAAGTCCTAGCATGCATGTTAAAAATAAAATTATTTATGTTTAAATCAAAACAAGAAGGGTAATTACTTGTTTAAGCACTTTAAAGTAATGAATATTTTGTTAGTGTCAAAGATGAATTCTCTATCTTTAAGGCTCTATTACTCCTCACTTGTGGAATTAAGATGTTTGCAATATAGATTTCAACAATATTACCTTAATTTAGATGCACTTATAAATAAGGTATTTGAATTAAAAAATATAAAACTCAAATATCTCTCAATGAGATTGATGCAAACCTCTTAATCACATGGTTAAACAACACTCAATAAAGTTCAAATACAACTCAGAAAGCTAAAAATCAGGTTTAATAGATTTTTTACCCAAAGATAACCTTGTATCTAAGAACCAAAGGTATTAGAATAAACTTGGACCTAAAGATAATCGTGTACCTAAGAACATGGAGTATGCGAATGACACCACGAAGCTAGTTACTCTTCAATAAGTCGAATGTACGATCTTTGTCATTGCAAATAAATGATGTTTTACCACAAAAAATTAAAAGGAAGAAGCTCACGTTTATTATCACCAAGCTACCAAATTATGCAGCTTCAAAAATATTATATAGTCCTCTCTAAATAACCCTAATAGATTCCTTTTGAGTTGCAAGTCATTGGGTTCGAACTAGAAATCAACTAACATAAGTTCAATAATGAAATAAACCCCTAAACAATATCTAATGGGCTAGAACAAACCCAAATTAAAAATAAGTTTTCAACATTAAATAAATAAGATAGGATAATAAAAATAAAATCTTCATGTTAAAATTCATTAATGTAGCCAAAATCTTTAAGCTCTCTTGAGTGGTGTTTTGTTCTAAACTCTTAGTATAAGAATTCAACTAAGAAACTTTGTTTTGATTGCTAGAGTTTTCTTTCTTATATTGTCTTCTCTTAGTCTCCTTGATGTTTTAGGAATACTTGAAAAATAAAGAAAATAAATCCAAGAGAAGGATCCCCTTAGATGTTGCTACATCAAGTTCATGTGGGATTTGGAATCCTTACAAAGTATAGACTCTAATTCTTCAATGAATCTAAGCCACATTAGAAACCCTTGTAGCCCAAGCTTATGCATAAATTTAGGGCCTGAACAAATCTAATTTAATCTATCTTTACTGTTCAAAATTAACTCATTATAGATCTAGATTGATTGGGTCAGAAATAACAAAGAAAGAACATTTGTTGACGAATATGCTAAAACAGTAACAATAACTTCAACCAATTTACATAATATGTTCTTTAACTCTTGTTGACCTGAAATTCTACCATAATATATTTTCGTATGTATCTTATCTCCCTGTAAAATTTCAACTTTATTCAATTTACAGTTTGAGAGATATGCTTAATCTCGCAAAACTAGTTAATAAGCATTTTAAGACAAAGCTCGGACCTAACTTGGTTTGTATCAAAGATGAATCTAAGCTCTAGATTTGAGAGGAAGACCATAACTTAAAATAATAAAAAAAACACTAAAATATAAGGTAAGGAAGAGTATATAAAAATCTAAAAACTCAAGTTGGAAACTCTTCTTTCACCTTTTTTTTTTATAATGAATTTTGGTAGTTAAAAAGTTGGAGAATTAATAAGAATCAATTCTCACTATTATCAACATTTAACTAGCCACCATAAATCAATAATTAAATTTAGAAAAACCAATGGTTCTTTGAGATTAATTTCTCATTCACCTATAATCTATTTAAATCAAATTTCCAACAAAATTAAAATCAATATGATAATAACACATATTTTGAACATCATTATAATGAAAAAGACATCACATTCATTTTAGAATCCAAAATTTGGTCTTTTTATGTGAAATCACGAAATCTAAAATGAAAAACTAACAAGTTGTCATGATTTTTTTACTACGAACTTAATCTCCACAATCAGATCAAGTAATGCGAAATTCTAAATTATTTCATATTAACAACTCATCATGACTGAAAAATAGTCAATCCACTATAAGTCGTTGAAAAGCCAACACCCAATTGTTGGCATAAGTTGTCAATAAAGGATTTTTTTTGAGAGATTATAAGGGTTTCCTTTGTTATTTGATTTCCACTGATTATAGAATACCAGTTAATTATAGCTTGGATTTATGTATGACAATAATTACCTATCTAGAACAGGTTTTCTTTATACATATTATATAAGTATAGTCTTGTATTTCTAGTTGATATCTTTTATCATGGTATTAGAGCAAAAGTTCTAAGGCTCTATGGGGTTTTTTTAGTAATGACAGAACAATCTCCTTTAATAGAGAGATTCTAAGGTAAGAATCCAATTCTTGCAAACCTAACCACCAAAATATCATAAATGTTGAACTAGACATGTACCTCATTAAGTCAAGACTTAGTTGGTGCACCAATTAGGATTAAGCTGGATGACACCAATTATGGACTTTGGTCCCAGGTTATCGAGATGTACATCTCAAACAAATGCAAATTGGGATATACAAATAAGGATCTTCCACAACCCTAAGAGAGTGATCCTAATTTCAGAAAGTGAAAAATAGAAAACATAATGGTGAAAGGATGATTGATTAATTCAATAGATCTAAAACTGATTTGTAACTACATCAGATTTTGAACGGTGAAAGTCGTGAGGGATGCTATCGTTACAACATATTTTGATGGCACTGACACCTCATAAGTTTATGATCTCAAAATAAAGGTAATGAGACTTAAACAAGGTGGAGAATTTAATTAGATATACTACATCAATCTTCAAAGTCTATAGAGAGAAATTGATTTTCACTGCTCGAATCAAATGAAATGTGAGGTTGATATACAAATGTATAATTTTATTTTACAGGAGGATATAGTTTACAAATTCTTGGATGGACTAGATGATCGTCTTGACAAGGTTTGAGGAGATGTGCTTCAAATCTAGCCATTTCATATAGTAGAGCAAGCCTATGCACAATGATATTGACAAAAAAAGATATCATACCTAGTGTTGTTATGCTCTCAAAAGACATACAAAAATCCTAGCAACCACATTCACTCCAGATTTTGTCCAATGGAAAATTTAATACATCAACAAAATTAAAATCACAAGTAGAGGAAAGAGGTTGTACACATTGTAGGGATATGAAATATAAAAGAGACACTTGTTTTAAGCTATATGGATATCTAAAATGGTGGCACAAACTTAAGAAAAAAAATAAGTGTGATGTTGGTGTAGGCGTACCTTAGAGTTGAGTTGCACTCTTGAATATTGAATCTCAAGTATCCTTTATACCATAAGAGGACTCTTTTTTCTACTGTTGTAAACAACTATGTGGTTCTTAATGATCTAAGTAATCATGGTTGGATTGTTGATTTAGGGGAAACCAATCACATAACAAATGATTTACAAGACTTTGTTGAAATCACCTAACCAAAATAAACATGCATTGCCAAAGCTAATGGAGTGGCATATTCAGTTACAGTGGCTGCAAGAATGGCACTTTCACCCTCTTTTTCACTCTCAAACACTTTATTAGTTCCATCTCTTTCAAATAAATTATTATATATAGGCCAAGCTACTAAGGAACTTAATTGTTGTGCACTAATGAATCTGAGTTTCTATATGTTTTAGGATATTATCACCAAGAAGATTATTGGTCATGGTACTAAACAAGGAGGGTTGTACTATATGGATGATTTTGACCTCAGCTGGGCAAATATTATGCATCGAACTAGTAACAAAGAAAGACATATATGGCTATGACATCGTCGACTCAGGCATACATCATTTTTTTTATTTAAGGCAGTTATTTCTAAGTTTATTTTTCAACATCATGAATCTAACACTTTAGTTGTGAAACATGTATTCTAGCCAAGAGTCATTGTGCATCTTATCCAATAAATTTAAAAAAATATGAGACCCCATTCATATAAATTCACTTGGATGTCTAGGGTCCGACTCCCATCTCAATTTTCTCAAGGGTTAGATGGTTTGCGATCTTTGTAGATGATTGTACATGTATGACTTGGCTGTATGTGATAAAAAATAAGAATGGGGTGTTTAGGATTTTTCATTATTTCTATAATATGATTAAGACACATTTTTCAACTAATCTTAAAATTCTTCGATCTGATAATGGCAGAAAAGTATGACAATAATGAGTTCCGAGAATATTCTCAAACATATGGTCTTTATCATGAAACTACCTATTCTCAAACACCATAATAAAATGGTGTTGTGGAGAGAAAAAATAGGTATATCCTAGAAATAACCTGAGCCCTTTTAACAACAGCATATGCATCTTAACACTATTAGGCAGATGCACGGTTGTTTACCTATTGAATACAATGTTGTCTTGTGTCGTGAACTTTGAAACTCCACTACAAGCTCTTGCTCATCATGTATCCTTTTTGTTTGTCTTGATGCTTCCACCACGCATAATTGGTTGTGTTGCTTATGTTTATTTACATAAAAATTAGTGAATAAAGCTTGATCTATGTGTTATTCATTGTGTTTTTCTAGGGTACACAACATATAAAAAGGTTATAGGTGTTATAATTCCTTTACCATACATCTTTACACCACAATAGATGTTACTTTTCGTGAAGCTGAAACTTTTTTTCTAGTACAAGGTCCTTATTCTTCTCTTCAAGGAAAAATGTTATGTGAAGATCAGAATATGAACAGTTGGGAGAATTCGCCAGACTTTGATGATACAAAATTGGAGTAAATCAAATTGATGGAAGTCAATTATCTCAAACATCGTCTACTCTAGTTGGGACATAACCGAGGCATGATACTATTCTGATTAAGACTCAATCGAGGCATGATACTGATGAGCAAAACTAGACCATTGTGCAGGAATAAGGACAAAATCAACCCATCGAGCAAGACCAACCCTCTTCTAACAATTTTGTACCAAACGATCAATATCTTGAGAATATTCTTAAGGTACAATCTCTAAAATCTTCTCCCAGTAATGTTGTAGATAACTCTTCTAGCTACAAATTATCCTTCAGGTATAATCATGGTTAGCCACCAAATCTGTACTTAATAAATTATGGAGAGAAAAAGAATAAAGTACTTGATTGCCAACTATATTTGCACCAAAAAATTATCACAACCCCTCAGAGCTTTTGTGTTTAAGTTGTCTTCTAAGCATTTCGAGTACAATATAAGATGCCTTGAATGACCTAAAAATGGGTTCAAGCAATAACTAAAGAGATAGCTTTGTAGAAAAATGATACACGGAAAATCATATCGCCCAAAGGAAATAAGACAATAAGGTGTATGTGGGTGTTCTCCATTAAATATAAGGCAGATGGGTCAATAGAGAGATACAATGCGAGACTTTTAACAAAAAGATATACCTAGATGTATGACATAGACTTTCAGGAGATGTTTTCGCCAATAGCAAAGTTAAATACTGTTAGAGTATTGTTGTCTCTTGGTGCAAATTTATACTGGCCATTACATCAATTTGATGTAAAAATACATTTCTCCATGGGAATCTAGCAAAAGAAGTCTACATAGACATTCCACCAAGTTTTACTTTGCCGTTACAAATCAAAGTGGTATACAAGCTGTAGAAGGCATTTATAGACTGAAGCAATCACCTAGAGCATGGCTTGGACAATTTATCTTGACTATGAGGAAATATGGGTTGAAACAAAGCAACTCGGATCATACTCTGTTCTTAAAGCATCAACAAGGGATGGTAACGACCTTGATGATTTATGTTGACGATATGATAATTACAAGAAATGTTAAGGAAGAAATCTCTAGTTTACAGAAGCATCTGGCAACCGAGTTTGAAATGAAGAATCTTGGGGAATTAAAATACTTTTTAGGCATCAAAGTAGCTCGGTCAAATTAAAACATATTTCTATCACAAAGAAAATATGTATTATATATGCTAGCCGAAATAAGAATGCTTAATTATAAGCTTGCAAACACACCAATGGTTCAAAACCATAGATTGGGAGAACAATCGAACCAAATACCCATGAATAAAGAAAGGTACCAATATCTTATCAAAAGATTGATTTATTTGTCTCATACACTTCCAGATATTGCCTATGTAGTGAGTTTAGTGAGTCAATTCATGCATAATCCTAGTGAGGATCACATAAATTCCATGCTTCAGATTCTACGATAATTGAAGTCTTCCCTAGAAAAAAGGACTCATTTTTAGGAAACATAATCATCTAAACAGCAATGGGTACACCGATGTTGACTGGACTGAGAGTAGTACTAACAGAAAGCCTACATCTAGATATTTCACTTTCATGGGAGACAATCTAGTTACTTGGAGAAGCAAGAAATAAAAGGTGGTTGCACTATCTAGTGTAGAAAATGAATTTAGAGGCATGACTAAATGATTTTGTGAGCTTTTTTTTTTATTTTATGGAAAGGCTATTAGAAAAAAATGACTATTTATCTTGTTCTGAAATGAATCTATTTTGTGATAATAAAATGGCTATAGTGATTACATAAAACCCAGGTCAACATAATTAAACAAAACATGTAGAAATGGACCAATATTTTATCAAGAAAAAACTTGAAGCCAAGATAGTTCAAATTTTTTTTTATTATAAAAACAACAATACAATTGGCAATTTTCCTTACAAAGGTAGTCTCAAGCAAGATGTTTTATAACTCACTAGACAAGCTAGCCATTAAAGACATCTATGCATCAACTTGAGGAGAGTGTTTGCGTGAGTTGTCAATAAAAGATTTTTAGAGGTATTATAAGGATTTCATTTGCTATTTGGTTTCCATTGATTATGCTAGTTACTTTTCTGGAGTGATATACTACAGTAATTATCTATCTAGAATAGGTCTCTTCCATACAAACTACATAAGTATATTCTTGTATTCTGTAGGTGATATAGAAGTTGATATCTTTCATCACCAATCACCATAGATTCTCGCCAGCTACTCAACCAAAATCATCATCACCACCCTTAAAATCATTAAATTCAAAAAATTTGAGAGAGAGAGAGAGGAACTTATCAAATGGAAATCAAAGTTTATGGTATTGAGATTGATGACTACGTGACAAAAACCATAATGGATCTTTTGGAGGAAAGGCCTGATGTGAGGAGTGGTGGAGCTGAAGGGGAAGAAAAGAGAGGGTGCGAGGAGAAAGAGATTGGGGTTGGGTTGGTGTTGATTCAAACATTAGTTTAAGAATTTGGTTAAAGTCCGGTTTAGATTTAGACTTGGAGGTCGAGAATTTGTAAGGCATTAGTACTAGGATCAAGAGAATCTGATACTTTTAAAGATTAGTTCATTCATCTTATTGAACTAATTATCTAGTTCAATTCCTTTCTTTTTCTCCATTTTCTTAGATTTGGTTCGAGTTGTGAATGGACATGGATAGAAGGACCCTGGATGATCAATAAAGGCAAATATAGGGTCTTATGTGATCAACTATTGGAGTAGAAGGGTTGTGACTAATTTTCAAAGCTTAAGGTCTATGAATGGATTAACTACCAACTCAGGAAAGGAATTTCTGATGTTGAGATGGATAAAAAAACTACACTGTTAAAGGAACGACAACCATCCCCGCCTCATTGGTAAGAATGTGGTGTCACGTTTAGTACGCTTGTTACATCGGTAGAATCTCTTTAAATGTTCAAGATCTCATTCTGAAATGCCTTGAATAATAGATTAAAATACACTTCGAGCTGCCTCGTAGTTTGAATTTCTGCGCAGATGGACTTGCCAGGCTTCATATCAACTCGGTACAGTCTGAAGAGCCAGAGTTCATTACTTCTTTACTCTTTTCAGAAGCATGGATTTCCGTCTCAGACCCGGCCCATGCTACATCTATATTCAACTAGATAACTCCATAGAATGAGATGATAGTAATACTGGCTGGCATAACGCAAATCGGGTTTCAAGTGACGCAGCCAGGATTGGTTTCTTTTTCCTTGTGGTCAATCAATAGCGTACAGAATGTACTGCATTCATAAAGGACACTATTCGTGATTGATCCTTATTAATGCCATCTGAGCCACAAATACCACTACTAACATCAACACCGTGAGGTTTGAGAAGAGAAACAGCTTCACTAACGTTTTCAGGCTTAATCCCTCCCGCCAAGAGCCATCCATTCTTGCTTTTGATTGGTGGTAATTCAAAATGCGTCCAGTTAAATCCTTTGCCACTGCAAACAGAATCACAAGTTCATTTATGGAAGAAGTCTTTAACAAGATTGGCAACACCAAAGAAAAGGATGCTGGGAATGTGAGTTACATATACGCAGGCTCTGTAAATAAAAATTTTGGGCAAATTGAGAGGTCTAGATGCAAATTGCGCTTTTATCATCTTGCATGTATTTCAGTTCCCACAGCTGCTTCTGAAACAAAGTAATTTACAGATTGAACATCCTGCACACAATTATTTGCTTCAGTTCAATTGATCCAAAGGTTAATCATATCTGCTTACTTTGAGATAGTCCAGTCTAGACCTGTATAAAGCAAGCATCAGACAAGTTTCCAACATCTATTCAGTTCCTAGGCGCGAAGCTCATTGAATATAATGCATCAAATCAATTAGTACCAAAATTCTATATTTTTTAACCTCAACATAGATGGTCCATGGAATATACAAACTCGCAAAATGGAGATGATGGATGAACTATACATGAAGGTAAATCATTTTCTTACCTGCCACCTGTTGCGCTATCCACGAGAATCCAATCAACCAAGGAACATTCTTCATCTGAAATTTGATTTAGAAGGTTTCCATTCTCATTTGCATGGAGAACATACACTATTTGATTTTTTCCCTTTAAATCCAGAAAAGCTGCCCGTGAACCTTTCCCATGAAGCTGAATAATAGAATATCAAAGTCGGAAACAAAAATGATATACTAGATACGAAGTAGTCAAAAGTACGAAAATATACCTGCACAAATTCAAGGTCTGCTGCATCCGCAGCTCTCAATATCGTGTCTGCATCATCATCCACAAACACCCCTACCGGAGCTGCTTCATATTCTCTTGCAACTTTCGAAATTTCCTTTGCAACTGAAAGCGAAATGGAACAGTTTGAGTTGGGCCAAAGAATCATCCCAATAAAATTAGCACCAGCTTCTGCTGCCATCACAGCATCTCGAGCTGAGGTAATCCCACACATTTTAACCAAAGGGCACTTTTTTTCATGATCTTCATGAGTAAAGGCAGCTTTCTCTGATGGGGTGGAAATGCAATTAACCTTACTCCTTGGATGAAATGTAGTTCTCGAGAAGTTCAGTTCACTCCCAACTAGACCTGCAAATCCTCAGCATTCTCGACTCTTTAAATATACACTATCAAAATCTCATTTTGACATTCAAAAAGAAATTGCGTAAGAGTTATTTATCTTGCATATATAATGCACCATGGATTGGGGTAAATGGGGCTCTAATTGGAACGGGCAGAAACAAAAGAATATTATATTCTAAAATAACAGAGGATAAAAAAACTAAAAGGAACATGACTTCTTTGCAAGTGACCTCCAGTAGTCAACCCTATCAATGAGACCAAAGATCAATGAAAAACTTGAAGACCCAGTGATCTTTATTCCAAAAAAAAAACACATTTACAATGCTCAATCAGTAAAAACCAAACAGGATGTTGCTCCTTAAATTAGTATGATAAATGGATAGTTCAGACTTTTCATTGAATGTTTCGCCATTTCAAGATCATTTTGAAGCACAAAGAACAATAAAATTTTAAATTATGTATTAACGAAGGTTAACAATTTGTAGATATTTCAACTTAGTTGTTTAGAGAAAAACTAGTGTTGGTGCCAGCGCAATGCCGCGGGCAACTGGCATTGATTGTCGATGAGCTGAAAAGATAGTGTGTGAGTATAACCTGATTTAGTCTATCTTGGAAAGGAAGTACTTTCAAGGTTTTTTTTTTCTCAGACTG
>Ga0307510_10000950_pt1 | contig 30586 bp, 38 predicted proteins | sample 12_EM_MG_FD_207224 | JGI IMG/M metagenome (GOLD analysis project Ga0307510, IMG submission 207224) | Populus trichocarpa ectomycorrhiza microbial communities from riparian zone in the Pacific Northwest, United States - 12_EM | ecosystem: Host-associated > Plants > Roots > Unclassified | place... | reverse complement strand
AGTACTTACGGGTAAGCGTTTAGAGTCTACCTTTAGTTATAAAGGTCGCACAGTTACGTTAGTGCAAAGCTAAGTTAAGACTAACTTAGATAGTATAGCAGACTCTAGGTGCTTGACTTAGAGCACAAGGGAATTGCTTAGAGTGATGGGAACGGGAGTGAACGCTCTAAGGAGCTTTAGGTCCTGGGATTACTGCAGGAGACCAAGTCTGGAGAGTTGGGGCTCTTCAGAAGGTCTTATATACATGAGCTACCTAGTCATCTATCTAACGAGTCAAGGAATGCGCAGCAAGCCTTGGTAATGGATGAGTAAGTAGTTACTAAGGTAAACTATCATATGCAAAAGAGATTACAGTCCGCAGTAGAGAACTGCTTCACGCGTTAGAGATATACCGAGGGGTATGACTCTAAGTGAGTCGAAGTGACTTGTACAGTATGGCTGATGTAATGCATGGGAGTAGTGGTCGGAATAGGAAGGTACTGTGGCTGTAATGTAATTAGTACGCGTTAAGTGATAACTGCTATGTATCTAGATAACGGGTAAGTCCGAGAATGCGGGAAAGCGGTAACGCGGACCGGGTATCATACTAATAAGGAAGGAGAGCTGATATAAGCGAATGCGCGTCGTTAAGTGGTACTTAACTGCATAAATGCTTGATAAATCGAAGGAGCTGTAACATATGGAACCATATGGAAGTCTCTGGAAAACGCGAGATCAGTCCATAGATAAGTATGTAAGCGATGGGCAATGCGGCCTGGAGTCACAGACAGAATTGGAAACAAGAAGACGGAATAGGAAAGAGAAGTTAGGTAAGCAGGGCAGTCTGTGACATTACCCCCTTGTTAACGTCCTTTAGATGTCAACACAGTCATCTATGGCCGCACAGTAACCACGTTCAAAGTTAGGATGAGTAGGATACACCTTGCAGTCTCCATACTCCTGACACATACTATGTGGGTCCTTACAGTCCACTCCCGTATGACCGCGGCAGGAGCAGTGGTGGCATAGACCGATGCAATAACAGTCGTCTATGGTGTGGCCTACCTTGCCGCACCACATACACTCCTTCGGATGGCGAGCGTGCTCTTCAGTAACTTGGTTGCGGACGGAGGCACGGATCCTCTTGACTCTTGTGGTGGAGTAGGACGAGCCGATGTGGAGAGATGAGTCGATGTGATGTTGTAAGCATCCCAGGGTGTTGGCTCCAGTGAGACGGGCCGAACTCCGATAGAGGGCTTGCCTCTCAACCTCCAGGGACTCTTGAAGTTGTCCCATGCGCTTTGCAAGACGATCGCAGGCCTTCTTGTGGGAGCGGAAGTGTTGGACTTCGCCCGCGAGAGTGGGGTCATCCTCCCGGAGGACTGCCCAGTCCACGCCCGCCGTTAGCTCTAAGTTAGGATGGAAAAACAACTCGTTTCGCGGTGACAACAGGGACAAGCGTGTAGTGTGAGGAACGGCAAAGAGAGGGCGTGAATGGACGATGCAATGTCGTCTGTTAGTGGCAAGGAGTTCCGGGAAGGGGTTGCGAAGGTCGTAACAGATGAATGGAGTGATGACGTCTTCGTCTCCTAGCGGAATGACGAAGAGGTGGCGAGTCCCGGTGGCATCGAAGTTATCCTGCCAGCCAGGACTGGGGTGAGTGCTCAGCTGAGGGTTGACAGGGGATGGTGCCCGATTTTCTTTGTCTTCTGTTAGCTCCTTGATCCTTGCATCTTGGTCAGAGACTTGGCAATAGAGGACCATGGCAAGCTCCTTGTAGTCCGTCGTATCCCCAGAGGGATGAGACACCTAATGGATAGGTGTTATGTCGGCAAGAGGGATTCGAGGTGACGAGCGGCGAAGTTGAGCTGGCGGGGATTGATGGGCGGACGGAGGTTCAGAGGGATAGGAAGGGTCAACGTAATTCTCCAGTTCTGTGCCTGGATATTGCAGAGTAGGAGAGGAGGGGATTGCGATGTTTGGCATCAGCAGATGAGGAGGAGGGACATCGATGGGGAGGAGAGATCGATTATTTGGGAATTGACGATGAACTTCTTCGACGTCCACCCTGAGCACTGTAGACATGTGTTCCAGCATCATTTGATGAGGCCAGGCCGCTTCAGAATCAGTGGGACTGTCAGGAGGAGGGGATGTGACAATGTAAGGAGTACCGCCTGCAAGTTCATGGGTAGGCAACGGGGAGCGAGAGGGTATGAAGATAACAGAGTCGGTGTCTGTCATATCTTTGAATTGTTGTTGAAAGATTTGAGCAAGGTTGTTGGCGAAGGTGGGACTAGTGCAATGAATGCTGAATAGATTTTGTTGGAAGCGTTCATTGTATCCGTAGAAGATGTCGAATGGGGAGGCCAGTGTGGAGAAAGCGATGGGGGATGAAAATGTTTGGGGATTCTAGTGGATGTCTTTATACTGTTGGTCATCCAGCCGAAGCAGAATTGGTTAGGTAAAAGTCAGCTAATGAATCTGGGGCATTGAGGTCTTTGTGATCAACCCATTGGTCGTCAGAATGAGGATACCCTTTCCAGTGTACAAGGTATTGGAGTTTACGTTTCTTGCCGAAACGCCGCACTTCTAGAATATTCTCAATCTTGTATTCTTCTTCACTATCGATGATCGGAGGGGGGCGTGTATAGGGCGTGCCATATTGTTCCGTCTCCTTATATGGAAGGAGGAGATCTGTGTGAAACACGTTGTGAATTTTCATCGATGTGGGAAGGTTGAGGTGCATTGCGACAGGGCTTATCTTCTGTAACACTTTGAAGGGTCCATATCGTTTTGGGGAGAGTTTACAATTTCCGGCGATAGAGAGATTGCGACCCTCTAGCCAGACTTGGTTGCCTTCTTTAATCTCTGTTAATTTCTTGTTATCTTTGCGACTCTGTATGTTTTGTAGAAGCTTCTGGGCCAGTTGTCTAGATTCATCCAGGAGGCGAAGGCGTGTTTCCGCAGCAGGCACGGGTCCTTCTAGATGTTTCAGAATCACCTGTGGTTTGATTCCGATCAGAAGTTTGTGAGGGGACTTGCGCGCTACATCGTGTTTCCAAGAGTTGTGCGCAAATTCCGCGACAGGGAGAAGTTGACTCCAAGCGGAGGGTTTTCCTGAGGTCCAAGGCTGCAAGTATTGTTCAATCCACGTGTTCATACACTCTGTCTGTCCGTCAGTACAAGGATGAAAGGCTGTGGATAGATTTTGTTGAATTCCTAATGCCTTGCACATCTCTTTCGCAAATGCAGAGGTGAATCAGGGGTCGTGGTCTGATATGATCCGTTTGGGAAGTCCAAACCATGGTACGAGATGTTTCAGATACTCAAGAGCTACCCCTGTTCCATCGATCGTCTTGGTGCATGGAATAAATTTAGCTGCTTTGGAACATCCTTGATCTACAATTGTGAGGATGGAGTCAAAGCCTTGTGATTTGGGGAGGTCCGTGATCAGATCCATCGATACGTATTGGAAAGGCCCTTCTTCGACAGGTGTATCAAAACGTTGTAGGGGTGCTTTTGATTGGTGTACGTTGGTTTTAGACTCTTGGCAACGTGCACACCCTTTTATGTATTGTTCTACAAATTCTCAAAGTCTCGGGCCTTCGTATTGTTCGCGAACTAGTGCCCAAGTATTCGAGATGCCTGGGTGCCTAGCAGCAGGAGAGTCATGGAGGGTTTGTAGGATGTCGCGTTGTAGGTCAGGATTGTCAGCAAGAAAAACTTTGTGTACCTCGATGGGATTTGTTGGAGCGAAGAGGTGATCAGGGAGTAGAATGCAAGGTTCGTTGGAATCCACCCCCTTGTTAAGGTCTTTCCTTCACGACAACAAATCAGCCACAGTGCTTGTTGACCCAGGGATGTGTTCAAGGGTGTAGTCGAAATCCTGCAAAAATTCGATCCAACGTGCCTGACGGCCTGTGATTTTACAAGGGTCGCGGAAATATTGAAGGTTTTTATGGTCAGTGCAGACACGAATAGCGTGAGTAGCACCCAAGAACAGGGGGCGACCACATTTGAAGCCAAAAATCACAGCGGCGAGTTCCTTGTCATGGGCATCATAGTTCTTTTCTGCTGGCAAAAGACTTCGGGAGTGGAAGGTGATGGGATGAATGCCGTCTTCAAATTCCTGTGCAATGACCACACCAAGCGCATAGCCCAACGCGTCAGTTTCCATAACAAACTGTTTGGACCAGTCGGGCGTGTGAAGGACTGGGTAGCTACTACAAACTTCCTTGAGACGTAGGAAGGCATCGTTGCGCGCTGTTGTCCAAATGAACTGTTCATTTTTGCAAGTGAGGTCATTGAGGGGACGTGCGATGTCGGAGAAGTTCTTAATAAATGCCCTATAGAAGTTGCAAAATCCCAAGAAACTCTGCACGTCTTTGACCGTTAGCGGAGTGGGCCATTTGGAGATACCTTGAACTTTGACAGGGTCCATCTTGACTGATCTATTGCCAATAAGGACTCCGAGATATTCGACTTCGTGTTGGTGAAACCTGCATTTTTCAGGTTTGAGGAATAGGTCGAACTTCTCAAGCTTGTCTAAGATGTGGTTGACGTGGAGTTCGTGGAGAACTTTGTCATCTTTGGTGGCAATGATCATGTCATCCATATAGATGCGAAGCCATCCTTGGGCGACTTCCTCTTGGAAGATGTCGTCCATCATGGTTTGAAAAGTAGCCAGAGAATTGGTTAGACCAAAGAACATGACTGTTGGTTCAAAGAGTCCTTCGCTGGTCTTGAAGGCTGCCTTATACTCATCACCTTCTTTGATGTGAATGTTATTGTATCCCCAGCGAATGTCGAACTTGGAGAAGAGGCGTTTTTCTGCAAGGTTGTAGATCAGTTCGGAGATCAATGGAAGTGGGTATTTGTTGGGGATTGTCCACTTGTTCAAGTTCCTATAGTCTTGTACTGGTCAGAACTTGCCATCCTTCTTGTGGATTAGGAAGAAGCCACTTGCGTAGGGGGATTTTGAACAACGAATTCGTTGGAGGCATAGATTCTGGGAGAGGAATTCTCGCTGTTCCTCCTTTTCTTTGGGAGATAACGGATAGACTTGACAATTTATTGAGGTTGGGGCGTCATCCTTTAATTCTATAGCATGGTCCCAAGGGCGACGATCAGGAAAGCGTTCAGAAGCTTCTTCTGAAAAGACTTTATGGTGGCGGTGATACCGTTCCAGAACTAGTTCCTGCCAAGTACACTTCCTTTTGTCTGTGGCTGCCTCTGCAAGCTGTTGCGCCACAGTAGTTTTTGCCACTCTAGTTTGAAGCCAGACTTCGTCGCCGTCTTCCCATCCAGGGATGCATTGGACCAATGCTGGGACAGAGTCTTGTCGTTTTGTGCCTTTGATAGGTGGTCTCCAGGTGTCCGCATTTGAAGAAGAGATTGTAGTGAATCCTTCAATACGCCCACCACTCCAGTCTATGTTCAGGTTGGATGCCTTGAAAAACAGGTAACCTAAGATGAAATCGACATGTCCAATGTTGGCAACAAAGAATGCATGAGAGGCCTTTTGACCGTTGTTATTGACTAGAAGGTTGACAGCTTCTAAGATTTCTCCAGATTTGTTGGGAGTACCATCGACGTTCTGTACCTTTCGTGGTTTTGCAAGTGTCCTTGTTGTAAGTTTGAGACGTTCTACTGCTTGTGGATGAATAAAGCATTCGGTAGCACCACAGTCCAGTAGTGCCTTTTGATGGACTCGTTTCGTTCTGGTTCGTAGCTGAAAAGGGACTTGAATTGCATGATTTCGAGCTATATACATAGAACCAGAACTATTCAGAACTGCCCAAGTAAGAGCCGTAGTACTCAGGCGCCAAGAAAATCCATATCTTCTCCTAAGGAGTGCATTTCATCCATGAACGCTCTGCGATCTTCTTCGGTTAAACGTGCCACTCGTGCAGCGAGAGAGGGGGTTGGGGTAAAGGAGGAGTTGTCACTGGAAGTGGTCGACTGACTGTCTTCTATTTGGACAGTGCGAGCACACACAGGTTTGCTTGGACAGTCGTGTGCAAGATGACCTTGCTTTCCACAGTGGAAGCATCGACCTGTGCGCTGATACTCCTCTTTTTCTTTGTCTGTGGTGGCCTTACGGACTACTGAGATGTCCATAGCATTATCGTTTCGAGGAGGAAGATGGGGGCGAGGAGGTTGTGCTCGGTTTCCCTGACCGCGCCAATTTTGATTGTTGGGGTTAGAATTTCCCCCAGGACGACGCCAGACCCAACTAGTATTCTGTTTCTGTTGGGGATTTTGTCTGACGTTTCGAGTGGAATTGTGACTTCCATACTCAGAGTGTAGCGCCTTTTTCTTTAAGTAGATTACCTGTTGTCGTTGAGCGGCTGCCCTCCATTGCCCATAGGTGTCGGGATTTTCCATGGCCAGACAGGCGTTGGCTAGCTGGCATGGAAGTCCTTGGGCAAACGTGCGTAGATTTGAAGGATCATCTGGATTGAGCTCTGCGCGATGTCCGAGAGTTTCAAATGAGGCCAAGTACTCGTCGAGGTTATCGCCAGTCATTCTCAATTTCCCAAGTTGATCCTGAGCACACTCTCTTTCTGCGTAATCTGTGAAGGATACCTTGAATTTTTCTTCCATCATCTTCCAGGGATTGGAGAATCAATCGATAAGGCTGGGATCGGCCTCAATTTCTTCGAGCCAGTTGAAGGCCATGTCTACCCATCCATTGACCTTTTCCCCATCAAGAAGCGACATGAAGTAAATGCATTTGGAGATGGGGTCTTTGGCAATGTCCGCTTTGCGATTCATCAACATGAATCTATTGAATTGATTCAGGAATCGTCTGGTTTTGGATCGATCTCCTTCGAATTTGTCTGGGTGAATCCCTTCCAAACGGCGCCCCTTATCATTCGTCCTTTCAGGTTTGTCAAGGAGGTCTTCAAGGCCGAACGGGTCATCCCCAGTGCCTTGGGGACGACGTGGAGGAGGCCTGGAAGGTTGTCTAGCCATTCGAGACAAGCGCATTCTCCATGATCCAAACCCAGCAAAAGACTTTGGCTTAGGTTGATCCTTGGGATTAGGTGAGGAAGATTGACTTGTGTCACTAGCCGGTGCTTCTCTATCATCAGGGTTAGTTTCATGGAAGACATCCCCGTCATGTGGCGTGACCATTGCTGTGTCCAATGGGGCCAGTCAGACTGGGGATGTCGCTCGGGAGGGGGCCCTAGTGATGGGGAGGCTGGTGAGTTTCAATCATGCGTAATTGATTCCTTTCATGGGGCAGTCTTTCAGCTGAAGACTAGGTCATGCCAGTCAAAAACATTCATATGTGTTCCCTGCTCAAAGTCGGATTTCGAACCAGACTCCATAAACATTAGACAGGGCCAGGAGAGCTCCTCTGAAACAGGCATAATAAGCAGTGAAGGGGGCTTTCTTGGAGACTTCTTTTCCATCTATGCGAACAACGATGTCTTGTCCTCCAACCAGATGGCGGACTCGGTCGGAAAATTCAGATAGAACCATATCTTTAGTTTCGGGTTTTGTTTCAAAGGGGAGGTCTAATTCTGCTAGTGATTCTTCTGTTGGTTGGTCGATTGTGCGTACGCGCCAGTCTGTAGGGATGCCCAGTCCTTCAGGGGTCTTCTGTTTTTCTTTCGATCCAGAGGGAGTCAAAGTCATCGTTGATTCGTAGAGTGAAGAAGCTCGTTCTAATGTCACAGTCAGACCACCGTGTCAGATCGAATCCGGGGATCTCGGGATTTGGGGATCTTGGGCAAGATTACAAAGACGGGTTTTGGAGATAGGTCATTCCTAACAAGGAAATCGGTCACGTGAAGTGTTACGTGATGAGGGAGATGACAAGCGAGGATTACACAGGTCAAACGTGACTTGGAATCGAGCGAGACACTAGCACGTGATCTTGAGACGTAGAGAGTTGAAGGCAATTAGCAGCAGAGCTGACTAATGCAAAGAGGTTCATTCGATAGAAGCCGTACGCGTTCAATGGTGAGAAGAGACTATCAAAGTCTGATTGCATGAATAGAACAAGCTTAAGAAAGTCGTTCTATGCTACGAAGTACAGTACTTATACAAGTACAAGCCGAAACTATTGGAAGGCAAGAGAAGGTCATCAAACAGGAAGAAAACATATGGAACCGTATGGAAGTCTCTGGAAAACACGAGATCAGTCCATAGATAAGTATGTAAGCGATGGGCAACGCGGCCCGGAGTCACAGACGGAATTGGAAACAAGAAGACGGAATAGGAAAGAGAAGTTAGGTAAGCGGGGCAGTCCGTGACACACCACCTCTCAAGGAGGATATGCTATGGACGTTGATGCCAACAGAATGGGACAAACACATTCCGACGCCAAAAAGCAGCAACTTATGAATGAAAACAAATGTTTTTACTGCGAAATCAGAGGACATCAAGCTTGCGTCTGTCGCAAGAAAATAGCAGACCACACCAAAAATGGCAAAACTGCTAAAAGTGACACCTCTACTGTTAGGAACCAAGACCCCATTGATATGACCCCAGACAACATCTCCGGTTTCTTGAAAGACCATATGGGCTTGCTTGATGAAGATACCAAGCTGAGCATCATTGAATCTCTTATGCCGAAGGATTTTCCTCAAGCCCAAAACTAGCTGCCATAGTTAGGGCATTCTGCCTTGATAGTGTTTTTGTAAATTGCTCAAATTCTGTGCAAATAAAAGTCGCGTTTTCACACTATCAAGGGAAGGCAGAAGAAACAGTCCTACTTGACACTGGGGCAACCGAAAATTTCATTGATCATATGACTGTCGTTAAACTACACTTAGGAATGAAGAAACTCCCCTACCCCCGCCCAGTATTCAACGTCGATGGAACCCTTAACCGCCATGGAACAATCACTCATGCTTGTGACCTACTCGTTACTAAAGGCAACAAAAGGGAACGTCAAAGATTCTTTGTCACCAACCTAGGACGTGATCGTCTCCTCTTTGGCTACCCATGGTTTAAAGCATTTAAACCAGAAATCGACTGGGAAAAAGGAACACTCTTAGGCCCAAAAGTTCAGATGGAAACCCTACTATTCGGAACTCTCCAACATGCAAAAACATGGGTCAAAAGCAAAATACCAGTTAATGAAGACCTTATCCTTGAAGCGCAACAAATTAGGTGCAATCCATGGTTGGGAGTAACCCCTTTAGAAATAAAGGGAGGCCCAGTGGAAGTCAATCGCACTCATACAGCGGTAGAAATGGCCCATAAGTACACAATGGAACATGGGAAGGAGGAAATCACCCTCCCAGAAAAATTCAAACGTCACACAGCACTATTTTCAGATGAAGAAGCAAACAAATTCCCACCAACTTGTGGTGAAGGAGACCATAAAATCGTACTAATGGACACCGCTCCCACTCATTTTAATTGCAAAGTTTATCCACTCTCAAGGGATGAACAAAAAGCAGAGGATCAATTCATTGACGAAAACTTGGCCAAAGGATATATCACACCATCAGACTCCCCCTATGGTTTCTCAACCTTTATGGTCCCTAAAAAGGACTCAAAAGAGAAACGGTATATCATTGATTATCGCCCCCTTAATGCGGTTACCAGAAAAGATGTCACCCCACTCCCTAACCTCAAACAATGCATCGAAAACCTACAGGGAATGGAATTATTCAGTAAATTCGACATCTGCTGGGGCTATAACAATATCTGAATACATGAAGGGGACCAATGGAAAGCTGCTTTCAAAACCCGCCAAGGACTATTCAAACCAAAAGTAATGTTCTTCGGCATAAGCAACTCACCAGCAAGTTTCAACGCTTTATGAATGGTATTCTCAAAGAGCTGTACAAACACTTTGAGAAGAAAGGTGTACTCAAAATACGACACATACTCCAAAACTACATGGATGATTGCGGAATAGGAACCCTACTCAAGGATTTCAATCTTTACGTTGACATTATCCACTTCCTATTTGATCTTCTTGCGCACCATGGTCTACACCTCAAATTGTCAAAATCCGTCTTTATGCAGCCACAAATGGATTTCCTGGGTGTCTGAATATCAAAAGATGGAGCTACAGTAGACCCAGCTAAAGTCACAGGGCTCAGAGACTACCCACATGAACTCAAAGACAAGCGACAAGTCTGTGGATTCCTAGGAGTCTCTGGATATCACTGCATGTTCTGCCCCAATTTTAGTATCATTGCCGCACCACTCACAAAGCTTACTGGAAAAGACATACCTTTTGAATGGGGACCCCAACAAAAGGAGGCTCAAAACAAACTTATCGACATGATTACCCATGCACCAGTACTCGTTCGACCAGACCCTGATCGACAATTCGAACTCAAAACAGATGTGTTGCAGATTGGAACAGGTGCCATATTATATCAACAAGACCCCCCTGTTACAAAACCGGATGGCACCCAAAAACCAGGACCAAGACGACCAGTTGGATTCCACTCCCAAAAATTTACCCAAACTGAGCAGAACTACCCCATCTATGATCGAGAATTCTTGGGGATTATGTGCGGACTACGCTGCTGGTCTCATCTTCTCAAAGGGACAACCATACCTGTTCTCATCTTCACTGATCACGCCAACCTCCGTTACTACCGAGAACCCAGAAAAATAGGCCCCCACGTTGCTGGATACCTACTGGAAAGGGAGCAGTACAATATCGTCTTGGAATATAAACCTGGCGCCACCAACCGTGCAGACGCATTATCCAGAAGACCTGACTACGAAGGACCCAACCCAATTAATGACAACGTTACTGTATGGCCAGACCACTACTTTTGCAACAACCATACCTCAATTCGAGTATTTGACATGGACAGTATAGGCGATAACTTGGATAGCCATATCAAATTGGCTCAATACAAAGAGCAACTGCTACTCAAGAAATGGGCACCAACACATAACCTTTCCCTATTGGATGGCACACATTGGTATCACGGGACTGCCCTAGTTGTTGTGGCAGACAACGCTCTTAGGAGGGGAGTAATTTCCCTTTTTCACAACCATGTGACTGCTGGGCATGCTGGGATTACCAAAACGCTCCAACTAATTACCCTGTACTACTGGTGGCCCAACCTGAAAACCTTTGTCACTGAATACATCAAGGGATGCGCTACATGCCAAATGACTAAAGTCAATACCCATCCTACCCATCCACCTATGTTCCCCATCACTCCTGCAGATAACGCGCGACCCTTTGAAACCATCGCAATGGACTTCATCACTAAACTCCCACAGTCAGGTGGTTTTGATACCATTCTCACAATCACGGATACTGACTGCTCCAAAGTGTCTATCTTCATCCCCTGCCACAAGACCATCGACTTAGAAGAAGTAGCCTTACTCTATCTCAATCATGTCATTCCCCACTACGGCATTCCCCACAAAATCATATCGGACCAAGATGTCTGCTTTGTATCAAAATTCTCAACAGAACTCTGCTGTATCCTCAACATCCATCAGAATATCAGCATGGCGTATCACCCTCAAACCGATGGAGCAAGTGAAAGAACCAATCAAACCTTGGAGCAATATCTCCAAGTATTCTGCGGAACACAACAGAACAACTGGCATGCATGGTTACCACTCGCTCAGTACACTAAGAACTCATGGCCATCGGCAACTACCAAGAAAACACCATACAACTTACTCATCGAATACACACCCCAAGTACACCAACCTACCAGGAAACCCACCATTCCCTCCCTAGAACAACGACTCTCATCTATCGAAGAAGCCAGGAAAGCTGCCCAAGAGGCCCAACCTAAAGCACAAGAATCCTGGATAAAAGAGAAGCCACAATATGTTCCATTTACAGTAGGCTCAAAGGTCTGGCTAGAAGGAACCAACCTACAACTTCCAAGTAACACCACACCCAAGCTTTCCCCAAGGAGATACAGACCTTTTAAGGTAGTCTCCCAAATATCAAAAGTTGCTTACAAACTCAAACTCCCTTCCACCTGGAAAATCCATGACGTCTTTCATGCTTCCCTACTCACACCCTACAAAGAAACAGACCAACATGGACCCAACTTTCTAGAACCACCACCAGAAATACTAGAAGGTGAACCAGAATGGGAAGTCAAGAAGATTCTGAAAGAGAGGTCGTTTGGCTGTTGGAAGAAGAAGCAGTACCTTGTGCGCTGGAAGAACTACTCGCCAGCACATGATTCATGGGTTAAAGCCAAGGACCTCCACGCTCCGGAGTTACTATCGGACTTTCAAAATACCTCGAGCAGTATAAGAACCCTCCCTCTCAACAAGTCACCCCCAGCATGTCCAACCAGGCATTCTATACCTTCACTATCAACCCCCCTTTCAATTTGTTCTGTCACCTCTTCAGAGATCTCACTATCTGGCCCAGTCATAAATTCCATGTCTTCACCCCAGCTGCCCAGAAGACTTCGTTGCTGTACAGAACAATCCACCCCACTCACGTTCACGCCCTTGAACACTCCCACTTCTGCAAAGAGCAGTACTGCCCCTACCACTGCTGAATGCCCCTTGACTTCACTCAACTGACACACTTCAGCTATGTCTACATCGGACCAGGAGGTACCACAGTCCATACACAGCAGTCCATCTATGGGAATGGAGACATTACCCTTTTCTCCACGATCGTCCCCACTACCGGTCCTTCCTATCACTGCTGGACTAGAGGTCGCCTCTACAGCGACAGATATTTACTCCAATCTGAGGATAGCTTTGAGCAGCTTCCCGGGCGCATCACAAGGTCAACCACCATCCTTCCCCACCCCAGTTGCTGGCCACATTTCACCATCCCCTATCCTGATCCCACCTTGTATCTTCCCTCAGAGCGAGGACAATATGGCTTGAGCACCATCCCCCTCCCATCTATTGACCTTACCCCCAACCCTGTTACTCCAATGCCAGCACCATCACCCTCTATCACCCCAGCCATCCAGCATCCACTCAAATGTAGTCGTCAACATGCTCCCAGACGACAAGATACTCACACTAGTGGGACAAATTCCCTCTTTGGCACAGGTTCGCCATGTGAGAAAACAATGCAGAGCCTTGTTGAAGTACATGGAACGTCAGGAGTGTATCACTGGGGCGCTTTCGGCCTGGACAGAGGATCTCCTTCCAGCCTTGAACATTCTGGGGAACACTGAGCTCAATGATCAAGTGTTCACCACCACTTTCCATGATTACACCGCAGTTGAACACCTCTTCCTCATCCCCCAAATCCTCAAAAAGATTGAGGGTTACATGTCAGACGATGACGTGCAGAACGACAAACCAGTTAGGTTTGCTGAGTACAACCCTACCATCTCCCTCTCCTCCACACCTAGCCCCATCCCCAACATCCCTCAGCTCACTGAGCAGCTTAACGACCCGAACCATCCAGGAGCCGGATGGAGCGAGTACGACCACAGTGATGCGCAGCAATACCCGCTTGTCTTCCTCAATGAGTATGGTCAGGACAAGGTGGCATGTTACGTCACCTTCAGACAGGTTGGGGTCGACACTCACCTCATAGGGACTTGCAAGCGTGGCGACCCTGAATATTCCATCCCCCTCCATGCACACACACATCCTGCTCCCAATTTCAATTGTCCTGGGGTCAAAGACTATGACCTCAACATCTTCCACCCTTCCTCTACCCCCTGACTTCTCATCGACAACACCATCCTAGACCTCAAAGATCCCAGTGTTGTTGCTGATGTCTACAGGTATCGGGCACATCAAAGTGAACTCAAGGTGGTAAAATGCCAGCAAGTTGAACTCAACAGAAGGGAAAATAGCGCTCAAAGCAAGTTAAGCATGGTGGAGTGCCATCTCACTCATGCTGCCGTCCGCACCCAACTCACTCCCCACCTCAACCGTATTCGCCCCCCTTCCATTAACGCCATCCACATCCCTCGCATCTTCGCTGCCCAAGGACCACCTGACGTTGAGGAAGGTGAAGACAGTCTTGAGTGCCATGCCGTCTTAGGCAAGTGGCGTCGAGGAGGCAAACCCAAATTCCCCTACTGCCTCAAGTGCAATGAGTCACGTCCCAACCACGTTGAGGAGGAGTGCCCCCTCTGGAAGACGTGTCATTGGTGTCTTAGCACCCAACACACATATGACGATTGCGATCGTCCCCACAAGCAGTGCAATGCTGAGTATTGCGCTGTCCCCTATACTCATTCCAATTTCGGGGACATGTGCACCGCTATGTCATCCCCCACCTTGTGTCACAAGTTGGAGCTAGCTTGTACTGACTACGATAAGGAGTTTTATGCGGTCTTGTACTAGTTGTGTGGTAGCAACTCTCTAGGAAGGGCGTCATGTTACGCTCCTGGGCACTTGGCCCACATTTTTCTTTCTTTTCTTGTCTGATATGTACTTATATGATCACATGATCTCGACTCACATGACCGCTTACCTGTACAACAGAGCCATCTTGTCAGGAACTCCATTGTTCCCTCCTTTTGTACGCTTTCTATTGTTCCCTTCTTATGGTAGTCTGTGACCACCATTGTTTGTGACCTCATTGTTCTGTGACGCTTATTGTCTGTGACTCTATTGTTCTCTCCTTTTTGTATGCTTAGTCAGGTAGCTGCCCTTTTGTATATAAGCTGGGCTTATATCCTAGAGTTGGGCCTTAAGCCTGACTTAGTTTGCAATCTATTGTGTTCTCAGTCCTTGTTGCTTGAACCACTATTTCCCTTTTATCTTTCTTTGAAGTTATCTTCAAATCCTTGAAGATACTTCCCCTTCCTCTTTATCTTCACCCAGACATTGGTCTTAGTGACCTTCTCGCCCTTATTACATTCCAGAATCACTTCAGTTATTAAGGGAATTATGACCCTTATAACTTTGTCACTGCCACATATTTCACCTTTGTGCACGTTGCACCTTAAGGTTCAATAGGCCTTAACACATGGGTTGTCGTGAGTCCACCCTGGGTACTACCTCATACTCGTTAGTCTCTACATGTCATACCTTGAGCTTATCGATGACATCCTTGCAAATGGCAGGGCTGGCAGCAAAAATATGAGCCGGGGTTGTGAGAGCTAACTTCCCCTGCATAAGGTAGTCTTCAAGCTTGGAAACAAGCTGCTGGTCTTCGGCGTTGGACTGGTACCAGTACTGCACGTTGGGTCGTGAATGGTTGGGATTGGTGGTGGGTGCTTGAACTACCAGAGTCAGTGCTGGGACTGGGGTCTTTGGGTGCAGCGCGGAAAGCTCAGAAGCCTTGTCTGGGCGTTTCTTCCTCTCAGTGGCAAATACTTTGAGTATATCTTGCAAGAAGTCATCTTCGTTTTGGTCTTCATCGGAGGTGACTGTGTCCCAGACCTGTAACATGTGAGCTTCAACGACCTCCTCAATTTTGGCGGAGGCGTTGTGTTGTTTGAGATGCAGCAGTGTATCGCGCGTGAAGACTGCTTGTGTCTGGGCTGGAGTCAAGGCGGCGGCAGCGGTCTGCAAAGTTAGCCACACATCGATACTCGCCTTGATTCCACGTCTTGAGCTGTCGAAGGGCACTGGTTGCCCATTCAGAAGGTGAATTCTGTTGTTGATCCACGTAGCGCGTCCGGAACGGATGTATTCACTGGCGACGGTGCAAGCGCAGAGTCGGTGGCCATCAGCACAACAGAAGATGCACATCTCGGGGCGGGGTCCGAACTGGAAGAAGGGGGTTGGAGCGGTGGCATTGATGGTGGGCGCAACTGGAGTTGGGATGGGTACAGCGGCTGGTGTGCTCCACATCAGCAGCTATGGCAGCGGCGCTTGATACAAGTAGGTGGCAGCGGTGTCAGCCTGATATCCTGGCCTAGGGATACTTGTCATGTGGTTAGGAAAACGTGCGGTGCACTGTGCATATAAGAACGCGTATTTTGGATCGCACTGTGGGAGAGCATGAAGTTGGTAAATGAAACTCTTGAGTACCTCTTTGTCCTCTTTGTGGGTGTCGTTCTGGAAACGGACAGTTTGGGTTTCGGTACGCAGCGATGAGTACTTGTGCAGAGTGCTGTGCTCCATTTGCGCGCGATTGGTATGGGGGGACGGCTCCTGCAGTAAGAAATCATCGTCGCCTGAGAATATAGCCCGCGCGATATTGAAAACGTCCTTGAGATCAAAAGCTTGTCCTCAAGGCATGTTGGGGTGCATGGCGATGAGACGTTTGTAGAGGGCATGCTGGTCTTCGGGGTGGAATCCGCGCCAGAAGATGGTGTTACATTCGCTGATGGTTATCCTACCGGTGCCGAGGAGGACCTTACTCTGATTGTTGAACTGCTGCTGGTAGTTGATGACGTTGGTCTCATCACCCATGCGCTTCCGGGCGTACTTGGCAGCGAAGTCAATAAGCTTCTGTCTTGAGAATTGGCCTTCTGGGGTGGGGCTGACATATTCGTCGCATAGCTCGTCGCGGAGGTCCAGCCAATTGTGTGCAAGGTATCCTGGCAGGTTTTGCCAAACGTGAGGTTGAGAGCGGTCGACATACCGAATGACCGTTTCCACCTTCTGCTGGCTGGTGAGGCTGCATTTGTTTGCTAGCTCCTTGTATTCCTCCAGAAAATCTTCTATCGGTTGGTCGATGTCGCCGGTGAAGTGGGGTAGGAGTCTGGATCACACAGATGGCATGGCTCCAACGCCGTAAACTGACACGAAGGTTGGGGTGGGTGTGGGTGTAGTGAAGGCTGCGGTCGCTGTGAGTGGTCGCATGGGCGGTGGTTGCGGTAAGGCTCTTGAGTGCAGACGTTGTGGCAGTAGAAACCTGGTGCATGGGAGATGTCTTGGTGGCTGGGGTGGTGCTTGATACGGATGTGGAGGGAGCGGTGGTGGGAGTTGCACAAATTGCTCGTCATCAGCATAGGACAATTCGTCGTCACTTAGGTGCGTGGAATGTTGCGGCATGCCGAAGGATGCGTTTGGTAATTGTAGTGGCGAGGACATAGGTGGAAGTGGGTCGGACCCAAATGCGTTGAACACCAGAGTGGATATGGACAAGTTAGTCATGTCACGCAGAGGTGGTACGTAGCAGATAGGGGGCGACAGAATGCTTTCTGATGCGAATGGGAGGCTCAGAGGTGACTCAGAGGAGTTGGGTATCGGTGAGCTGAGATGGAGGGCTTGGGCAATATTCGAAATGAATTCAGACGCGGGAACGTCCAACACAAGTGGGGTGTGGAAGGCAAGGTAAAGCCGTTGAATTGTGTTGGGCTGGGTGGCTTCTGGTTGTGGTGTAGCTGGTTCGCATTCTTCTTGTTGGGGCTGGGCGCTATGGACAAAACGTCCTAAGTGGTTCCTTGGCTGAGCTCTACTAGGCATACAAGGGGTTGCCAGAGGCAACCAGAGACAGAACCAAGAAATAGATGAGACAACTAGACAGCGAGCTTGGACAAGATCGCTGTCCTACTGGGGTTGGTAAACTGATAACAAGTAAACCACCCCTCGCGGTGGGCTCCAGTTTGTAATGCAGAACGGTGCCTGCATGCCGAGTTCAGGGATGTGCCCCAGGTGACTGAGAGAGAGGGAGAGGGAGAGAGGCCACGTTCTCAAGTGCCTGAGAATGTGCAGGTGGGAACCAGGAGAAGCATAGATGCTGGTGTGTTGGCGTCAAGTGTTGGCGCATTGACGTGAGGAGGCGGCGGCGATGGCAGAAGACGATGGCGATGACGAGCAATGAAGGTGGGAATGGACAAGGGCGAGGGTGAGCAAGGGCAAGGGTGAGCAAGGGCGAGGGTGAGCAAGGGCAAGGGTGAGCAAGGGCAAGGGTGAGCAAGGGCAAGGGTGAGCAAGGGCAAGGGTGAGCAAGGGCAAGGGTGAGCAAGGGCAAGGGTGAGCAAGGGCAAGGGTGAGCAAGGGTGAGGGTGAGCAAGGGCAAGGGTGAGCAAGGGCAAGGGTGAGCAAGGGCAAGGGTGAGCAAGGGCAAGGGTGAGCAAGGGCAAGGGTAAGCAAGGGCAAGGGTGAGCAAGGGCAAGGGTGAGGATGAGAAGACAGAGACAAGATGAGACGAGGAGAACGGAAAAAGGATAGTTGTGGCGCAGCAGGCTTGCGAGATGTTACACGATTGGGAATCACACACAGAAATGAGGGGGATGAGGCTGCGGTTGCCTTCTATCCTGATCTGATATTGACAAGGCCAGACCAGGGTATTTATACTACAATGGCTACTCTATGTGCAAAGTAAGTAAGAAGAAAGAGAAAATAAAACGAATGTTTCAACTGGCGACAGGTTGCATGGCGTTGTATGGAAGTGGGAAGCGAAGTCGAAATTTTACTAGGTTGTCGCAAAGGGTGCGACGTTGAGACAAGGCGGAGCGAGGAATGGTTTGGTGTCGATTGATGCCAACCTCTAAGTCTAATGGAGAAAACAAGAAATGTAGAAAAAGTGAACTAAAATCAAAGAGGGGAGATATGCAACAAAGACCCAATTCCTTCTACTCCAAATCCTTCCTTATCGGTCCAGACCTCAGGACAGTCGGCAAGGGCAGCGTGCTGTGCGTGCAACAAGGGGCGGTGTCGTCTTCAGGTTTGTCGTTGGCCGGTCTGATCTGGGTGATCTGAGTCCCTTCAGCCAAAGAGGCTTGGTGAGTGGCGAGTGGAAGTTCTTGACTAAATGTGGCCTGGGTCTGATTGGCTGACAACGAAGGTGGGAGGTGGGGAAAACAGGAGGATCGAGGGGACAAGGAGGAGCGGAAGTGTGTGAGAAACGCGAACAGTTGACTTTGCGTTGCTTGTGTCGCGCCATCAGGCTTGGGCAACTCAGGAGCTGTCATGTGGTCAGAAATGGCCAATTCTGAGGCCACAGTGTGTGCACGCTCTACACTTCCTTCAAACTACAATGTGGTAGTCGCGATGAATATTGCATTCACATGAGAAGAAGTATAGAAGCATTCGTGGGCAGCGAGGTAAAGAAAGGTAGCATGCCACGACGAGGGGATGAAGGGACACTATGATGATCGAACCCCGACGCCATGCAGAAGGCCCAAGGCCTAAGGAGCCGCGATGCGGCCCGGCTTACATAAGTCTGTCTACTGTCTCCACCGTTTTTATTCCGGGCCTCCAACTCTTCCGGGTATAAGGCTTGCCTTACAGTAGCGCAGTCGACCGGTTCTCGTCCTGTGCTGACACGTCGGCGCTGCGCTCTATGAATATCTGTGCGAGATCCACATGACCAAAACAGGATGCCAAATGAACCGCAGTCGACCCGTCCTTCCTCTGGGCTGATACATTGGCGCCATGCTCTACGAGCATCTGTGCAAGATGCGCATGGCCGCTGAGGGATGCCAAATGCAGCGCAGTCCATGAATCCTCCTTCTGAGCCGACACGTCGGCGCCGCCCTCTACGAGCATCAGTGCAAGATCCACATGGCCATCACGTGATGCCAAATGCAGCGCGGTCCACCCGCCCTCACCCTGGGCTGACACGTCGGCGCCGTGCTCTATGAGCATCAGTGCGAGGTCCACACGGCCATTGCCGGATGCCAAATGCAGTGCCGTCCACCCGTGCTTCATCTGAGCTGACATGTCGGCGCCGCGCTTTATGAGCATCCGTGCGAGATCCACATGGCCATTGTAGGATGCCAAATGCAGCGCAGTCGACCCGTCCTTCCTATGGGCTGACACGTTGGCGCCGTGCTCAACAAGCATCTGTGCAAGATCTACATGGCCACTGTGGGATGCCAAATGCAGCACACTCGACCCGTCCTCGTCCTGGGCTGACGCGTCAGCGCCGCGCTCTACCAGCGTCCGTGCGAGATCTACATCGTCATTGAACGATGCCAAACGCAGCGCAGTCGACCCGTCCTTCCTCTGGGCTGACACATCGGCGCCGTGCTCTACCAGCATCCGTGCGAGATCCACATGGCGATTCTCCGATGCCAAATGCAAAGGTGTTGATGCGTCATCTAGACGCCGAGAATTCACACCCTGTGGGTGCTCAATGGCCAGGATCCTCGCAATGTCTTGTAGACCGCAAAAAGCAGCATAATGTAAGGGGGTATCACAGGGTGGAGACGGCCATTCGGCTCGTTCGCGCCTCTTCCAGTAGGGCACTGTTGGGTCAGCTATCCAGAGCCAGATCGAAAGATGTGGTTTCGTCTGGTCAAAGAGCTGCTTCATCCCTTCCACCGCGTGTTGCGACACACCCTCAAAACGGACATGCTCGATCCAGTGCTGGGCTGCATATTCAGCGAGAGGAAATTCTGTCAGGCTCTGGCTGGTGATACTTTTGTCCAGGTGCAATAGCACACCCAGACATGCCCGTGCGATGAAGGTATGAGCAGGTGACATAGAAATATGGTAACGGCGGGAAATCTTGTCGTTTTTTTCGGCAAAGCGGCTGGACGTCAAGAATTCCTTCACGGTGAAGTGAGCGAATTGGACGACTCCGGAACTTTCGAGAGACGTTTCGACGTTGACAATGGAGAGTAATGTGGAGCAAGCAGATAGCACAGCTTGGACTGGATTTTTTAGGCGCCGATCCTGGTGAAATTTCGGAATTGCCCCGGACTTGAAATCAAATGCAAGAATTTCTGCCAGTTCCTCGACTCGGAGCGGGCGGGAAGCCACCGTGACGCAGACGAGGAGTCGTTGGGCAGATTCCCACTTTGGCTCTTTAATCTCTCGCAAAGTGCGCTCATACGTCTCATCAAGCGTCTCCGGCAATCCGTTCAGAATATCCTGGATATCCCCTGGGAAGCAGTTGGCGAGGTATGCGAGCTGACAATCCACCCATCTGAACCTATCGGATGTACGGGTGAGGTGGACGAAAGAGATGATATCTAAATGCCTTACATCCCATCCGCTTTTTTTGTCAGCACATCAATCACAAGCTGCTTGTGCTCCGGATTCCAATTTTGCATGTTCGTATTCGTGTTAACAATCGACTTGATATACTTCATGATGTCATTTTTTTGTCCGTTTTCGTCGTGTAAGGAAACGGAACGGAAAGCTAGAGGCTCGAGGATAGCCCTGATGTCGAACTCGGGTCGGCTCGTGACGCATATGCGCAGGTTCAGGAGTTGTGCCTCTACAAGGTCCTCCAAAAATGATAAGAGCTTTTCGCGGGGGGACGACAGAGAAGATGTGCTTGGACATTCATCCAAGGCATCTATGACCAGATAGACTGGTCGTGCTCCTGGGTGTTTCAATAAGTCCATCAAACACTGGACCAGTTCGGAGTCGCCAGGACTTTGTGCACCGCTGCGGCGTGTCGAATAAAAATCGGACAGGATGGCGCAGTGGGAGTCGGACTGGTCGCACAGTTGGAACAACACCGATGAGAGTAGTCCAGAGACGTGCTTCTTGCTATCCTCCCTGAAGTCGTAAAAAAAAATCGCAAGTGTTGCGAGCCCAGATTTCTGCATAGTCTCGATCTCCTCTATGATCGCGGAACTAACCAAACTGTAAGTCTTCAAGACAAATATAGAAAATCTAACGTACCAAAGGACGCTCTTTCCAGCGCCCGCTACGAACGAGGGAGGGCGTCAGTTACTGCGAAAATGTGTGTGTGGGCGACAACTGACGTTTCCCGTTAATCCATAGGAGCGAACTCGGTCCTGAATCCTTCCATTCCGAGAGTGTGTTGCCCTTAAGGAACCACGCCCCAGTCTCGCTGTGCCGTGATTCGCGCGCGATGTTGAAGTTTTTCCAAGGATCGGGGGGAGAGAGCCACTTCCGAATATTACCCAATAACTCGTCACCTGCCAGAGTATCTCAGCCTTTCGAGCAGCAACGATAATGTGAGGAGATGGCTGACGTTTCAACTTGTCCATGTCGCTTGTCATTCGGTCTAGCACTCAATCAGACACGGAACTCGCTCGTTATCTCCAACAAAACGTTAAACGTACCGAGGGCATTCCCGACACCGTCAGTGGACGCTTTGATTTCTTGGAGTGGAAACGTATTCAATACACGGCGGATTACAAGCTGAGGGTTCACTCACCCTCGACAGCCCTAAGAGTCTGAGCTTCGACAGCCCGACTCTCTTCTTGTAGTAGTCGGTCAAGTCTCTGACGTGCCTTGTCGATGTCCTTGACCCCGAAAAAATTCTTTACCAATTTGACTGCATCGCACTGAGTAAAGTCACATATTAGCAAGGAAGGACCTACGCCCACGTCGCTTCTTGAGCTTTTGGGTCACCAGAGCGAGCGCGGAGATTAGCTCCACCACCAACTTGACTACTACCTCATCCACTGCAGGCCTGGAGTGAGATGTCTCGGCATATATTCTGAGACGGCTGATGAAATATTGAATCGACTCGAGCATGTCGGCGAGTGCGTCGCAACTCGTGATCACGCCATTGGCCGCCTGATTGACCTGGATGTCAGAAGGATATCTACGGATGAACCCGGGAATGGTACATACGTCTAGTAGGATGCCGAGAGTAGAATTTATCGCTTTCGTATGTGGGAGTAATTCCTGTAAAAATGGTCAGAAATGCAAGACAGGCCGTCAGGACCTTTTGGCGTACCAGGCCTGCGCCGTCGGCGGCGGAAGCGAGGGTAGAAAACGGTGTTAAAATAGATACAGTAGCATTGATAGACTTGAAGATTCTATCACGCTGTCGAAAATCATCGAAGGCCTGCACTTTGTCTTGCAACAAGGTGGTCATGTCATCGATGGTGTGGCAACACTGTAGTCGGATAGCAAGCGAATTTTCCCAGTCTGCCGATGTGATACCGGCCTTTTTCTTGTAATCCTGTAAGGCAGACTCTAGAAGTGCTTGGAAACGAGCTGATGCTGGCTGGTCAGTCATATCACAAGTAGGAAATGGATGGGGTCTATGGGAGGAGGATTGGTTTTCGGAGACAAAACAAGGGCGAGACAGTGGGGCGTGGCGGGTCGAGGATTGGGGGTTAAGCCGGTTAAGAGCGAAGGTCAGGACACTTCCTCATTGCCAATCGATGTGTTCTATGTTCGCACGCAGACATGAGTGATTGATCAGGTGATAGCCTGAAATAGATGAGCGCAAGCCCCGATCAAGCGCCGAAATGTTTTGGTCTTACTATAGTACGAGGACATTAATATTGATATTGTAGAGCCCGGAGGCCGGAAGGGTGGAGAGCGGCTTCGTTGGCCGCACCTTTGTCATTAATGGATGCTGCCTCTCCTGCTTCGAGGTAGCCGCCAACTTGTACATCACGGTGCTCTACGCCGCGATGCTCAACATCAGCCAGGGCTTCCGGGGCGTCGCGTCGTTTTCCGGCCCGCTCATGGCGTCGACTTACTTCTTCAAGGGCAAGAACGCCGACTCTCTCGACACCGTCCGGTGTACCTGGCCGTGTTCGGCCTCGGCGCCGTGCTCAACGTACTCTTTTTGTGGGTTCAGCTTTTCCGCTCTCCTTAAGTCGGCCAGTCATGATCGCGCTGCTAACGTTGACCCCTTGCGAGGTCAGCTATTGCGATCTGCCGGAGATCACGGAGGAGGCGCTCACCCGCGAGCTCGTCGCCGACGTGGGACCCTTCTACAAGCAATATCGTTGCATCCTCGGCTTTGTCGCCCAAACGTGCTACGTGTACATGCACCTCCTATTCTGCCCTCGTTCATTCCCGTCCCGCAGGGCTGAGAAAGAGCTACGTGTGGCGGTACACATGTAGGGGTGCCCAGGTTGGCATTGCGGCCTTCACTGTGAACTACCTTGTCGACCAGGGGCGGCAAAGGAATCACCCTCACTACAAGGACGCCACTCAGCACCCAAGAAGGACGAATTTAAAAAGAAGTCTGCAGCCAAGCTGCAGCCGCCCAGAAGGCATCCGCGAAGGACTGCTCCACGCAGCCGAAGACAGGAAACGCATCCGCTGCCCCACATGTGGCCAAGCCATCTCCGTCCCCTCCGAGCAAGGGCAAGTCCGGGCGATGCGGCAAGCACCAACCCAAATCACCGTCCACGTTTGGTCACCAGGTTAACCCACATCAACGGCCCCTTCTCTTCTCGAGCCCCCACGGACTCTGGTACTTCCATTACGCCCGGACCCGCACCTTCCCTTGCCCCTGCGAGCCCTGGCGGTTCTGGAAGCCGGCCGTGGCCCGTGCTTGGACTCGCATTGGGGCAGTTCGAGGCGGCCCTCAGCAGTGCTGGCGTTACGAAAGGTGGCAACAGGCAGGAGCACGCAGCCGAAAAGGAAAAAGAGGAAAAGGAGCCCGCGAAGGACGGTGCCTCCAGCTCGAAGAGGGAGTGCGGGGGTAGGAGGACGACGCACGGGCGCGAGGCGGGTCTGCTGCAGCTCCGCAGCCTGGCCTCTTATCTGCTCCTACAATCCTCCAGCGCGCGTGGTCAAGCAGGCCTTAAGCAGGCCCTACCACGCGCGTCACAGCAAGCTCCACCAACAGACACTATCGGGAGCGCTGGCTAGGTCTGTGCCCCGCACCGTATACGGCATACGGCCGTATATTGATGGTTGTTATACGGTATGAAAATATCTACGACCTGTACCGTAAACCAAAATCCCAGACAGTCAACGGTACGGTACAGCCGTAATCCTTATGTTCTGACTGCCATGCAAGGCCACTACGACAATCAGTACATGGAGCGCCCTGCCAGTACACCCAACTCCCGAGGTATGATGAGGACGGACGAACAAGGCAGGTGCGGACGCCACGCCGTCCACCTCCTGGGCGCGTTTCCTCCTTCTGTTCCTTGTTCATTGTTCTGATTTTCTTGTTCTTCCGTTCTTACTCCAACTGTTCTGTCTCGGTCTGCCTGCCACAGTCGTCCGACATCCGCTTCCCCCGACGCCTTTTCTGCTGGGGCATTTCTTCTTTTGGTGGCCTTGTTGGCCACATTGGAAGTCCTTTCGACCATTTCATTCCTTCGCTCTTCCCCTTTCAAGCCCGGGGGACTTTCCTTTGACATCTTTTCTTCCTTTCCGGGCGGGGTCACGTCAATGTCCATCGCATTTGGGTCTCTGTTCGTTGGACGTCTCAGGGGTTCTCTTCGACAGTGCTGAGGAAATCTCCTCCGCGTGGGGCTAAGATAGCTATTCCCTGTTCCCAAGTCAATATTTTTTTCAACCTCTGTTATGCCCGTGCCATTGTCTATCGCCCAACGATGCCCCCCTGACGCGCCGCCATCCTTACAGTATCCGTCCATACGTCTCATCCAACTTTTCGGGCAATTCGTCGAGAATTGGCCGAACACTAGCCACAACAATGATCCAGATGTTTTCCAATCTTTGAAGGCATTGCCTTGAATGAACCACAAGGCAGTACCTTCGTGGTGGGCATCACTTGCAGTGTTGTAATTTACAGACGGATCTGGGGCAGAGAGCCAATTTCGAAGGTCTTAAGGAATCCGATTGCCTGTGAGAGCGATTGAGCCGTCATATCGCACGAAGTGGAATTGCATGACCACGAACGCATCTGATGGCCTATGTCGTCTGCAACTTGTTGTAATTCTTCTCTTATCGTCTCGCCGCCTAGTCAAATGGAACTGAGTGATGTGTGGGTGACTGGTCGAAAATAAAATTGCACACCGCCAATGATGAGGTCTACTTTGTCACCAACGTCCCTAATTCTGTCGTCGACGCCCTGTACCTTATCGTCTACGACTGGCACTTTATCCTCAACGGTCCGAGTCTGTATTTTGTTGTCAACGGCGTGTACTGTGTCACAGACAGCTTGCACTTTCTCATCGACCGAGTGAGTGGCCTTCAGACCTTGCGCAGCAACCATCCGAACTTCGTCTTGTGTCAGCCGATCCAGTCGATCCAACGCATCCTCGATGTCAGTCCTCCCAACAAGCTTCTTCACGTATTTCCCTGAGCAACCGTAAGTCGATATGGACGATTCATATCTCCAGGAATCAACTCACTTGCTCTGCTCTGTTTGATTTGCTTCGTTGCGATCGAAAGAATGGAAAGCACCTCGACCATGATTTTGACTATACGTATTATGACCGTCATTCCAGCGGTTGGTGGCACTTCAACATAGGTCTCCAATCGTCTGAAGAAATTTTCTATGCGCTCGAAGACCGCAGCGAGTACGTCCTGACTACCGGAAACTGCCTTAGCCGTCTGGGGGTTTGGCGTCATAATGAGCTTCTGAATAGATTGAATGAGCAAATACTGACCGAGAGAAGAACACCGATTCCAGTGAAGATCACAGCCGCTAGTTGGGATACCTGTATGACAAGCAAGTATCAGAACCAGAACGACTCAACCCTGAGTCCATGGCACTTGCTAGGCTAATTCCACCTTCAATGACTCCGGAAAACGTGCAGAGGACATTGACGGTGGGATTCAGCCATCTAGTCAAATTGTCACCGGTACCACGAGATTTGTCGAACCCGGGAATTTGTTCGTAAAGTATGCTGAGGACGGCATCTGAAGAATCATAGTTCTGGAGTTTGTCGAGCAGCGGATGTGAACGGAGATCTTTCTTAGTCTTCTTCTTGTAAGCTTCGATGGCATTGTCGAAGACGTATTGATAGTTCGAGGATGAGATAGTTGGAGTGGGGATCTGGAACATATCGTTCTGGATTGATGGTAGCTGAAAAGGGTCTTCGGGAAGGCGGATGAGAGCGTAGTGATGACTGATAAACACAAACACGTTCAAGTTGCAGCTGATCTGGATGATGAATTTTCCGAAATGGGTCGATAGACGCCCGATTTCTTCAGAGCAACTTATGTGTCAAGTTGTCTTAGAAATTATTCTGGCACATAGCGGCCTAGTCGAGGCCGATTAGGTCGATTCAAAGAGAGAGCAGTATAAGAGCGGATCTAATCTCGACTTTTGTCTGGGTCAATTTTCCTCCGAAGAGGAGTATCCTATGCCAATATAATGAGTTGCGCATTAGTAGGGGTACTGGTTCCTCCTGCACTCAGTCACTGGCAACCGAAGCAGAAGTAGAGCTGATACGACGCGACTGACTCAACTCGGCCTACTCAGATAATTGGTTGCCCGGCTGAACCCCAGACCTAATACAGTGTAACGCGTGTACGCACTGGCCTCGGAATTGGCCTCCCTTCTGCTTTCCCCTTTGCCCGACACATCCGACACCGCCTCGCCCGATTCGACCATCGCCACAGGACAGCGCGCACGCGTTGCGCCCCTTCCCCATTCGCCGCCTCACCCTCACTCTTGTTATCATGCGCTCGTTTTCAGGACGCCATCTTTTCCTTTTTTAAGGACAGTAGGCTAGTCTGTAAGTAGCTACGAACCGTAATATAAGAACCCATGCGCAGCACTGTGAGCCAGAGGTCAGCAATACCTCAGTGTATCGCAGACTGAAGGTCCGCGCATGAGTTTGAAGAAGGAATAAGATAAAAGGGAAGAAGGGGGAGGCAGATTGGCGGTTGTTAATCGCTCGACCGCCGGTGGGAGCACACAAGAAATGGGGAAAGGAGCGTCGTTGATTGCACACTGAGATGATGATGAAAATGGTTGATTGATTGATTTCCAGTGGGGCCAGGTGCGAGGTATTTATACAATATGATAGATACAAGTACGCTAAGAATAAGTGTGAATAAAAGAGGAAAAATAAAGGAAACGAGTGTTGTATTGAGAGCACAGCTGCGGGCGCAAGGTCCAAGTGTGGGCGGCATTTGTGCCTTGGCCATCGGTTAGTCAAAAGGGGAATGCTGAAAGGGCACTTTGACCATCGGAAAGGGGGACAAGCAGCATGTGCAGGATTTGACTGTCGGGGCGATGCGTGCGTCGTTGTTTTTAGGGTAGAAGTTGTGAGCATGTTGCAGCGGCGACCTGGCGTGTTGCGTTGGCGCGGGGATTGTCACGTGGTCGAAGGTAATTCCGAGGCCAGCGCGAGTCCTCACCTTACATCAGGCACGCCGTTTAGCGTCGGATTTCCCCCCTTTCGATTCCTAGCATTCGCGTTTAGTCCGTCTCCTCGCGCCCTCCCTCTCTGCCAAGTGGTCGAGCGGATTAACAACCGCCATTCCGCTTCATCCTTCGTTCCTTTGCACGTTCCGGATAGCGTGCTCTGGTTCTATTTTGCCCATTGATACCTTCCTTATTCGAATTCACGCGTGGACTTTCGTCCTCGTATATAACAGTGCGTTGCGTAGGTCGTTAATTTGCAACCAGTCGACGTTGTACCATCAGTCCGACTCGGTCATTCTGTCATACAACTACTATGTCACTCGCTAAAGATATCGTATGGGGTCTAGCATATTAACGTATACACGACAGCAGCTTTTGTTCTCATACTTGAAACATGGCAAGCGCTTTCATGCACCCTCGACCCAACTCAGCGAGACAGGCGCCTTGACATCCCACTCCGTTTCGATCGTCACCTCCTCACCCGCCCCGACCTCAGCCACCCACTCAAACAGACCCTCCTTCTTCCCACCCTTTCCATCCATCACCTTGCTCCACCGCACAGTGCGCTTCTCACCTGAGCCCCCACTGACCTTGAGCTCCTGTCCTTGCTCCAGCTCCGCGAGGCCTTCGGGACGACGCAGGACGACGTTGACCCGCTTCTTGTCCTCAGACACGGGCGCGCCATCGCGAAGTACGAGAGCACGCAACGCGAACGGGTGACGGTTCGTGATCGTCGTGCAGCTGCGGTACGTCGTTGCCGCCCACTGCTCAGAGAACGCGCTGCGCTCGCGCCCGACACTGCCGTCATCTGCGCGCTTCGACGCGCGCGTGTAGCGGATCCGCGTCGCAGGATCGGCACCGAGAGTACAGCTGAAGACGTCGCCTGGTGCCACGTCGCCGACGATCGCCGTCTTGGACACGAACGAGTCATCGACAAACGCGTGCACGGATCCGGGGAGGAGTCGGTAGTCGCTCGTGTTCTTCACGGTCGCCTGGACGTATGCAACGGGTCGCACCTTCGGGACGGTCACGTGCATGATCTTCGCTTCGAAGGGCAGCACTGCGACAGAGACTTGATGTGGCACACCGTCGCTCGGCACGCCCGACGCGCCTTCAACGTGGTACGTAAGAGCAAGCGGGCTCTCATGCACGACTGAGGTTGGCTCCCCGAGTGTGGTCATTGGGTCTGCGCCCATGTCTTCGTCTCCGTCCGATTCGACGTCCAGCCAGTCTTCGGTGGGTGCTGCGTCAGAGGTCCCGCCCGAGCGCTTCCATTGGTTAGGCGCAGGTGCTGGCCGTGGCGGCGGCGGCGGCATCGCTTGCTGGGTCGTTGCGCTAAATAGGCCACCTGGGGCGGCAGCGGCACCGATAGCATTGGATTGCCCTTGCACCTCTACACCTTTCTTGGCTTCGCGTTTGACATTTCCATTTCCGTATGGGACTTGCTGCTGTTGGCGTTGCTGCCCCTGCATGGGCCCGGCACCGTACCAGAAGAATGACCTTGGGGGTCGGATCTTCGTAGGACTGAGGACGGGGATAGCCTGGTTCGATAGATCCATGTCAGCCGTACTAAGTGTGAGCCCTACGTCTGTCCAATCTTCGCCTGTACTTTGCGTGATCCGCGCACGATAATGCAGGGATACCGATGATGCGGGAACCCCAGCTTCCGTGGTCGCGTGTAGCTCGTACGCAGCAGACCACGTCGCGTTTCGGACAACTGGCAAGGGGTGAGGCAATTAAGAAACTCCGTATACTAAGCATAGATAATGACATACGATACGTTAGCCTAAGCTCAATATTAGTGGCTTTCTTGGCCATAATAACCACTGTTACTTCTCCGTTCGTCTTTCCTTGCTTCTTCGTTTCGCAAGATGACAGCACGTCGATCTGACGCGAGAGCTGGATAATCTCCTCTTCCAGGCCGGCGCATGTGGACGATATATCCCGAGAGCGAGTCAAAAGACTTTCGAAGAATCTCTCCGCCTGCCTAGGGGGCACTGAATTGCCAGACAGAGATCTGGAGTAGTCCAGCATCGTCTCAGAGATCTCGGTGACGGTGTCCAGATCACTCTCGAGGACGCCCTTCTTCGCATTGAGCCTACGGATTTCTTCTGCGGTACTCGCGCTGTCGATCTCCTTGATATCGGGGCCGATGGAGCAAACGACGTCGAATAGTTGGGCATCACCAAGACCGGTGACACGTGCGGATTCTGTGTCGATTGAACCAGGGAGATGGCGAATCTGTATTTTACTCTGGCCCTCCTGAGAAATGCATCATGGGTTGTCCGTTCAGAGCAACACAGTACAGGTGATGGGCCCACCTCGAGTGAGACCTTAAAAATGCGAACGACCTCGGCCTTGTTCGCCTTGAAGACGGCTACGGACTTGATTGGGTGTTCGTTAGCGTCGAGCTTGATGATGGATGCCATAGTTCGATAACTGCATTCACAACATGGACCAAACGGTATTTAATATCTCGAAGAATGATGGCTGTGTAAAATACGAGTCATCGCCGTGGGACGAACTTCGGGGCCGCTACACGACACGTTTGTGGGAAATTCCTTTCGAAGACGGGTGCTGTGCGTGCCACACTGCATCGTTGGGAAAGTGATAGGGTGTTGACAAGGTATGTTGGAGTCCGATCCGGAGGCAGCCAGATACAAGGCGCCGCAGACGTCAGAGAACAATAATAAGTGGGGCCGTGTGGCCCGATCACCCGGACGGACTGCCCTTACCGTACAGTAGCGTGCTAATAAGGTAGGGCGCACAGAGTTACGGTTCGTATCACATGACCGACCGTGACAATTGCAAAAAACCTTGTAAAACCATATAAACTCTTGACACAGGAAATAAATGCGATTTTCATGAGTGAAGTGTGAT
>Ga0307510_10000949_pt1 | contig 30604 bp, 26 predicted proteins | sample 12_EM_MG_FD_207224 | JGI IMG/M metagenome (GOLD analysis project Ga0307510, IMG submission 207224) | Populus trichocarpa ectomycorrhiza microbial communities from riparian zone in the Pacific Northwest, United States - 12_EM | ecosystem: Host-associated > Plants > Roots > Unclassified | place... | reverse complement strand
TTCACAGTATTCAGTACAAGGTCATTCCAGGCATCAAACCGCGGATTGCCGTCTACCAGCACCTTGTAATAGGTTACACCACTGTTCCAGGCCGTATAGTGATCGATATTCACCGGTAGCGTGCCACCAAAAGGCGAATCTTTTGGAAATTGATAAGGATAGGCCGGCTGAGTAGTCGTATCCGCCTTGCCCGCAGCCGTGACCAGGTTCCAGGGCACATAGCCGATACCCTTGTACAGCCAGTTGTTGACATTCGGCGTCAGAAAATATTCATCTACCTCTCCGTCGCTACACACACAATAAGTCCCGGATTGTATCACGGCAATGCTCGATGGACGGCTCGCCGTACCGGTGATAAGATGCGTTACATTCCCCGTCGTTTTGGTAATATCCACCATTGAGATCCGGTTAGCCGGGTCCCGCTCCGCTACCAGCAGACGCGTTTCCGTGGCATCGGCCCAGGTCAGGAAAAATGGGGCAGTAAACCCGGAGGCAACCACCGTCCTGGTGCCGTTCGACAAGTCGATACGACTCACCGTAGAAGGCCCCTGCTCGCTTACATAGGCAAAGGCAAGATCAGAGCTGAGCGTAAGACCTACCGGAGAATTGAGACCGCCGTACACCACCGTTTTATTCCCATTGGTAAGATCCACACGCAACAGACGGCCAGGATTGGCATACTCCACTACCCAGCCCTGGTGATGGACCTCATCGATCCAAAGCTGCTGGGGAGCCGTCAGCCCGGCACATACCACCGTAGCGGCTGAACGGTTGGCATTGGCAAGATTCACTTTCAGCAGGTCGCCGGAGCGCTCAGTTACATAAGCCGTCTTTTGATCCGACAACACAAAGATGTCTTCCGGATTAGTATAGCCGGTTCCGATATGCGCATAGGCAGGGTTGAGCTTGTAGGTCACCCAGTTGACCTTCAGGTCATAGCCATAAGCCGCCACCTGCAACTTGCAATAGTTGCCTTCACGCGTCTGCACACAGAACACATCCCCGTTCACCAGCTTATTGGTGGCGTCATTGTTGCCAATCACCGGCGTGGTGTTGTAGGTATATGTCTGCAGCGAAGCAGCCGTGACCTGGGCAAAATTCACCGCACCCAGGTTAACGATCCGAGCTGTCCCCTGTGGCACCATTTGCCGCTTTACCGTATCTATCTGCTCCCACCACAGATCGGCAGCAGCCGAGCCATTGGCAACATTGGCCCCGGTTTCGCAGTCGAACAACCAGGTGCCCTTTATCGTCGCGGTGCCCTGCGACACAACAGATGCAGACGATTGGATCAGGTCCACTTTTGAAAGAAAACCTGCATACTCTGTAAATACCAGCCGATTTAGGGTTTTGAGGTATTTGGAGCCAATAGCTCCGCCCAGCCCTCCTACGAGCTTTTTCATGACATGAAAAATTTAATGAATGATTAAATAAGAGGTTGTTCCAAGAGAGATGGGTCTGATAGATGCAGGATCGGGTCTATTCCATTGGGGTGTCGGTGAGGCAAAGTTGAAGCTAATAAATGGTTCCCACAATACCGCGTTGGTGGTATTTTGTCTACCGCGACGGGGCACCTTCGCAGGGTCCTAAGATTCCACCCCTTCCCATACACCCAACCCTTTCCTGGTAACAACAGGCTCTTCCCCCGTACAATCCACGATGGTCGAAGGCAATATCCCACCAATCCCTCCATCGATGACAATGTCCACAAGCTTTTCGAACTTATCGTGGATCATCTCCGGATCGGTATATTCCTCGACCATATCCCCTGGGAGCGAAGAACTCAGAATAGGATGCGCCAGCTCTTTGACCAGACAACGGGCAATCGTATTGTCAGGAATACGCAGACCAATGGTATCCTTTTTGCTCTTCAGGATTTTAGGGACCTGTTTGCTGGCTGGCAAAATAAAGGTATAAGGGCCTGGTAAATAGTTCTTTAACATTCGATATAATGGAGTAGAAATGCTCTTGGTATAATTGCTCAGGTCGCTGAGATCATAACAGACAAAGGACAATTGCGCCTTGGCAGGGTCGACCTGTTTGATCCGGCAGATCCGCTCCACTGCCTTGTGCTGAAATATATCACAACCAAGACCATAGATCGTGTCCGTAGGATAGATGATGACTCCTCCATCAAGCAGACATTCCACAATCGTTTTTATGTTTCTGGGCTGGGGGTTCACCGGATGGAGATGCAATAGCATAGTGAAAGTTATAATAAATTTGCTGCAAAAGAACGGCCAGTGATGGCTAACATTTCCTTAACATGGATTTAGTCTTAAATTTGCCCAAATCTTCTTTTTAAGCATGCAATTACAATCGGTAGACAGGGTCGATAGTATTAGTCCTGAAGATTTCAGGGACCAGTACTATACCCCCATGAAGCCCTTAGTGATCAGCGGACTGTCAAAGGAATGGCCGGCTTACGAAAAATGGAACTGGGATTATTTTAAGTCGGTTGTCGGAGAGGTCAAAGTGGGCGTTTACAACAACGTAAAGAGTGATGCATACACCCCCATCAATACGGCCGATGATTACATGAGGTTTGGGGATTATATCGATATGGTCCGCAAAGGCCCCGCTGAATGGCGCATCTTTCTTTTCAATATTTTCGAGCATGCCCCCCAGCTGGTCAGGGACTTCGAATGGCCCGAGCAGCTGATGAAGGGATTTGTCAAACGTTACCCCATGCTCTTCGTCGGGGGAAAGGGCTCAGTGACACACATGCATTTTGACATCGATCTTTCCCATATCGTTCACACGCAGTTCGTTGGACGCAAGCGGGTACTGCTTTTCCCTTTTGAAGAACAGCACAAACTCTACCGGAAACCCTGGGAGGTCCTGAGCTTCGTCAACTTCGAAAAGTATTTTGACCAGGACCAGAACAAGCTGCAGCTTGAAAAATACCCCGCAGTTCGGCTGGCAAAAGGATACGAGGTGATCCTGGAGCACGGCGACACCCTGTTCATGCCGGCCGGCTACTGGCATCATATGGAATACCTGGACAGCGGTTTTGCCATGAGCCTCAGGGCCCTGCAATCCTCCTTCAGCGGCAAATTAAAGGGTATCTGGTATCTTATGGGCATGCGTAACATCGATACCCTGATGAAGAAAACAGCCCCTGAATGGTGGTTCAACAGAAAAAAAGAAAAAACATTCAAGGCTGCCGACAGAGAGCTTGAAACCCTTGCTCAGTAAGGCTTACAGCGCCTCGTCTTTGCAGGGAGCAAAGACATTCCGGGGGATCAGGGCAAAAATTGGAAAAAAAATATTGCTTTTTAACAAAACTGTCTTTATTTTTACCCCGCTTATACACTCTGAATACACGTCTTGATTACGGACACGCCACCAAAAGCTATCCGAATCCAATTTCCTCAATTTCGACTGTCCAATTTCCATCCGAAGACTCCAATTCCATCGATATCCGGGTTCAGTTCAGCATATGAGGTGCCATTCTTCATATTGTTTAATTCACCTATCCCCTGTCCAGACATAATTCCGTTATTACCCTTTTTAAGCAATGCTTCGGCACAGTAGTCCGGATCCATAATCTTATAATAATATTTGGCATACCTGTATAACAGGACCCTATCCAGTGAATAGAGAACCAATACTAACAGAAAGGTATAGTGGAGTAGCATGCCCTATTATAGGACATTCAAAGTAACAAGAGACATAGAGCGCAATGAAAAAATATTCGAACTTTTTCTTTTTGTGGTTTCAGAGGTAAGCACAGGCCGGCGATGTCTATCGCTGGCTCTTTTGTTTCCATCAATCAAAAAAGACTTCACTGTGAAAAAACCAAAAAAAAGAGGCTGCTCTCTCCTGTCGAGCTGGCCTCTTTTTTCGTTTTATTTATTGTAGCATCCTCGCCCTAGGCGATGGTCCAGGTCTCATTCCCCCTCAACAGCTTATCCAGATCACCCTTCCCCTTACTAAGGATCACCTCTTCGATCTGCATATTCAGCATATCCTCATAACAAGGCCTTTCCGTCTCATAAAAGACGCCAAAAGGTCTTGGCAAATGCCCTTCGATCCGCGGATCATCAAACATTCTGACAAGGATCTGCGCTTTGTAAAAGTCTTTTTCGTCGTGGACCCACAGGTCATTTTCAGTTATGCCATTCCCAAGGTCGACAACAGTAGGCTTAAAGCCATCCAGCCGGATGCCTTTGTCCCGTTGCGCCCCAAAGACCAGCGGCTTGCCCTGTTCCAGGAACAAGGTCTCCGTCGGCTTGGTACCTTTTTCAGTAAAGATCTCAAACGCCCCGTCATTGAAGATATTACAGTTCTGATAGATCTCGAGAAAGGATGCCCCCCTATGGGCCTGGCTGCGAAGCAGCATCTCCTGCAGGTGTTTCGGGTCGCGGTCCATCGCACGGGCTACAAAGCTCGCATCGGCCCCCATAGCAAGGGCCAGGGGATTGAACGGATGATCGATACTTCCGAAAGGAGTCGACTTCGTGACCTTCCTCTCCTCAGAGGTCGGTGAATATTGCCCCTTGGTCAACCCATAGATCTGGTTGTTAAAGAGCAGGATATTCATGTCGAAATTGCGGCGCAGCAAATGGATAGTATGATTCCCCCCGATGCTGAGACTATCCCCGTCACCGGTGACAACCCAGATGCTGAGCTCGGGACGGCTGGCCTTTAACCCCGAAGCAATAGCCGTGGCCCGGCCATGGATCGAATGCATGCCATAGGTATTCATATAATAAGGGAACCGGCTGCTACAGCCAATCCCGGATATAATAACGATGTTCTCCCTGGGTATTCCCAGAGTAGGCATGACCCTCTGTACCTGGGCGAGGATGATATAATCCCCGCATCCCGGGCACCAGCGTACCTCCTGATCAGTAGCAAAATCCTTTGCCGTCAGGGTTTGTAATGGGATGGTTGTTGTTTCACTCATGGTAAGATAGCATCCTTGAAACAGGATACGACCGCAAATTTACTGAATTGCACTGTAACATAGTTTCGCATTGTGGAAATCCCACCTCAGCTACCCCCGACTCCCCCCTTACCGGACCATGGCATATTATTCGCCTTTATACCCCCGGACCCCCTTTTACTCACAAAAACGAAAAAATATGCAAAAGACACTATTGATCATGGCAATAGCAGCCTCCCTGGCCGCAACAGGCTGTGCCGTCGACGGTTATGTCGAAACCCAGCCCGGGGACGTATATTATACCCGGCCGGTAGCACCCGGTCCCGATTATATCTGGATCGACGGAGACTGGAGGTGGTCGGGTGGTCGCTATAACTGGCACAACGGATACTGGGGCCGGCCAAGAGGCGGGCGGACCTGGGTGACCGGGAGATGGGATCACGGCTCGCGGGGCTATCACTGGAACCGGGGTCACTGGCGCTAGAAGATTAAAATAAATACCATCAGGAATCCATATATATACCGGAGCCTGGGCGAAAGCCGCAGGCTCCATTTTTTTACCCCCATCATATCACGCGCTTCCCGAACGGCATCAGGGAGATCTCCATCAGCTTGAGATGCTGCCTCGCAAAAGGGATCCCTATAATGGTGATGAACAGCAGCGCGGCAAATACCAGATGCACCAACGCCGTGTACAATCCTCCGCAAAAGAGCCAGATGATATTGAAAAGGACGGAAAGACAACCCGAACTGCTGCCCGTCGAGACGACCTGGCGGCCAAAAGGCCACAACACAAGACCCGCAATCTTAAAACATTGCAGACCAAAAGGAATACCCACGATAGTAAGACACAATAAAAATCCACCAAAAATATAACCAAGCGCGGCAGCCAGTCCGCCAAAGACTAACCATATAAGATTTCCTATAAAATTCATACAGACAAGATAGGAATTTTGAAAATAAATACACCCCCCACTCATAAAGTAATAGTCTACTGCGTTACATTTACACAGTAAAAGAAAGCCCCCTTACTAAAATCCTGTATCAATGGCTACTGATTTGAACACTACTATATCCCTTCATCGGTTTGTAGATGAATTGATGACGGGCCTTCTTCCCCGTGCCGTGAGTCATAAGACGATAATTATCAATCAAATAGATCGAGATATCGAAGTCGGTTCAGACGAGAACCTGCTGGCTTTTGTCCTTTGGAACCTTCTGGACAGAGCAGTAGACTGCACCCGCAACGAATGCATTCACGTCGAGTCGGTAATGATCGATGATAAGATCATGATCCGGGTCCGGAACGCAGGTGTCTATTTTTACCGCAGCTGCGCCAATTGCATCCGCCAGGTTCAACACGCTGCCGAAAAGATCGGCGGCACCATCAGCATCGACTATAGCGACGGAAATATGGGTACCATCGTCGCCCTCACCCTGCACAGAGCTGCGTAGAGAGACTACCCTCATACGAGCACCAGAGCACCACCACCATCGGGTCGCCGGAACCAGGCCACCCAAAGGATCTTGACCGAACTCCCCAAAAAACAAAAAAGGACCCCTCCCCATTTAATAGGAGTCGGAGTCCTGATATCTATCTATCGAGATAATATTAACTTAGTAACGGCTGTTGCTGTAGTTGTTGTTACCCCTGCGCTGGAAAGAACCTCCACCGCCTTTGTTGCTGCTGCCACGGTCTTCCCGGGGCTTAGCTACGGATACACCGATAGTTCTGCCATCAACGGCTGCGCCGTCCAGTTCCTGGATAGCCTTTTTCGCTGCTTCGTCATCAGACATTTCAACAAATGCAAATCCGCGGGATTTGTTGGTGAATTTGTCCATAATAACTTTAGCAGAAGTAACTTCTCCGTATTCTGCAAAATAATCCTGTAAGTCTTCGTCCGTAACGTTAAAACTTAAATTTGAAACGTAAATGTTCATACTAATAACTGGTTAAAAATGAAAATAAAAAACAATCTGAGTAAAAAAGCAGGGAGTAAAGACGACTAACAATTACCGGAGATAAAATAGCGGAAATGATCATTCAATTACTAATTGCTGTTATCAGCTCAAATTTACTCCGCAAAAGTAGCTCATTTTCCGCAAATAACAATACCGAAAAGCTCAGATTCCCTTAATTAGTAATTTGTTAACGCGCGTCACGGGCTGGCGCTCTGGCCGGAACATCCGCATATTTCTTCATATTCCGGAAGGCCAGCACCGCACTGATCAGGATCAAAAACGAGCCCGCCAGGAATGGCGCCCCCGGAAGAAAAACCGGCGCCTCTTTTCGCGTAAACCACGCAAACAGATTTGTCATCAGCGGCGGACCAATGATAGAGGTGACACTCATCAGACTCGTCAGCGCACCCTGCAGCTCCCCCTGCTCATTCGGCGGCACATGCGAAGAGATGATCCCCTGCAAAGCCGGACCGGCAATCCCACCCAGACAGTATACGATCGTGAAAGCGAACATCATCCAGCCCTGTGTAGCCAGACCAAACAGCAACATGCCAATACTATAAAGGAACAATCCGGTATATAGACTTCTCGACTGACCCAGCTTTGGAATAATGATCCTTATCAAACCCGCCTGCACAATGGCGATCATCACCCCCACAAAGGCCAGAGAGTAACCCACCCATTTTTCATCCCAATGGAATTTCTCCATATTGTAATACGCCCAGGTGCTTTGTACTGCATGCACCGCTATATAGATCAGCACCAACGATCCTATAAGACCCGCAACCGCAGGGTATTTCCGCAGATGCATCAGGGAACCGACAGGATTGGCTCTCTTCCACTCGAACTTTCGCCTTAAAGACGCGGGTAGAGATTCCGGAAGGATAAAATACCCGTATAGCCAGTTCAGCAGGGTGAGCACCGCCGAGGCAATAAAGGGAACCCGCGGACCAAAGACACCCAGCTGCCCCCCCAACGCCGGTCCTATTATAAAGCCCAGTCCAAAGGCCGCCCCCAGTATTCCAAAATTCTGCGCTCTTTTCTCCGGAGGGCTGACATCGGCAATATAGGCAGATGCAGTAGTGAAGCTTGCCCCGGTAATACCCGCCACAACCCTTCCCACAAAAAGCCAGCCGATCGTCGGCGCAAAGGCCAGGAACAGATAGTCAATGCCAAATCCAAACAAAGAGAAGAGCAGCACAGGTCTGCGCCCAAAGCGATCACTCAACCCTCCCATCACCGGCGCAAAAAGGAACTGCATGGTAGCATAAGCGAAAAGAAGCCATCCTCCATAACGGGCAGCATCGCTAAGGTCACCATGGATCAGCTGCGCTATCAGCTTTGGCAAAACCGGAATAATGATCCCAAACCCGATAAAATCGATCAGAACCGTTATAAAAATAAAACTCATCGCCGCCTTCTTGTTCGTATTCATCATAGTAATAAGTTTATTGATGGACCGGTCTTGCCTTCTTATAGGTAAGTCCATAGATCGCCAATGCCAGCAGCGTCAGCGCCATCGCCGCCACACATACCCCCGTCCACCGCGCGCTATCCCAGGCTACGACCCCAAGAGCCGAACCCAGCGAGGTTCCGGTAAAACTCACAGTCATGTATACCGTATTAAGCCGGTTTCTCGCTCCCGGATCAAGGGCATATACCCGGCTTTGGTTCGAGACATGCGTACACTGCATCGCCAGGTCCAGCAGGACGATACCGGCGATCATACCCCCCACATAGTCCGCCCAGACATACATCAGCACAAAAGACAAGAGCAACAAACACAACCCGTAACCCACAGTCACCCGGGGATTACGTTTGTCCGCCGCACCCCCTACCAGCGGCGCCGCAAGCGCACCCGCCGCCGCCGCTAATCCAAAAAGCCCGATGACATCACTATTATAATGGAAAGGCGCCCCGGATAAATGAAAGGTCAAAGTAGTCCAGAACATCCCAAAAGTGGCAAAACCCAGGGCATTGATGATCGCGGCCTCCCGTAATACAGGCTGCTCCTTTATCAGCGTCAGCAACGTCCGCATCAGCGAAGCATAGGACCCGCTGAAATTAGGCCGGCTGGCCGGAAAAGTATATCGCATGACCAGCAACAAGCCGAAGCTGATGCCCGAAGCCACCCAGAACATCCCACGCCAGCCCAGCCAGGCGCCGATAAATCCACTCAACGTTCGGGACAGCAATATGCCGACAAGCAGCCCGCTCATGATAGAGCCAATTACTTTTCCCGTCCGGGACGGCGATGCCAGCTGCGCCGCCAGCGGTAGTATCAGCTGAGGAATGACGGATGTGGCGCCGATAAGCACACAGGCTATCTCAAGACAGAACAGGTTAGGAGACAGCGCAGCCAGAACAAGGGCAGCTACAGCAAACCCAGCCATCCATACGATCTGCTTCCTGCGCTCGACCTTGTCCCCAAGTGGCACAAAAAACAATAAACCCAGCGCATATCCCGCCTGGGTGAGAAAAGTTATCCGGCCACCTTTACTTTCAGGGATATTAAAACTCTTGCTAATAAGGACAAGCAGCGGTTGGCAGTAATAAATATTGGCTACGATCAAACCCGTGCAAATGGCCATTATAATGATATGACTCCTACTTAAGCCGTCCGTTCCCGTCTTTTCCATATATCACCAAAGATAGGAAGGGTGGGGGAAAGGGAGTATTGTCAAAATATTGTCAAATATTCGATGATTATTCACAGGGCTTCCCTAAATTGAGGAACCAAAATCTCCAATATGTTGCATTACAAAAAAATTGCAGTTGTCGCTGGTCTCTTTACCCTCATGGTAACCGGAATGGCCGCAATTCGTCCCACAGACGATAAGCCAAAAAGAAATCTGAAAGTATTACCCAAAGATATCAGCCATGACGATCTGGAGAAAGTAATGGACGGTTGGAAAGCAGCCCTGGGTGTCAAATGTAGTTTTTGTCATGCGCCTTCTGCCGACAGCAATTCCCATCGCCTGGATTTTGCCAGCGATGCCAAACCGGAAAAAGACATCGCCCGCCATATGTTTAGAATGACGGGTAAGATCAATAAAAAATATTTTAGTTTTAATAAAGATGATAAAGGTGCAACTATCCCCGCGGTCAGCTGTATGACCTGTCACAGGGGAAGCCCACATCCGGACGAAGTAAAATAGTTCAGCATAACGAGCGCCCCGGACCGGGGCGTTCTTCGTTTATAACCATATTATTTTATTGTATTTTTTACCGTTTATCTCTCGCAGATGACGGCTTGTCAGCCCGGGGACACTTTTCGGAATTATAAAATGCCTAAATTTAGGCCCTCATAAATCAATCATGGCAAACAACTCATTTAAATTCGGCATGATCGGCCTCGGTGTTATGGGGCGTAACCTGCTTCTTAATATGGCCGACCACGGCTTTTCTGTAGTCGGTTTTGATCTGGACGCTCAGAAGACAGCTGCTCTTGAATCCTCCGCCTCGCCCAATACGACGGTGAAGGGAGTGAATACGCTCGCAGAAATGATCCAGCTACTCGAAAAGCCACGCAAGCTTATGATGCTTGTACCAGCCGGTAAACCGGTAGACAATGTCATCCACGATCTTTTACCTCTCCTGGAGAAAGGGGATATAGTCATCGATGGCGGTAACTCTCATTATACAGACACATTACGTCGTGTTGCTGAATTACAGGATAAAGGCTTCCATTTTATGGGAGTCGGCATTTCCGGTGGCGAACACGGAGCCCGCACAGGACCCAGCATCATGCCCGGAGGAGCCCCCGAAGCCTATCCGCAGGTACAGCCGATACTGGAAGCCGTAGCAGCCAAGGTCAACGGCGTTCCCTGTGTGGCCAACATGGGAAAAGGCGCAGCCGGTCACTATGTAAAAATGGTGCACAATGGTATCGAATATGCCATCATGCAGCTGATCAGCGAAGCCTACGACCTCCTCCATCGCGGATTAGGTCTCGACAATGACGAACTGCATAAGGTGTTTAAGAACTGGAACGACGGAGAACTTCAATCCTTTCTCGTTGAGATCACACGGGATATCTTCCAGAAAAAGGACGACAAGACCAGCAATTTCCTCGTAGACATGATCTCCGATAAGGCCGGCTCCAAAGGCACCGGTAAATGGACCTCCCAGGATGCTATGGACCTCGGTGTACCTATCCCGGTCATCGATATGTCCGTGAATATGCGCGAAATCTCCGCTTATAAAGACGAAAGGACACAGGCGGCAGGCCTCTATAAGACATCCACAGTAGACGTTCCCGTTCCCAAAGAAGTATTCATCCAGCAGGTACAGGATGCACTCTACTTCGCAGTCATCATCAGCTACGCACAGGGCCTGGCCCAGCTGCACGTAGCCTCCAAAGAGCTGGACATGCAAATACCCCTGCAGGACGTTGTCAAGATCTGGCGCGGCGGCTGTATCATCCGCTCTACCTTACTGGAAGTATTTTTTAAAGCCTATCAAAAGAACCCTTCGCTGCCTAATTTGTTACTGGAAGGAGATATTGCTCAGCTGCTATCGGCAAAAAAGCAAAATATGCGCAATGTGATCATCCATGCCATCCATATGGGTTATCCCGTTGGCGGCCTGATGGCTGCTCTCAGCTATTTCGATGCCTACCGCAGCGAACGCATGCCGACCAATCTTATCCAGGCACAAAGGGATTATTTCGGAGCACATACATACCAGCGCATCGACATAGAAGGCACATTCCATACGGAATGGGATAAGTAACATAATTCAAAGACGTAACAGACAGTATATGCAAAACCACAAACGCCCACCCGCCTCCCTCATCTTTATTTTCGGAGGCAGCGGGGACTTAAACTTCAGAAAGCTCTCACCAGCCCTATATAATTTATTCATCGACGAGTGGATGCCGGAGAAATTCAGCATCGTCGGCATCGGACGCACACCATATGGTGAAGAAGACTATCGCAAACGCCTGCTGGATGGCATCAAACAGTTCAGCCGCCGCAAAGGCGAAGAACCCAACGGCCACTGGGAAGAATTCTCAAAACACGTCTCCTACCTGCCGATGGACGCAGAAAAAGACGCTGACTTCGGAAAGATTTCCGAAGTGATCAAGGCCAAAGAAGCCGAGATGGGCGAACACCCCAACGTGATCTTTTATCTCTCCGTAGCTCCTCAGCTGATGCCCGACATCGCAAAAAAACTCGGCGCCCTTAAGATCTGCTCCGAAACAGCAACCACCCGCGTCGTTTTTGAAAAACCTTTCGGACACGACCTTAAGAGCGCTCACGAGCTCAATCAGCTGCTCATGAGCATGTTCAAGGAAGACCAGATCTATCGCATAGACCATTACCTTGGTAAAGAGTCCGTACAGAATATCCTTTCCCTCCGTTTTGCCAACGCCCTCTTCGAACCCATCTGGAACCGGAATTATATTGAGTCCGTACAGATCACGGCGGCAGAGACAGTTGGCGTGGAAGGACGCGGTGGATACTATGAGAATTCCGGCGCACTGAGAGACATGATCCAGAATCACATCCTCCAGCTCCTGTGTATGATCGCCATGGAAGCCCCCGTTTCCTTTGACGCCAATGAGATCCGGAATAAAAAAGTAGACGTACTCCACGCCATCCGCAAGATCAGTAAAGAAGACGTCAATCAGTACGCGGTACGCGGACAATACTCCGAAGGCTGGATGAAAGGACAAAAAGTGCCAGGCTACAAACAGGAAAAAAGTGTCGACTCAGGTTCAACAATTGAAACCTTTGCCGCCGTCAAGTTCTATATCGACAACTGGCGCTGGCAGGATGTCCCTTTCTACGTTCGTACGGGCAAACGCATGAACCAGAAGACGACGAATATCACGATCCAGTTCAAGACAGCGCCTAGCTATGCCTTCCCTCCCGAAGCAGCAGAAACCTGGCGCGCAAACAGACTGACGATCAGCATACAGCCCGAAATGGAAGTTCGCTTACGTTTCCAGGCCAAACGCCCCGGTCAGTCGATGAACCTCGACCCCGTAGACATGGTCTTCAACTCCGATTCCAGCCACGAGCCGGAGCCAGAAGCCTACGAGACCCTGTTGCTCGACGTCATGGAAGGGAATCCTACCCTGTTCATGCGCGCCGATCAGGTCGAAGCCGCCTGGAAGATCGTAATGCCGATCCTCGAAACCTGGGAAAGTCGCCCCCCTTCATTCCCCAACTATACGCCCGATTCATGGGGACCCGAAGATGCAGAAGCCCTTATCGCCAGAGACGGACACAACTGGATCACGATGCCCCCCACACAATAAAGTTCTGAGAGCGGGCCACTGGCCCGCTCTTTCAATCAAATATCATGGAATTACAAGTATACAGTGACGCACAGCAGCTGAGCCAGGCCGCGGCTAAATGGATCGCCGGCCTTATCGCAGAAACATTAAAAGTACGGGACCGTTTTACCATCGCCCTCTCCGGTGGCAGCACCCCAAAGCTGCTGCACAAAATACTGGCCGCCACCCCTTACAAGGATCAGATCGACTGGTCAAAGATGCATATCTTCTGGGGTGATGAAAGAGCCGTTCCTTTTGAAGACGACCGCAACAACGCAAAGATGGCCTACGATACGCTGCTCAACTTCGTTCCGGTACCCCCTTCCCAGATCCATGTGATGCGCACCGACATAGAACCCGAAGAGTCCGCCATCGAATACGAAAAGATCCTCCATCAATATTTCGATAAGACCTCCAATACTTTTGATCTGGTATTGCTGGGCATGGGCGACGACGGTCACACCCTCTCCCTCTTTCCCGGGACAGCCATCGTACACGAAGAAAAAGCCTGGGCAAAAGCCTTTTTCCTCCCCGCACAGGATATGTACCGCATCACGCTGACAAAAACAATTGTCAACAAAGCCGCTTACATAGCTTTTCTGACAACAGGAACAGGAAAAGCACATGCCCTGAAGGAAGTGCTGAAAGGCGCCTACAACCCCGACCTCTACCCCTCCCAGGAAATAAAACCGGTCAACGGTGAGTTACACTGGTTCGTAGACGAGGCGGCAGCCGCAAATCTCAAATAAGCCACAGCTCCGGACCACCCGACACCGGCGCCTAAGCCTGTACCGAATCATATATCACCACCTTCGCCCACAACGATGAACATTCCTTGACAAACTCAAGATGCCTGGGCGCAGTCTGATAGCTTGCCTCCTCTTCTGCAGTAGCAAACGCTAAAAGCCAGGAGACCGCATACGAACGATCGATAACCGCTCTGTCCGTAGCAGCGGGTACCCCTATATGATAGTCGCTGATCAGCTCCAGTGAAGCGAGTTTTTTCAACCCCGCGACAAGAGCCGCAAGATCTTCTTTACTATCCGGATTGTTGAGCCAGAAAAAGACGTGATGAACAAAAGCGCCGGAGAGAGCCATGTGAAATAGATTTTTTATATCAATTAAAATAAGCTGCGGATTAATTCCTCTGTCAGTTTTCGATCCCCCTTTGTCCAAATATCATTGGGTGGAGGAAATTCATTGATGTTGTACCCCCCATGCGCCTTGAAGTCGAATATAGCATGACAATACCCATCGATGACCAGCGCACACTTCATCCAATCCCTCGCCCATATTATAAGCAGCGGTTTTGCGGGAACATCCTCCACCTTCCCCCCCTCATAAATATGTAATGCATCCAGTATGTTCAAACCCGCACCACTCTCGTCCTTCTCCACCGCATAAAAATATGCCGCATCCCCGTCGTCTTCAAACACAACACCAAACCGACCTTCAGAAGCAAAGCTTTCGACAAAAAGGTCTTCTCCTGGAGTCCATTTCTGCTCCTGCATCAGGTATCCGTTCATGGTTTCATTTGTTTTAGCCAATCCACAATGCCCAGGTAGATCTTCTGCGCTACCGCCTTGTGGAATTTTGGATTGAGTATTTTCTTTTCGTCTTCGGGATTACTGAGAAAAGCGACCTCGACCAGCGCATTGGGATAATCAGTAGGACCACTAAGGGCAAAATTGAAATTGCCTACATTGCCAAATTCTTTAAGCCCCAGACTTAACATCCTGTCCATGATAGCCACGCTCAGAGGCCGGAAGCCGATATAACGATAATAAGTACTCGTGCCCCGCACCGTGTCTTCACCGGCCGAGTTCAGATGTATGCTGACCAGCAAATGCGGATCGAATTTCTTCAGCGACGCTATCCGCTCCGGCATGCCCAACGAAGTATCCGTCGTACGTGTCATGTAAATACTTTTTACCCCGGCCGCCTTCAACGCCTTCCGAAGCTGCTCCGCTATCAGCAGCGTATAATTCTTTTCCAGGATCTTGCTGTTGACACCACTGGCACCCGAATTATCCCCGCCATGACCGGCATCGATGGCAATCCGCAGTTTCTTTATATCCAGCACCGCCGGTTGCCGACGGATCCGGATTATCAGTTTTCTGCCGGTACTGTCATAAGCAAAGCTATAACCCCAGTGCTGTGTATGTTTTAATTGGATATAAACTCTCAGGACATCATCCTCCACCTGTTCGTACCAGGTATTTTTAATCTCTTTGGCTGTACGAAGCTGCGTGATCCAGTTCGTATTGCTCGTCACTCCGTAAATATCCACCGCCACCCTCGAAGGGTCCAGCAGCTGCGTTCCGCGATAAGGATACCGGTCATCCAGGTTTACGACGACATAGTCGGATGCCGTATCCCCGAAGACCTTGATGCTGCCGCTGAGATGGAGGTTATGGACAACAGGATGGTTGGATACCCTGACCTGCCGGATCAGGCTGGCCTTTGCAATATAAGCATAGTGCTGGTTGGAGAGACGGACCTTGTAGTCCGTACCAAAGCTGTCCACGATCCTCATCAGGATATTCGAATCCAGGTAGCTCATCTTAGCCCCGCCAAGCCGATCGTCACCAATGCCGTATTCCATAAAAGGCAGCTGGCCCGTCGTCCGCGCCAGCCATACGCTGTCCTGAGAAAAGCCCGCATAGGTTCTCAGCAGGAGCAGTATATATATCGCTGTTTGACGCATTCCCTCAATTTTTATTAAAGATAGCCCGAAACTGGCCTTTTACAGAAAAGCCACTCCCGGAAATTTCCGGGGTGGCTTTTTCTTTCCTCATGTGTAACTCGCAAAGTCTTTCCGCTATTGCGGATATCTGTTGTCGTTGATCAGCTTGTCGGCTATTCTTCTTTTCGCCTCCTTGCTGTTGAAAGGTTCGGTTTTTGTAAAACGCTTCAGCCCCAGCAGCATCATCCGCTGCTCATCCCCATCGGCAAAGGCATTGATCGCATCTTTACCGGATTTATTGATCCGGTCTGCTGCATCATACAGATAGGTCCGCATGATATCCAGCTCATAGGCCGCTGCAGCCCCACCCCGCTGATCCGACAGCTTCCAGGCCCTCAGCAGGGCACTTTCAGCAACAAAGGTCACGATGGCCATATCGGCTATATTCATCAGAACCTCTTGCTCCTGCTCCAGTTTCATCATCAGCTTCTGCGCGGCAGCGCCGGCAGTTAGCAAAATAGCTTTTTTAAAGTTCTGAATCGTCTTTTTTTCTTTGAAAAAGGGCGTTTCCTCGCCGGAACCAAAATCGGGGATACTCATCAGCTCCTTCGAAACAGCCATCGCCGGCCCCATAATGTCCAGCCTGCCCTTCATCGCCCGCTTCAAGACCATGTCGACCGTAAGCAGCCGGTTGATCTCATTGGTGCCTTCATAGATCCGGTTGATCCGGCTATCCCGGTAGGCTTTTGAAATAATATATTCGTCACTGAAGCCATTCCCGCCATGGATCTGCACCCCCTCATCTACAATGAAATCCAGCATCTCACTGCCGTAGACCTTCAGTATGGCGCATTCGATAGCATATTCCTCCGCAGCACCCAGCACAGCCTCATTGAACGGCTTACCGGCAGCAGCCAGCCCAACTTCCATGTCGTCGATCCATTTCGTCGTCCGGTATAAGGCACTCTCCGTCGTCCATATCTGTATAGCCATCTCCGCCAGCTTGTTCTTAATAGCGCCAAAATTTGCGATGGGAGTCTTGAACTGCTCCCTGGTCTTCGCATATTCGAGGGTAGTAGTCGCAGCCCGCTTAGCTCCACCCAAAGCCGCAGCACATAGTTTCAGCCTGCCGATGTTGAGGATATTGAACGCGATGATATGCCCTTTCCCAATCTCCCCCAACAGATTTTCTACCGGCACTTTACAGTCCTGAAAATACAACTGCACCGTGGAAGAGCCCTTGATACCCATCTTATGCTCCTCAGGCCCCTGCGTAAATCCCTCAAAACCCCGCTCTACGATAAACGCAGAGAACTTGTCCCCGTCGATCTTTGCAAAAACCGTATAAATATCCGCAAATCCACCATTGGTGATCCAACACTTCTGCCCATTAAGCAGATAGTATTTCCCATCCGCCGACAACTTGGCCGTCGTCTTCGCTCCCAGCGCATCACTGCCGCTGTTGGGCTCCGTCAGCCCATAAGAGCCCTTCCATTCCCCACTGGCCAGCTTAGGGATGTATTTCTGCTTTTGTTCAGGCGTTCCAAAGTAAAGTATAGGCAGCGTTCCAATCCCCGTGTGAGCCGATACGGCTACGGAAAAGGAAAAACCTCCCCCCAAACCGTCGTTGACAAGCGTCGCCGTAATAAAGTCCTTTCCCAGACCGCCATATTCTTCCGGAACCGCAGCCCCCAACAAACCCTGCCCCCCGGCTTTTTCTATCAGAGAAGGCATCAGACCCGGCTCCAGCTTATCGATCCGATCGATCACCGGCAACACCTCCGTATCCAAAAAGGAGTTACACATGTCCTTAACCATCAGCTGCTCTTCATTGAAGTCTTCAGGAATAAAGGTTTCGAAAGGCGAGCTTTCCTTTATCAACCATTCGGCCCCCTTGAGAGCCTGTGCTTTTTCGGTAGACGCACTCATAGAAAATAGTTTAGTTGATGAGAAAAAATCATTAGTGATGAATATTCAATTAGCTATCGAAGATTATCGTATACAACCTGTAATACCTCTTTACAGATATCGATCCGATCGGCTGGCACCCCCTCCAGCGCTTCATTCAACGTGGCCTCCGCCAGCTGCATCGTCTCTTCCTGTAACCTCAGCGCCTGACGCGTCAGATAGATAAGGTTAATCCTGCGATCGTCATCCGAAGGCACCCGCTTTACCAGCTGCAGCTTCTCCAGATTGTCCACCAGCCGCGTGATGCTTGGCTTGTCACGAAACGTAGCAGTACACAACTCCTGCTGACTTTTTCCATCCTCTTTCCATAAATGATATAACACACTCCACTGCTCGATAGTTATCTTCAAACCTGCCGTATTGAATTTCTTCTGCAGATTACGGGCAATAGCAATAGATGCTTTACCGGTAATAAAACTATAGAGCTCTCCTTTTTTAAATTGGTTGTTTGGCATACAGTTAGTTAAACAACTAAATAAAAATAAGGATTTACTGGGAGAATTACAAGATTTCCGGTAAAAAAGAACCGCCTTTAAAAAGAATTCTTACCTTCCTTACCGTTTCTGCGTTTAGTACCCTCTGCTCCTTCCCCTATCAAAACCTCGATAACAACCCCTATCTTTTTTCTTTTCTCTACCCTCTCCGGCTCCCTAACCAGTTGATCTTCCCGCCCCCCGACACCTTAAACCCCTATTCATGATACAGAAATTTATTATTACTGTGTCACTCATGACTATGCTCATGAGCCACACATCTTTTGCCCAAAAGATCGTAGCTATCGGTTCTTCCACTGTCTCCGGCGAAGGAGCCTCACCCTCAGCCGATGCCTGGATCAACCTTCTCAACACTTACCTCAACAGCCTTGGCCTTTCGGTCACCATCACAAACCTCGGCGCGTCGCTGACAACGACTTTCAACGGCTTGCCATCCAGCTATGCCCCGCCAACAAATGCCAATCCGCTTCCGCCAGACCAACCCTTCCTCAATCACAACATCACCTATGCCCTCAGCCTGAACCCTGACCTTGTCCTGATTGCCTATCCCAGCAACGATTTTGTACTTGGCTTTACGATGACCCAATTTCTCGCCAATCTCCGCACTATTTATGATTCCGTTCTGGCCCGGGGAAAGATCGCCTTTGTCAGTACCAGTCAGCCCCGGAATGATCAGCCCACCGCGATCCGCCTCCTGCTTCAGACAGCCAAAGATTCTGTTCTTGCCGAATTTTCCGGGCATGCCCTCGATTTCTGGACACCCCTTGCCGATCCCGTTACCCTTGGTTTCAAAACCGGGCTGACCGATGACGCCATACATCCCAACAATGCAGGTCACCAGCTACTCTTCCAGGCAGTCAGAGACGCCAACATCATTCCCATTACCCCGCTGGCGATAAAGCTCACCGGCTTTACCGCCGTTTTCCAGGATCAGAAGGTTCACCTGCAATGGAGATCATCCGATCAGACCGGGGCTGTGATCTTTGGAGTCCAACGCAGCGGAGATGGACTGCTGTTTGACGATCGCTGGCAGGAACAAACCACCGGAACCAGCTCCCCGGCCGATCATTCCTGGACAGATGATTCGCCTTTACCCGGAAGAAGTTTCTACCGGATAAAAATTATCGAACAGGGTTCGACCTCCTGGTCCGGGATCGTCAGCACCCTCAATACATCCGGTGGATGGAAGATCGGAAAATTGTATCCCACCAATGGCTCACTGTGGAACCTGGAAGTCCTGACCGGAAAAGGAGGTAATGTCATGATTCATCTCATAGATGCCAACGGTAGAAGCGTTCTTCAACAAACCATATATGTTAACCCGCCATCGGCAACAGTTCCCGTAGATCTTTCCGGTCTGGCAGCAGGAGAGTATTTTTTACAACTCTTCACGCCGGACGGAAGCAGATCGACCCGGGTTATTCAAAAAAGGTAGAAAGTATGTAGCTTCGTTCCATGCAGACCGGCCATCATGCCCCCGGCAGTTCCCGTATACAATATTCCTGCTGGGGTACCGGACCCCGCCTCCTGTTCTGTTTTCATGGTTATGGAGAATCGGCCGATACTTTTTCCTTCCTCACAGAAAGCCTCGGCGGGGATTTTACCCTCATCGCCTTCGACCTGCCCTTCCACGGACAGACTCACGGACAGACCGACTGGCAGGAGAGAAGCCTGTTCTTCAACCCCATCGACCTGCTGACCCAGATGGAAGAGATAAGCTCCGGTTTACCCGGCCACACAACCCCCTGGACCCTCCTTGGGTATAGCATGGGCGGGCGGGTGGCACTGCATCTTTTACAGCTGGCCCCGGAAAAGATTGGTAAGCTGGTACTGCTGGCGCCAGACGGCCTCCGGGTGAACCCCTGGTATTGGCTCGCTACACAGACCCGCCCCGGCAATCGCCTTTTCCGCTTTACAATGCGACACCCCGGCTGGCTTTTCTTCTTTCTCCGGATCGGCAACGCCCTGCATTGCGTCAACCCCGGCATTTACAAGTTCACCACCCGCTACATCGACAATATAAAGGTCCGTCAGAACCTGTATGCCCGCTGGACGATCATGCGCGGCTTCCGTCCCGGGCCAGGACCCATCCGGAATATCATCCGGTCACGGAACATACCCGTCAGGCTCATATACGGACGTTACGACCGCATCATCCGCGCAGAAAGAGGTCTTCGCTTCCAAAAAGGAATCGAAGACCTCTGTATACTCCGGATTCTTCCCACTGGCCATCACCTCTTACAGCCCGGAAACCTGGAGATAATAGTAAACGCTATTACTTCATGATGATCACCTGCTGGAAAGTAAAGCGGCCCTCCGCAGTAATTATCTTTAACAAGTAGATACCATTATTGAAGTGCGGATTCAGTATCGCAAGACCACCCGAAACCGAAGCCGATTCCTGGGTCAATAGCTTTCCACCCGCATCATACCATTCGATCCTGACTGTATTCTGATTGCTCGTTATACCACTGATAAACACCTGGCCTCTTGTCGGATTAGGATATACCGATACATGACCGCTGTTCTGATCAAAATTTACCGGTTGTATCTCCGAGTATTTTTCCTGCCCGTCGAGGTCTGTCTGTTTCAGCCGGTAGTAGCTAAGACCATTGTACGGACTGGCATCATATCCTGTATAGTTCAGCTGTATATCACTATTTCCATTCAGCGCCTTCGTAGCCACCTTTTCCACAGATTCGAAGTTGCTGCCATCCTTGCTTCTTTCCACAGTAAAATAGCTATTGTTACTTTCTGTAGTAGTGGCCCAGCTCAACCCGACACCACCTTTATCAGGCTTAGCATTAAAATAAAGCAGTCCCACAGGCAGCACATTCCCACCCCCGATCTTGTCAGCAATAGCAAAAGTAGAGAAGGAGTTGAATGCCGTAGGAGCAGAGGTCGAGGTAATGCTTCCCGTAAGCATAGCGCCGGCACTGTATATCGGCCCACCGGCGCCACCAATGTCGATCCACGCGGTAGGTGCGATATAGGTATTCTTTACGATCGTAAGAGTGCCTCCGTTGTTGACATAGTCATTTGCGCCAAAGAAGATCTGGATAGTCTGATTGCCGCTGAGACCCGAAACAGGCTGATTCACATTGGACGCATCCGTCCTGCTAATGGTATAATAATGTACATTCGATACCTTATCCACCGAAGGAGGTAATGTATATCCCAACGCTTCCGCACTGGCATTGAACAGCTGCGCCTGGTAGGTATACAGACTTCCGGAACTATGATTGACTGTCAGCACCACCGGCCGGCAATCGGGTGTGTTGCCTATCGGGAAGTTCAGGGTACTGGTACCCGAACTTTGTTTCTGATATCTCATAGGTCCATTGACATAGCTCGTCGACAAGGCATCCCCCGATGCCGTAGTAGAGGCATTGAGCATGGTCAGGATACGGGTGGTGGTAGTATTGAGAAGACCCGAGGTCAACGTAAGGTTTTTTGATACATTGATAGAGGTAGTATTCAGCGTAACCCCACCGCCTGTATTGGCTATTACCAGCCGTGTAAATACCGGCGTAGGCGTGCTGCCCGTTGCATTCATATATTGTACCGCCGATCCCGATAAAGTGGCGGTACCATTCCCGTTGCCAAAAGTTATGGCCGTAGCGGAAGGAGAGGTCACCGTAATACTTCCTGTATAGGTACTGTTGTTATTGTAGTTCGGATAGACTACACCCGTGCTGTTCTGAACAAAGGTGACGTCATTGTTATAGGCATCCGCCGTATTGTTCGTCATCATCAAATAGCCCGTTCCGTTATTGATGAATGTGGCAGCGCCATTGAAGATATTGTTCCCCTGGCTTGGATCATTGGTGGCTCCCGTCTTGGTACAGTTGACCGTTCCATTGAACATACTGCTGTTAAAGAACAGACCAGGACTCGATGAGGTCAGCGCGGCATTAAAGGTAGCCGCATTGCCATATTGAATATAGCTCGTGCCCGTTGTTACAATGTTCTGTGCAGCGCCTGCCCCGGACTGGGTAAAGTTGCGGAAGATCAATCCGCCGCTGCTGAATCCGGCAGCGCCGGCACTGATGGTATACCCGTTAGCCAGAACAGCCGTACCCGTATTATTGCCAAAGTAGACCCCGCCGCCACCTGTATTTGTAACGCTGATATTCCCGTTGTACTGTGTGCCGACACCATACGTATTCGGATAGATCCACAGACCCGTCGCGCCGGGTTGATTGTTAAATGCTACATCCCCGTTAAAAGTGTTTCCAGCGCTATTGTAAGCCACATACATATGATTTGCCGGACTCTGATTGTTAAAGGTCGCAGTAGATTGCCAAAGGTCAGGATTCCCATTGCCCATCATAAAATAGCCGGCACCCGTATTGGTTACGGTAAAAGGACCATAAAAAATATTGTTCCCGCTGGAAGCATCACTGGTCGCCCCATTCTTTGCAGCGATAACCGTCCCGTTAAAAGTACATCCATTGTAATATAAGGTGGGACTGACCGAGGTCATATTGCCGCCAAAGGTTGAGGAAGGCCCAAAGATCAGGCTCCCGGTCCCCGTTAAGGTCAGACTCTGAGCTGTAGGTCCTGCCTGAGTGAACTGCCTGAGCAATAATACCCCCGCTGAAAAGCCACCGGCGCCCACACTGATCGTCTTCCCCGATGCCAGGGTGGCCGTTGCCGTTGCATTATTCACGCAAAACTGAACGCCCTGGCCGCTCGTAGAGGTTACGACGATATTATCATTGAAGGTCGTGCCCGCAGAATAATTGCTCACATAGATGAGACCATTCCCCGTCGGCGTATTGTTAAACGTCGTAACACCGCCAAACAAATTATTTGCGCTGTTATAGGCTACATAAATGTTATTGCCGCCCGTATTGTTAAAGGTAGCCGCAGCATTGAACTGGTCCTTGTTGCCATTTCCAAACAATAAATAACCAGCACCGGCATTGGTCATGACAGCATCCCCGTTAAATATATTATTCCCCGAGCTCCAATCATTGGTGGCGCCCGTCTTTGTACTGTTGACAAGACCATTGAACGTACAGCCATTAAAGTACAGAGATCCGCTGGTAGAAGTAAGATCCCCGCCGATCGTTGACGTCGGACCAAACGTCAGCGAGCTGTTCCCCGTAAGCGGCAGATTCATCGGAGCATTGCCCAATTGAGTGAATCGTTCAATTTGCAGATACCCGGTACTAAATCCGGCCGCGCCGATAGAAATGGTCTTACCCGCCGCCATGGTCAGATCCGTGGTGCTGCTCCAGCCAAACGCTATCCCGACAGAAGAGCCTATCTGGGTTAGGATGATATTCCCGTTGAACTGGTTGCCCACAGGATTATTGCCAATAATGACCCTTTCCGTAGAGTTATTATTAACATACACATCGCCGTTAAAGATGTCCGCTGCGCCGTTGCCAAAGCCAAAATAGCCGCCGCCCAGCTGATTGATGGTAAGCGTAGAGTTAAAGGTGTTCCCGCCAAAAGACCACTCCCCGGTCGCTCCCGTCTTGGTAAAGCTGGTCACTCCCGAATAAACAGATCCGTTTAGTAAGATGCGAGGTGAAACTGCCGTAAAGTCGCCTCCGAAAGCTGACAAGGGACCCACCTGAAGGAGTGTATTGGCTCCCGTAAGAGTAAGATTGGTCACCGCATTACCCAATTGGGTAAAATGCCTCAGATATAAAGTTCCGGAAGAAAAACCACCGGCCCCTGTTTGAATGGAATATCCCGCGGCAAGAGTCGCCGTAGACGAATTATTCTGACAAAAATAGACCCCGACGGAAGAGCCCGTGCTTGAGACATTGATATTTCCGTTAAAAGCATTTCCAACAGAATTCCATCCTACACCAATATAGGCCAAACCACTGCTGTTGAACGTCACATCGCTGTTCCAGGTATCCGGATTCCCATTGCCCAATATCATTGTGCCGGCACCAGTATTGTTAAAGGTGCTACTCCCCTGGAAAATATTTCCGCCACTGCTGTAATCCGTCCCGGTGCCCGTTTTAGTCGCATTTACCAGGCCATTAAAGGTACAACCGTTAAAATACAGGAAGTTACTCGTACAGGTAAGGTCCCCGCCGATTGTTGACGTCGGACCAAAAACAAGCAGACCTGTTCCGGTAAGCGTTAAATTCATCGCAGTGTTGCCTAATTGTGTGAACCGCTGGATCTGCAGATACCCGACATTAAACCCGGCCGCACCAATAGAAATAGTTTTGCCGGCCGCCATAGTCAGATCCGTCGTGGCAGACCAGCCAAACGATGTTCCGACCGAAGACCCGGTCTGGGTTAAAATGATATTCCCGTTGAACTGGTTTCCTGATGAATTATTTCCAAAAATGATCCTTTCTGTGGAGTTGTTATTAGCATATACGTCCCCGTTATAAATATCGGGAGCTCCATTGGCAAAACCAAAATAGCCGCTGCCCTGCTGATTGATGGTCACTGTGGAACTAAATGTATTCCCCCCGCTCGACCATTCTCCCGTTGCGCCAGTTTTGGTAATATTGACTACACCGGAATAAACAGAGTTGCTCAGCAGGATACGGGGAGAGACTACGGTGAGGTCCCCGCCGATCACACACGATGAAGCTACCTGGAAAAGAGTGGTGGCGCCCGTCAGGTTAAGACTTGTTGCGGTATTTCCAAGTTGGGTGAACTGTTTAAGCGATAGTGTTCCGGAAGAGAAACCACCCGAACCAATTTGTATATTATGTCCTGCAGAGAGCGTGGAAGAAGCTCCACCATTCTGACAAAAATAAGTACCGGTAGCAGAACCCGAACTGGAAACTATAATGTTCCCATTGAACGCATTGCCGGCAGAATTACACGCAGCCCCAATATATCCGGTGCCACTGCTGTTAAAAAGAACATCACTGTTCCAGGTATCCGGATTGCTATTCCCCAATATCATTGTGCCGACGCCGCTATTGTTAAAAGTAGCGATGCCCTGAAAAATATTTCCGCCACTGCTGTAATCCGTCCCGGCGCCCGTCTTAGTCGCGTTCAACGCACCGTTGAATGTACAACCGTTAAAGTATATGTTAGGCGTATTGGTAGTGACGTCTCCTCCTATCACAGAGCCCCGCGCAAAGGAGACATAAGTATTTGTTCCCGTGAAATTCAGATTCATCGCAGCATTACCCAACTGCGTAAAGGTATTCAGATACAAAAAGCCCGCACTAAAACCCGTTGAGCCAACCAATATCGTTTTGCCGGCGGCCAGGGTGGGAGTGCCCGTGCCGGATGTCCAGCCCAGATAGATACCGCCCTTGCCGGAAGCTGTTACGATGATATTGTCATTAAAAAGATCATTGGAATTATAGCCCAGCATAAAATAACCCGTATTGCTTTGCTGGTCGATCGTACAGGTCGAGTTAAAGATATTTTGATATTGATTGTTATGATTGGATCCTCCCCCGGTCTTGGAGAATGCAGCAGGACTGTTATAGGTTGCCCCCTGTGCCCAGATATCAGGCGCAGAGGCCGTAAAAGATCCGCCAAAACTACTGCTGGGTCCTAAATACAAAACAGTACTGCCTGTGCCCGTTAAATTAATAGGTGAGCTGCCCAGCTGCGTAAATTGTTTTAAATACAAATAACCGGCCGTTAGCCCTCCGGATCCTGCCTGGATGGTTTTCGTAGCGGCCAGCGTAGCCGTCGCCGTCGCATTCCCTCCGCAAAATTGTATCCCCTGCGCACTGCCCGCCGTGTTGACATATATATTCCCATTGAACTGGTTGCCAGTGCTCCCCCAGCAGGGCAAAAGACGTTCGGATCCGTTATCGGTAAAAGTCACATCATTATTCCATGTATCCGGATTGCTGTTGCCCAAAAGGAAATAGCTGCTTCCGCTGTTGGTAATTTTGGACACTCCATTAAAAGTATTCCCACCGGAACTATAATCTCCTGTTGAGCCCGTTTTGCTAACGTCCGTAGTCCCGTTAAATACGCAGCCGTTAAGATACAGGGTGGGACTGGAAGCAGTTACGCTCCCATCAAAAGAAGAGGAAGGCCCTATCGTAAGATTACCCGTACCGCTGAGAGTCAGGTTTTGCGCCGTAGCGCCTGTTTGTTTGAACTCCTTAAGATATAAGGCGCCGGCTGAAAAGCCACCCGCCCCGATCGTAATCGTCTTTGTAGCAGCAAGTGTACAGGTAGCCGTTGCATTACCGCCAAAAATTACGCCCTGGCCATTGTTGGAAGAGACGACTATATTATCGTTAAACAAGGTTCCGGCAGAGTTCTGACTGACATAGATCCCCGTATTCGCGCTGGGTGTATTATTAAAAGTGGTAACCCCCTGGAAAATATTATTCGTGCTGTTATAAGCCACATAGATCTGTGAGGTCCCGGTATTATTAAAAGTCGCCGCAGCATTGAACTGATCCGGATTACCATTGCCCATTAATAAGTACCCGTCTCCGGCATTGGTCATCGTCGTCACACCATTGAAAATATTCCCGCCGGTGCTGCCATCATTCGATGCCCCCGTTTTCGTTATCGTCACCGCTTTTTGAAAGCTGGTATTCTTTATTGTTATCGATGCTGAGCTTATCCCAACGATACAGTTCATATTCACCGGACCATTCCCAAACGAAGTCGTAGTAGCATTGGGAATAGTAATTGACCCGTTCTGGACCGTGCCCGCAGTAAAGGTTGCCGTGGTTCCGTTTACGGTAAGCGTAAACCCACCCAGGTCAAGAGTACCACTGGCAAGCTTGAAGTTCGTTATCCCTGCACTGGCGTTTAACAAACAGGTATTACCACCGGTTACGATGGTGACATTATCAATTGTTGTGGGAACTCCGCTGGGAGTCCAGTTACCCGGCGTATTCCAGTCCGTGGACAGGGAGCCGTTCCAGCTATAAGAGGTTTGAGCGTAAATCGTCTGGCTAAAGACGAGACAACTGATTAGAAAAAAGAGATAGGCTGCGGCGTGTAAAGGTCTTCTCATAGAAAATGTTGAATTTTATTAAATTCAAATACATATTGGATTTTATAAATAGGTACATGGCTACATCTAGCCACATTACTACAAGACCATTAGAGCTAATTGCATTCCAACTTTCTAACACACTGATGATCATATTATTATATAGATAATCCACTAGTACTTTTTTCCCAAAACAGGAATTTCTTCCAAAAGACAGCCAATCTTATATTTACCGATCATTTTTGCTTAACTATGTTCCCGTTGTACCTTTTTACGATCATAAGCTGTTCTATCCTTGCTGTTTACGGGGCATTGATCGCCTGGTATCTCCAGGCCTGGAAGTCGATCCCGTCTTTTACACCTTCTGTTTCCCGGAGCACACGGATCTCTGTCATCATACCCGCCCGCAACGAAGAGGAGAACATCGTCAGCTGCCTGGATTCTCTGGCCCGGCAAACCTATCCAAAGGACCTTTACGAGGTCATCCTGGTCGACGATCACTCAACGGACAGGACCGCGATAGCCGCAACCACCCGCGCAGCCGAGCTGGCTCTGTCTATAAATTATATCCCTCTTGCCAATCAACCCCGTCCGGAAAACAAGACAGCCCACAAAAAATGGGCTATCTCGACCGGTATCGATGCCGCCGGCGGAGACCTCATCGTCACCACCGACGCAGACTGCACCGCGGGTCCCGAATGGCTTTCAACAATAGCCTCATTTTACGAAGACAAAGGCGCAAAATTTATTGCCGCACCCGTTCGCATCGCAGGTGGCCGCACTTCATTCTTGTCGGTCTTCCAGACCCTTGACTTTCTTACGCTGCAAGGCATCACCGGCGCCGCCGTTTTTAAACGATTTCATTCCATGTGTAACGGGGCAAACCTGGCTTATGAGAGAAAAGCGTTTTATGAAGTGGATGGGTTCAAAGGCATCGATGCCATTCCAAGCGGCGACGACATGCTGCTGATGCATAAGATCTTTCTTAAATATCCTCAACAGGTCTTTTTCCTCAAACATCGGTTTGCTATCGTTACCACAAAACCGGAGACCCGCTGGTCAGGTTTCCTCAACCAGCGCATCCGCTGGGCCAGCAAGGCCGATAGCTACGATGACCGACGCATCTTTTGGGTACTCTTATTGGTGTACATTATCAATTTACTGTTTGTGGGCCTGCTTATCGCCGCCTGCTGGAATACCTGGTGGCTCTGGATTTTGCTGCTTCTTCTGGCCGTGAAGACCATCGTGGAATATCCTTTTGTCAGGTCGGTAGCAACCTTTTTCCAGCAACAGCGGCTGATGCCGTATTTTGCACTCTTACAACCCTTTCATATACTCTATACCATCATAGTCGGCTGGCTGGGTAAGTTCGGCAGCTACCGCTGGAAGGATAGAAAAATAAGCTAATGACCAATTCCAGACTGCATATAGGTAGACGTCTGTTACATAACAAAGGAACCTTGTTTGGGCTTATCGTTATCGCGCTTTCACTGGTAGTGGCCCTTTGCGCCTATTTCATCGCACCCGATCCCTCCCCGAACGCGAATCGCATCATCGTGGAGATAGGCGGACGAAAACCGGGCTTTCAGCAGCTTTTCCTGCTTCTGCCAAAAGAAAGACCCGCATCCCCTGTTTCCTTCTTCGGCCGCCTGCTCAACGGACGGGAAGACGCCTTTGATTATATTCCCATCAATAGTTATGTTGTAAAAGGTGACAGCCTGATCGTACAAAAATTTGTCGACGAAGACGTGGAAGAAAGACGGGCTTATGCAATTGCTGATTCACATCCCAATAACCCCGGCAACACAGTCGCCAACACCTGGCAAATAAAAACACAAACATTCTGGGTGGGCACCGACAAATACGGTCGCGATATCCTAAGTCGGCTGCTCATCGGCGTTAGGGTCAGTCTGGCTGTCGGCCTGGTAACCGTCCTGCTTTCCCTTACCGTAGGTGTCCTGCTTGGTGCACTGGCCGGCTATTTCAGGGGACGTGTCGACGAGATCATCCTCTGGCTGGTCAATGTCATCTGGAGCATTCCTACCTTGCTGCTGGTCTTTGCCATCATGCTGGTGCTGGGCAAGGGATTCTGGCAGGTCTTCATCGCCATCGGCCTCACACTCTGGGTAAACGTGGCGCGGATCATCCGCGGTCAGGTGCTGGCTGCAAGGGAAAGGGAATATGTAGAGGCCGCCAGGGCCCTTGGCTATTCCCACAGCCGTATTTTGTTCCGGCATATCCTTCCAAATGTAATGGGCCCGGTCTGGGTTGTAGCCGCTTCCAATTTTGCATCTGCCATCGTCATCGAAGCCGGTCTCAGCTTCCTGGGAGTGGGCGTTCAGCCGCCACAGCCCAGCTGGGGACTTATGATAAAGGAGAACTATAATTTCATTATTACACACAATCCTATGCTGGCCCTCGCACCCGGACTGGCCATCATGCTACTGGTACTCGCCTTCAATATGCTGGGTAATGGATTACGGGATGTGCTGAATGTGAGAGTGTAAGCCCTGCCCCCCGATTACGCGGGTTCCTCGTCGCACTGTCGTCTGCCGCGTCCTGCAGCGCCTCCCTATTCTTTGAAAACCTGTACATTGCGGGTAAAGCTTTCATCCAGGGAGATAAAAGTCTCCGTACGCTCGATCCCTTTTATTTTCTGCAGTTCGTCATGGAGCACAAATCTCAGCTGATTGATGTCTTTGCAGACTATTTCTGCGAACATACTGTAATTGCCTGTGGTATAGTTGAGTCGCACGATCTCAGGTATCTTCTGCAATTCCCGGGCAACACTATCATAAAGCGAACTTTTTTCCAGGTAAATCCCGATGAAAGCAATTACGTCATAACCAAGTTGTTTAAGATCAACATGCAATTTTGTACCTTTCACAACGGAAAGTTCCTGTAACTTCTTGATACGAACATGGATCGTACCTCCCGAAACAAATAGCTTTTTGCCTAATTCTGCGTAGGAGATCTCCGCGTTCTCCATCATTTCGTGAATTATCTGTAAATCCAATTTGTCGAGATTCAATTTTACAGCCATCTTGAATATGTTTTTTGAATTTCTTCTACAGTATATTGCAAATATTTGAATAATTTTGAAAATATAAAAATTTTTATTGAAAAAATAGCAATGTTTGCCACATTTCTTTAATTTTACTTCAGCAAGCCGATAACAAGGCTTCCCATTGTGGAGTGATGAAATTTGGCAGACATGCCCTCTTGTCTCGGGGGTGGAGGTCTAGGATAAACATAGTGTAATGCCGAACCCGACTAAAATCGGATTCGACTGGGGTTGACCACCGCACATTGCGCTACTGCTAACTACTCCGTGGAGGTTCGACTCCTCCCTCTACAGCTTAAAGAAAAAGACCCCGTTTCAAAGCGGGGTCTTTTT
>Ga0307510_10000948_pt1 | contig 30647 bp, 28 predicted proteins | sample 12_EM_MG_FD_207224 | JGI IMG/M metagenome (GOLD analysis project Ga0307510, IMG submission 207224) | Populus trichocarpa ectomycorrhiza microbial communities from riparian zone in the Pacific Northwest, United States - 12_EM | ecosystem: Host-associated > Plants > Roots > Unclassified | place... | reverse complement strand
TTCACATCGCCGAACACGGTGCCGGCGCAGGCGATGGCACGGCCTTGCACGGCAGCCAGCGCCTCCGCGCCGTAGATGCCGCGGTACCAGTCGGTGTCGACGTTGTGCTTGCCGTAGGTCAGCGATTCGTCCTGCAGAAACGCATGCAGCATGCCCGGTGCGAGGCCGGCGAACGGATCGGCCTGGAAGACCACGTCCCTTGCATCCGACAGCATCACGAGCTCGTAGCCCGGGTTCTGTTCGAGGAACTGGATGTAGGTGAAGTGGCGCGCGGTGATCGGGTGCGTCCAGATGGCGGTCAGCGTGTCGTGGATGCGCTGGCGCTTCGGGTCGGCAGCGCGCAGCCGGTCGCTCCACTCGATGGCCTCGAACACCAGCCGAAACAGGATTCTGAAGAAGGTGCTGGACTGCACGTCGGCCCAGATGCTGGTGGCCGAGACGAGGCGCACGTCGAGCTGGTTCGCCAGCCGGGTGACGTCGGGCGAGGTGACGTTGGTGAAGACGACGACGTCGACCTCGCTCGCCGGCATGACGCGGCGGATCGAGACGACGAACCGGGCGAATTCCGCCGGCTTGATGTTCGTCGCGTACGAAAGGATGGCCTTCTTCTTGTTCATGCCTGAGGGCGACTCATGAGGGATCGGTGGGTGACGCGCCGGGCGTGCGTTGCACCAGCACCTTGGCGGGAACCCCGCCCACCGTGCAACCGCTCGCGACATCGACGACGACGACGGCGTTCGCACCGACTCGCGCGCTCGCGCCGATGCGTATCGCACCCAGCACCTTGGCGCCGGCACCGATGTCGACATGGCCGCCGATCCGCGGTGCGCCGGCATCGGTGGCGGCGATGGTCACCTGCTGGAAGATCAGGCAGTTGGGGCCGATTTCGGCATCCGGGTGGATCACGATGCCGTTCGGATGCGGCATCAGCAACCCCCCGGCGATCTTGCAGTTCAGTGGGACGTCGGCGCCGGTGACGACGCTCCAGAAGCGGTGTCGCAGCACGGCCCACTTCTTCGCGATCTGGTGCCACGGATACGGTGAGTGCGCGACACGCTGGTAGTCGCGCAGCGAGGCCAGCAGCGCGCGTGAAGGATCCCATGCAAAGGTCGGCTTCGCTTCGCGAGACCAGTCTTCCACCGTGGCGGACACGCTGGGTGCGACAGGGATCTGCGAGGGCGCGGCGATGTCAGACATCGAGGGTTTCGCCAGACGGCGACTCGGTGAGGAGAAACTCCGCGCCGCTGCGGCGCAAGGTTCGGGCCAGTTGCGGGCCGACGCCACGCAGACGAAGCGGCGCGCGCGCGGCGGGCGGTGTGAACGCGAGCAGCAGCAGCGCGATGAGCGCATTGTCCGCATGCGTGACCTTGGCCACATCCACGCAGATCGCCGACCCCGACGCCATCGCCGTCTGCAGCGCCGCTCGAAGCGGCGGCAATGCGTCTCGACCCCAGGCGCCGGCAAGCGCGATCGTGGTTGTCGTCGGTGACGAGGTGGTGGTGAGGACCGGCCTGTCGCGGGCTGCGTCACCCGCGCCGCGAAGCGCGCCAGTCACGGCGTCGGGCAACACGCGCGTGAACAGCAAACGCAGAAAGTGCAGGCCATCGTCGACATAGCGGCGCAGCAAGGCCGGCTCTTCCTTGATGCGCCACGCCCACTCCAGCCCTGCGGCCTGCACCCCGCGAGGCGCGCGCTGCACGACGCCGGCCGCGAAATTCACGACCGCACCGAGGTGGCATAGCACCGGTGCCGTCAGCGCCGCCGCGTTGCGTTCGATCCAGGCCTGGCCCTTCTTCGCCCCGAGCGCGACGATCACGAACTGCGCGCCGCTGGCGTTGATCCGCGCGATGCGCTCGGCGTCGCTGATGCTTTCCAGGCTGCCGAAGCCGGGCGACTCGAAGCCCACGCAGCGCAGCCCGCCGGCGCGCGCATTGACCTTCTCGCACGCAGTGGCCGCGACACCGTCCGGGCCTCCGAAGAAGAACACGGTGACCGGCGGCCCGGCGTGCGCGAGCAAGCTCTCGAACAGCCCCGCGCCCGACACGCGTTCCGGCAGTGGCAGCCCGAGCAGCCGCGCCATCCAGATCAGCGGCATGCCGTCGGCCAGGCTCAGGTCGCTGTTCAGCACCGAATCGCGAAACGCGGTATCGCTGCGCGCGGCGATCAGGAAGTTCAGGTTCGGCGTGGAGATGAAGCAGCGCTTGTTCATGAGCGCCGCCTGACGAACGCGCGCCACGGTCTGCGTCATCGTCACCGCGTCGAAGGGCAGGCCGAGCACGCAGTAGACGTCGCGCTGGAAATCGGGCGCGGCCACGGCGCGATCACCATGCGGCGGCCGCGAACGCTCGGCGTTCGGGTCGGATGATGGCCAGGAGTCGGTCGCCATCGATTCACTGAGGCTTGTCATCGCGTCGGGTGCGAACCCACTCGGTTTGGCGTTTGGTCAGCAGGCGCAGGTACATCGGCATTTTCGCCATCACGTAGAAGGGCGCGCGCATCAGCTCGGACGACGTGACGAGCCGGCGGCCGAAGCCATGCCATGCCAGACCGACCGCCGCGCCGAAGAACAGCAGCGCCAGCACAGCGACCTGCAGCGGTGCGGACGATCCCCCGAGCATGGTCCATGCCGCGGTGAGCACGATGCCGGCCACCGTCAGCAGCGCCAGCATGGCCAGCGGCGGAACACACAGATCGATCGCCAGCGCGAGCAGATCGCCGCGGCGTTCGCGCAACGCGCGCCACAGCAGCCCCGGGCCGACGCTGGCGATGACCGCGAGGTGCCCTTGCTCCCAGCGCGTGCGCTGCGCGCGGGCGCCGTCGGTGTGCACCGGAAAGAAGCTCGTGACGAGCGCCTCGGGACAGAACAGCGGCGGCGTTCCGGCGGCGGCCAGATCGAGGCCGAGCTGAAGGTCTTCGACGAGGTGGCCCGAGGCCAACGGCGCGGCTTCGATGCAGTCCCAGGTGAAGGCCATGCCGGTGCCCATCAGCTGGCACGGCAGTTCGAGGTTCTTCATGCCGAGCGCGCGAACCTGGTTCTTGAGCACCCAGGCGAACTCGGCCATGCGGGTGCCCAGGCCTGCCGCCGCGGGCGACTGCATCAGGTACAGCGCCTGGGCGGGCCGCTGCGTCAGCATGCACCGATTCACCAGATGATCCAGCGCACCGGGTTGCAGCGCGCAATCGGAGTCGAGGATCACCACGACTTCCGGCGGATCGGCGGCGAGTGAACGCACGCCATGGTCCAGCGCATAGCCCTTGCCGCGGCGCGTCAAGTCGTGCCGCTCGACCACCGACGCGCCCGCGGCTGCGGCGATGCGCGCGGTGTCGTCGCTGCAGTTGTCGGCCACCACCAGCAGCCGGTCGCCCGCGCGCAGCTGAGGCAGCACGGTGGCGATGGCGGCGGCGATGCCGGCGGCTTCGTCGTGCGCGGGCATCACGATCGCGACACGGGCACGCGCCGGCGTGGCGGGCGGCGCAGGCGCCGCGCTGGTCTGGCCGTAGAGCGCGGAAACCACTTCGACGAACAGCCACAACGCGGGCGTCAGCAGCACCAGCGTGGCGACGAACAGCAGTGCGCTGATCAAGCTCATGGTCGCGCGGCCGGTGGTTGCGCGCCAGCGCTGTGGGCCGCGTCGAGGAACAAGGCAGCGAGCTTGGCGGCCTCGGTGTCGATGTCATGACGGGCGAGTGCGCGGCTGCGCGCCGCTGCGCTCATCGCAGCCAGGGTGGCCGGCTGCGCTGCGAGACACGCCTCGATGGCGCTGGCCAATGCGGCGGTGTCGCCGGCCGGGACCAGCCAGCCTTCCTCGCCGTTGCGGATCAGTTCCGGGATACCGGCGACGAAGGTGCTGATGACCGGACGGCCCAGCGCCATCGCTTCCATCAGGACCACCGGCAGCCCTTCGGCGAAGCTGGGCAGGATCAGTGCGCGGGCCGCGAGGATCTCGTCGCGCACCTGCGCGCTGCTGATCCAGCCGGTGATGCGGACATGCTCGGTGAGGCCGCTGGCGCGAATCATCGCTTCGACTTCGGCACGCATCTCGCCGTCGCCGGCCAGCACCAGCTGAACCGGGATGCCCTTGTCGACCACCGCCTTCACGGCCGCCACGAGCAGCAGCTGGCCCTTCTGCTCGCAGATGCGGCCCACGCACACAAGCCGTGTGGCATGCGTGGCGGGCACCTCTTGCGCGCCGCTGTGGAACGCGGTCTCGAGCCCGCAATGCACGACTTTCACCTTGCTCCAGTGCGCATGCTCGACGCAGCGGAACAGCTGGCTGCGACCGAACGAACTGATCGCGACGGTGAACGCCGAGCGGCGCAGCTTCTCGCCCAGGCGCAGCGCCTCCGGGCGATCGAACTCTTCGGGGCCATGCACCGTGAAGCTGTACGACGCGCCGCCGAGTGCGGACACCAGCATCGCGACCTCCGCGGGGTTGGTGCCGAAGTGCGCGTGAAGATGCGACGCGCCCGAGGCCTTCATCCACGCGAGGATCTGGCAGGCCTGCGCGAGGTAGACGAGGTGATAGGGCAGGGCGCGGTCGCCGCGCCAGCCCATGCGGCAGGCCAGCGCCAAGGCCTGCGCGAACTTGACCGGACTGGTCCACAGCGCCCGCAACGTGGGCGCGATCAACGCGCCGACACCGTTTCGCAGAACGTACTGGGTGCGCGACTTCTCCGCCTCGTCGGCCGGGTCGGGGGAGTCCGCATCCCACCCGCGCACCGCGATGCGCTGCACCGCGAGCCCGGAGCGCTCCAGCGCCAGAATCTCGCGGCGGATGAAGCTGTGGCTCACCTTGGGATAGTGGTTGACGAGGTAGGCCACGCTCATGCGGTGGCCCTCGGCTTCACGACGGCCGGCACGCCGACCGCGATCGAATTGGCGGGCACGTCGCGAATCACCACGGCATTGGCGCCGATCAGCACGTTGTCGCCGATCGTGATGTTGCCCAGCACCTTGGCGCCGGTGCCGATGTCCACGTTGTTGCCGATCGCCGGTGCGCAGGGTTCGTCCACCCGGCCGAGACCGACGACGACACCGTTTCGGATGCGGCAGTTGTCGCCAAACTTCGCGTAGCCGCTGATCACGATGCCGCCCGAATGGTCGATCACGAAGTTCTTGCCGAGCACCACCTCGCAGGGCAGCTCGATGCCCGCGACGATCTGCACCAGCTTGAACAGAATCTTGTAGATCAGCGAACACGCCTTGCGCGCCAGCGTCCACTGGATGCCGTAGCGCCAGCGGCCGAAGCGGTAGATCAGCAGCGCCCAGAAGCCCTGCGCGCTCCAGTCGCCGCCGTGGGCCTGCAGATCGGCGCGCACGTTCTCGAACATCAGCGGCCTGCCTCGGCCGCGACGGCGCGTTCATAGACCGCGAGCGTCTGCCTGGCGACCACATCCGGGCTGTGGTGCGCGAGCGCATGCACGCGGGCGTTGCGGCCCAGCTGCTGCGCCAGCTCGGGCGAGTCGAGCAGGCGCGCGATCTTGTCGGCGAGGTCGTCGACATCGTCTGCGCGCGCGAGCAGGCCGGTCTCGCCGTCGCGAACGATTTCGGGCTGGCCGCCGCAGTCGGTCGAGACGATGGGGCAACCCTGAAGCATCGCCTCGAGCGCGGTGTAGCTCTGGTTTTCCCAGCGCGAGGCGACGATGGTCACCATGGCCTTGGCGCGCTGAATCGAGATGGCCGCCGAGGGCTGCTTGCCGAGATACTCGAGCTGCGGTGTCGGCGCGCTGCCGAAGAGTTGCTGCCTGAACTGCTCGAAAGACAGACGCTCGCCGTTCGCGCCATCGACGCCGAAATCGGGCCCGATGAAGCAGAGCTTCAGATCGGGGCGCGTGCGGCGCAGCTTCTCGAAGGCCCGCAGCACGAGGTCGCCGCCCTTGCGCTTGTCGAACCGGCCGACGAAGAGAAGCGTCTGGCGATCGCAGCCGGCCAAATCCCAGATCGGCGCGGCTGCCGGCAAGGTGAGCGGGTTCACGACATGCTCGCAGACGGGCGCTGCCAGCGCGTAGCGTTCGATGGTGCGGGCCAGCACATCGCGCGAGGGCGACATGATGACGCGCGCCTTCTTCAACGCGATTCCCTCATCGGCGATCTTCTTGTCGGCGGCCGGCGTGCCGAGCTCTTCCTCGATCATCGACAGAAACGCGGGTCCGTGCAGCTTGACCACGACCGGAATCGGCAGCATTTCATCGAGCTTGCCGAACAGGCCAAAGGACTCCTCGATCTCGACGATGTCGAAGGGTTTCTCGGCATGCACGCGGGCGATGCAGCTGGCGAGGTCCTCGGCCCAGTCGACGATCGAATCGCGCCAGGCCGGCACGCGGTTGCGCATCCAGCGCCGCCAGCGCATGGGCGCCGTGCTGCCGATCTTGTGGACGCCGGATTCGTTCCAGTCGGCATCCATTGCCGCTGCAAACACGGTCACGCTGTGGCCTTGCGCGATCAGCGCCTCGCGCATCCAGTGCACGTACGTCACCACGCCGTTCGGGTACCGGATCAGCGGCCAGGCAGGCGAATAGAGTGCGATGTGCATGAAGCCTGCCGTTCGCCTGTGCGCTCAGATCAGCTGGCAGCTGTCGACGATGCGGGCCACGCCGTGGTTGTGGGTGTAGGCGAGCATGCCGCCAGGCACCACCGCAGGCAGCACTTCGAAGTCGAAGAAGGAATCGGCTTCCAGATAGACCGTGCCGTCATGCGGCCGGTAGATGTAGACGCTGACCGAATACACGCCGGGCATCAGCTGCATGCTGGCGATGTTGAACAGAAAGGTCTTCTCGGTGCTGAGCGTGAAGGCATCGACCCCTTCTTCGCAGCTGCAGAACGTGGACACCAGCGAGCCCAGGTCGTCGTACACGCGAACCACGAGTGCCGCCATCGCGAAGCCATCGGCCGCGCTCATGCGGATGCGCACTTCGCACGGGTCGAGGAAATAGACCACCGCCAGCGGCTCGGCGCTGCCGGGCGAATAGATGCCGGCGTCATGGAGTTCGATGCCGTACTTCGAGACCACGCTGGAGCGGAGCGCCGTCTCGTTGGGGCGCAGGTATTCGCCGATGACCATCTCGACGTCGCCCTGGGCCTTGACCGCACCGGCGGCGAGGTAGATGCCCGAGGTGCACAGCGCGCGCACCGCGCCCATGTTGTGGCTCACGAACAGCACGGTGCGGTCACCGCCCTTGGAGATGTCCTTCATCTTGCCGATGCACTTCTTCTGGAACTCGGTGTCGCCAACCGCCAGCACCTCGTCCACGATCAGGATCTCGGGCTCCAGGTGGGCTGCGACGGCGAATGCCAGCCGCACGTACATGCCGCTGCTGTAGCGCTTGACCGGCGTGTCCAGGAACTTCTCGACTTCGGAGAACGCGACGATCTCGTCGAACTTCTTGGCGATCTCGCGCTTGCGCATGCCCAGAATCGAGCCGTTCAGGTAGATGTTCTCGCGCCCGGTGAGCTCCGGATGAAACCCCGTGCCGACTTCGAGCAGCGAGGCCACGCGCCCGCGCATCACCGCGCGGCCGGTCGTCGGCTCGACGATTCTGGAGAGCACCTTCAGCAAGGTGCTCTTGCCCGCGCCGTTGCGGCCGATGATGCCGACCACTTCGCCTTGCTCGACCTTGAAGTTGACATCGCGAAGCGCCCAGAACTCCTGGCTCTGCTGCTTCTCTTCGCGCTTGCTGAAGTGGCGAAACGGGGCGGTTGCGAGGTTGGTGATCGCGGTACGAAGCGAGTCGGCCTGCTCCTTGCCCAAGTCGTAGAGCTTGCCGATACCTTCGACGTCTACTGCTATTGAACTCATGTCGCGATCCTCAAGCGATGTCCGCAAAACGCCGTTCCGTCTTTCTGAAGTAGAAAAGACCGAACACCAAAAAAACCAGCGACGACACCGTCGAGATGCACAGCGAGCCGACGTTGAGCGGCACGCCGAAGAACGCCGATCGATACGCTTCGATCAGCCCGCTCATCGGGTTGATCGCGAGCAGCCAGTGCCACTTCTGGGGAATGACGCTGACGGGATAGATCACCGGGCTGATGTAGAGCCAGGACTGAATCATGAACGGCACGACGAAGCGGAAATCGCGGTAGGTGACCGTGATGGCGGCCAGGGCCATGCCGATGCCCAGGGTCGCGGCGATCGTCACCAGCAGCAGCAGAGGCAGCAGCAGGATCTCGATGCCCGGCATCAAGCGGTAGTAGGCGAGGATCGCGGCGAAGATGACGAACGAGATGCCGAGATCGACCAGCGCCCCGCCGATCGACGCTGCGGGGATCAGTATCCGGGGCAGGTAGATCTTGGTGAGCAGCGACTGTTGGTTCACCAGACTTTGGCTGGCCTGGCTGATGCTGTTGGAGAAGAACGTCCAGGGAATCAGCCCGGCGAAGACGAACGCAGCGTAGGGGATGCCATCGGACGGCACCTTGGCGAACTGGCCGAAGATGATGCTGAAGATGAACATCGTGAAGAGGGGCTGAAGAACGGCCCACAACACGCCCAGCACCGCCTGCTTGTAGCGGACCTTGACATCGCGCCACACCAGGAAGCCCAGCAGCTCCCGGGAGGTCCACAGCTCTTTCCAGTCGATGGCGATCCATCCGGGCCGGGGCTTGATCACCAGTTCCGCGACAGGATGCGCGGCATGACTGCCGAGGCCTGCGCTTTCGCTACTCCCTGAAGTCATCAAATTCTTTCTTGGTATGTCGATTGGTGAGGGCGATTCAAAAAACATGCGGCCGACTTTTCGGACCGAATCATTTTTGGACTAGTTCATCGGGGGATGCGATCTCAGACCCCGGGCAGTGCCGGTGAACTGCCAGGGATTTGGTGGCGCGACGTGCGAGTCCACTTGCGCCGAGACGTCGTATGCGCACACCCGCGCATACGCGGCCATCATGCCGGCCAGCACATAGTAGATCGAGCCCGTGCCGGAAACCCCGATGGTCAGAAGTGTTCCCAGCATGCACGCCACCAGGGCGAAGCCCAGATGGGCGAAGTCGTCCCCTTGGCGGCTCAGTGTGCGAGCCGACCAGAAGGTCCGCCACGCGCCGATGAGAAAGACACCCATGTAAAGCGCCAAGCCGATGACGCCCGAGTAGAGCGACACCGCCGCATAGCCGTTCATCAGGTCGATGATGCCTTCACCCTGGCGCAATTCTTCCATGTTGTCCATGAAGAACGGATCCCCCATCCACGGGTTTTGCAGGATCAACCGCCACGAGACTTCGGCCAGCTGCTGGCGATACGTGACATTTTCCTGATCGACCGTTCCCACGAACGGCAAGGCCGCCACGACGTTGTCGCCGAGCGGCGTCATCAGGAACACGCCGCCGATGATCACCGCGACACCGAGCGCCTTCGCGACTTTTCTCAGCCCCTGAGGCTGCATCGCGGCATACCCGAAGAACACCAGGATCGCGGCAAACCAGGGTCCTCTGGAGTAGGCCGCGATCAGGCCGACCCACATGACCAGCGGCAGGAGGAACCTGGCTCTGGCGTTCTCGAAATACCGGCGCACGTACAACGAGAGCCCGAAGGCGAACATCATCACGTAACCAAGCGCGAGTGCGTGCCCCGTGGAGACCTGCGCCCTGAGCTTGCCGTCCCGCATCAGATAGGCGCCAAGGTTCTGCTGGCCCCACGATTCGGAGATGAATTGGTACAGCAGCCAGCTGCGCGCATATTCGAAGCCGCCGATCACGGCCAGCACGCATGCCGCCAAAACGAACATCGCGACGATCTCGGTCACCTCGCGCTTGGTTCGGCCGGCGCGCGCGATCGCGAAGAAGATGATGAAGGTGTCGAGAAAGTAGACGCTGAAGCGCCGGAAGGTGTTGGTGATGGCCTCGTACGGCATGAACAAGACGAGTTGCCACAGTCCGAAGAGCAGCACGAACGCATCGAGCAGCGTCAGGTTGTATTGCTTGGATTCGTTCGCTTGCGTGAGTGCTCGGAAAGCGATCGGAATCAAGATGACGATCGAGAGTATCCGGAACTGATTGACGGCGATGAACTGAGGGATCTGGAATTCGGTGGGCGGCAAGGCATACAGCACGAGCATGTAAAGCGCTGCCGGGTTTGAATCGCGCTTTGCGGCCCAGGCGATCACGACCACTGCCACCGCCACATACAGCCAGAAACTCGGCAGCAGAAAGCCGGACAGGGTGAGCACGAACCAGACATTGCGCCTGCGGCTGTAGTCCTCCGCAGACATCATGCTGAGGAACAGGGGCTTCGCGATCAGGAATATCAGCCACGCAATCCCGACGACCACGATCAGTGGCTTGAGATTCACTGGCATGGCGGTGAGTCAGGCGAAGGCATGGAGGGTGAAGACGGAACGATGCGGATTCGACGCGCTGTCGAATCAGGTGCGCTTCACGAGGCGGCGCTTGATCGCGAAGGCATAGCGCAGCAACGCGGGCGGCACCCATTGCCTGATGTGCTGTTCCAGGCGCAGATCCCAGGCCTCGCGCTTGGTGTCTTCATGGTCCGACGGCCGCGCATGGTAGATGGTCGAGTTGTTCGGAATCTCTTTGTAGATTTCCTTCGACGCCGTGTAGTAGTACAGCGCGATGGAGCGGCGGAGCACGCCTTCGGGCGTGGTCAGGGGATCGGGGTGACCGTGGTAGGAATCGGCGTCGGTGTTGAAGATCACGCAGCGGTTGAAGATGGGCAGGGCTTCCTTGCACTTCTTGGACATGTCGCGGCTCCACAGCTCCAGCGCGCCGCCGTATTCGGCCTTCCAGTCCTCGTTCAGATAGATGATCACGTTCATCCGGCGGTGAAGATGCGCGCGCTCCTCGATGCGGAAGTCGGCATGGATGCCCAGCTTTCCGCCCGCCGTGGTCTCGTGGTAGCCGCCGCCCGCGTAGAAAGGGTCCGGCACCAGGCCCTGGATGGACGAGAGCCCCTCGAGAAACTCGATCATCGGGCGCGAGTTGAAGAAGTGGAACAGCTCCCGTGCGGCGCCGTTGCAGTCGTCGGGCAGGATCTGGCGCTTGTGCAGGCCGGCGTATCCCATCTCGAAGGTCTTGTCCGACTTGAGCGCCGCCTTGGGGAAGTTCTCGCTGGCCAGATCGATCACGGCCTTGGGCAGAAAGTTGTCGAGAACGATGTGCGGGAAGGGCTCGGCGAAGCAATACTCGGCCGAAAGCGATTCGCCGATCCGGCGCGCTTCGGCGTAGTCGAGGCTGGGGCCGTCTTGCAGGCCGATGGGCAGGACCGGCGCCGTGCTGGCCACAGCAGCGGGATGACTCGCCTGGCTCGCGATGCCGCTCGCCGCGGCGGCACCGGTGCGCGCTGCGGCGCGTTGGCTGTCTTCAAGATGGTCTGTGCTGATACTCATTGCCACTCACCTGTTGTGTTCCTCGCCTGAATCCGCCGGAATGCGGGGGAGCAAGCGAAACCTGCGCCAGCCAGTGCCATGCGCCACTCACCGCCACCCAGTCAGGGGGTGATGCGGCCGGCGCCGGAGCGCACCTGCGACGAGCGCACCGATCATAAGGAGAATCCCCTTTGTACCGTGGAGAAAACCCTAGGTTCGGCGCCCTTTCGTGTCGGACCTAACGATAGCGATGTGGCCTGGCGCAGTCTGTCCCACGAGTGCGTGGAAAGACGCGTTGTGAGGCGCCGAAACGACTGTCTGGCGAGGCTATCCGGCACCTGCCTTGTGCGTTCGCAGGCCATCGGCGTAGATCTCGAGGATGCGGTCGACCTTCAGCTCCCAGTCGTATTCGCGGTGCACTTTCGCCAGGCCTGACGCACCGAGCTGTTGCCGCGCCGCCGGCGATTGCGCCATGGTCACCATCGCATTCGCGAACTGGTCGACCATCGATGCGGCCGAGTCGGGCGCGACCAGGATGCCGCAGCTCGGATCGAGGTAGTCCAGCGGCCCGCCCCACGCCGTGGCGATGACGGGCTTGCCCATCGACATCGCCTCCAGCACCACCGCGCCACCGCACTCCAGCAGGCTGGGCAGCACGAGGCAGTCGCCCTGCTGCAAACGATCGGCGCAGGCCTTTTGCGGCAGCCAGCCGGCGAAGTGGACGAACCCGACGGCCTGCGGGTCGGCCGACGCGATGCCGAGCTCCGCGGCCAAGGCATCGAGCTTGGGGCGTTCCGCACCGTCGCCCAGTATCCACAGCCGCATCGGCGCCTTGGCGCGGGCCTGTGCGAACGCGCGCAACAGCAGGTCGACGGCCTTCCAATCGACCAGGCGCCCCATGAACACGAAAGTGGTGGCCGCGTCTTCGCTGCTGGCAGCGTTGGCCGCGGGCGCTTGCCACAGCGTCAGGTCGACGCCGTTCTCGACCAGCTCGATCACGGTCTTGCAGACTCCGCCCGGCAGCGCATCGCGCGTGCGCCGGTTCGCGACCAGCAAGGCACTGGCGCGGCGTTTGCCCGGCATCAGCGCGTTCAACATCGTGGCGCTCGCGCGGCCGAGCGTCAGCAGGATGCTCTCGGTGCGCCCGCGCTTGGCGCGGAACGCGGGCGGAAAGTTCATGCCGCCGTTCATCGGGCCGATGAAGACGGGCACGCCGAAGCCGTGCAGCATCGACGGCTCCTTCGGCGACACCGGCATCGGCTGATGGATCACCGAGATGTCGTGCTCGCGAACCAGGCGGCGCACGATGCGTTTCTGTGACAGCTGCGTGTAGACGCGTGACACGAAGGCCGTCGTGAAGTTGGCGATCTGGCCCGGCAGCAGCTTGCCGGCGTGCCACAGGAAGCGATGCACCGCGTTGTCTTCGACGTAGCAGATGTGGCCGTCGTCGGGGTAGAGCTGCGAGAGCTCGTTGCGCGTGCGTGAATGCGTGACCAGCCACACCGGAATGCCGCGCTGCCGCAACACGCGAAAGTAGTGGAAGGGCAGCGCCGCTTCGCCGCCGAACCGCGCCGAGGTGTTCTCCGCGGCAATCAGAATCCGTCGGTTTTCAGTCAACTTGCTTCTCCCGTGCGCGGCGTCATGCGCTCAGTGCCAGCTCGCGATCCAGAGTGCGATCGCGACGCAGCCCGCGATGATCCAGCTCTGCTTGTCGGTCGCGGCGAACACCACGGGGTCGTCATGCAACTCGCCGCGGTGCGCCTTCATCCAGGCGCGGCTGATCCAGTAGAGCAGCGGCGGAAGGATCATCCACAGCGCCCAGCGGTTCGCGTACAGGCCGCTCACGTCGGGGCTGTTGACGTAGAGCGCGAGGATCAGGATCGCGCTGTAGCCCGAGGCCGAGCCGAGGCTCATCAGCACCGGCAGATCGCTGACCATGTAGCCGCGGCCGGCCGCCTTGTCCTTGTTCTGCTGGCGCACCGCGAGCATCTCGGAATAGCGCTTGACGATGGCCAGGCTCAGGAACATGAACATCGAGAACGCCAGCAGCCAGAACGACGGCACGATGTTGGTGGCGGCCGCGCCTGCGATGATGCGCGAGGTGTAGAGCGAGGCCAGCAGCAGCACGTCGACGATGACCTGGTTCTTCAGCCAGAACGAGTAGAGGCAGGTGGTCACGAAGTACGCGAGCAGCGCGCCGGCGAAGGCGAGCGGCAGCTTCAGGCACACCAGCGCAGCGCCCAGCAGCAGGCACGGAACGATCGCCACGCCCTGCACGATGGGCACGGCGCCAGACGCGAACGGACGGGTTCGTTTGCGCGGGTGCACGCGGTCCGAGGGCAGGTCGAGCAGGTCGTTGATCACGTAGACAGCGGATGCGCACAGGCCGAACGCCAGAAACGCCAGCAGCGCTGCGCCGACGGCCGGGAGGTTCGAGGTCTGGTGCGCCGCCAGCAGCGGGATGAACACCAGCAGGTTCTTCAGCCACTGGTGCACGCGGATGGCCCGCGCAAAGGTCTTCAGCGTGGGCTTGGCCGGTGCGATCGTCTGCAGCACCGGCACCAGCTTGGCGGCTGCGTCGCTCAATGCGCGCCCGGCACTGACCACCACGGCGCCGCTGCTCGACGCCCACACGGGCAGATCGGCGCGGCTGTTGCCGGCATAGACGAAACCATTGCGCCCGAACAATTGCTCGAGCTGCGCGGCCTTGTTCGCGCCGGCGAGGTTCTCGCCCTCGTCGGTCGCCACGATCTGGTCGAACAGGCCGACATGCGCGGCCACGGCCTCGGCCTGGCGCCGGGTTGACGCGGTTGCCAGCACGGTGCGTCGGCCATCGGCGCGCGCCTGGCGCGTCAGTGCGAGAACCTCTTCGTTGTAGGGCAGCGTGCTCGCGTCGACGCTCACGCGCTCGGCGATGCGGTGCTTCATGTGGGCCTTGCCCTTGAGCAGCCACACCGGCAGCCAGAAGATGGAGAACCACGACTTCTTCGCGAGCAGCAGCACCGACTCGTGCAGCAGATCGGTGCGGATCAGCGTGCCGTCGCAGTCGACGCACAGGGGATGTTGGGTGTTGGACATCATGAACGACCGATCAATGCGGCGAGGCCGGTTGGGGCAGGCCGCCGGATGAAGCGGGCGTGTTGCGGTTGTCGATCTTCTTGCGGGCCACGAAGCGGCTTTCCAGTAGACGCCAGCTCAGCACGCCGCAGACGATGGACAGCGGCCATGCGATCAGGAACAGCGCCCACGGCTCGATGGGCTGGCCATGTGCCCAGACCACCAGCTGCGTGATCGGAAACGAGTAGAGGTAGATGCCGTAGGAGAAGTCGCCGTATTTTCCGAAGCCCTTGAGCCAGTTGCCCGGCAGAAAGGCGAACCAGAACATCAGGTAGGCGGCGGCCACGGGCAACGCGAAGACCATGCCGTTCGGAACCTTCGCTGCGATGACGAGGCCGATCAGGCAAAGGGCCGCGCCGAGCGTGTTGAACTTGATCGCGTCGCGGTAGTGGTACAGCGTCATGCCGGCCAGGAAGTAGGGCAGCAGCCGGGCCCAGAAGGGCGGGTAGCCGAAGATGGCGCCGAGCATTCTTCCGCCCGGTGTCAGGTGCTTCCACACGAACACGAAGCTGACGGCGAGGAAGAAGACGAACAGTGCGGCGATCAGTCGGGGCCGGTGCGCGAGCTTGGCCAGGCCCAGCACCAGGATGCCCACGTAGCACCAGAACTCGAACGGGATCGACCACAGCGATCCGTTCATCACGCCGGGCGCGGGGTTGTCGATGAACGACGGGCCGGGTGTGAGCGACTGCAGCCGCAGCACGTTCAGCAGCAGCTCCAGGACGAAGCCGGGCGAGATGCCGGCGTAGCCACTACGCGTCGTGAGCGGCCATACCACCAGCGCGCAGAGGAGGGTCGTGGCGATGAAGCCGGGGTAGATTCTGCGGATGCGCTTGCCGAGGTAGGACACGAGCTCAGGCCGCGTCAGCCAGCTGTGCAGGATCAGGAAGCCGCTGATGATGAAGAAGCAGTTCACCGCCACCGTGCCCAGCGTGAGCTGCTTGCCGGTGAAGACGGCGAGCGGCTCCGCGTCTTCGGTGCCGGTGGCCAGCGGGTAGCTGTGCGAGACGATGACCAGCGACGCGAGCACGAAGCGCACGAAGTCCAACCGATTCGGCGGCAAGCGGTAGTCGGTCAGCGGTGGGTTGCGGGCGCCTGGCATGGTCGTCGACTCGGTCCTGGGTCAGCGCGACGCCGCGGCGTCCACGGCGTCCTTCATGATGCCCAGGATGCGCGGCACGTTGACGCCTGCATCGAAGCGCTGCTCGACGAGCGCGCGCCCGTTCTCGCCCATCTGCCGGCGCAGCCCCGGATCGTCGATCAAGGCCTGCAATGCGGTCGCCAGCGATTCGGCATCGTTGGGCTTGATGACCCAACCCGTGGTGCCGTGGTGGATGGCTTCGGTGGAGGCGCCGGTGTCGGTGCCGATGATGGGCAGGCGCATCGCCATGGCTTCGAGGAACACCCACAGTGGCCCGAGGTCGGCGGTGCTCGGCACCACCAGCACGTCGGACGCCGCGTAGAGCGCGGTGAGCCGCGGGTCGTTCGGCACGAAATCGTCGTAGACCCGGACATGGTCGGGCAGGTCCTTGGGCGCCTGCTTGGTCACCAGGTGCAGATCGGCGGTGTGAATGAAACGACGCTTGAACACGTCGAGCAGCACATCGCCGCCCTTGCGCAGGAAATCGCCGCCGACGAAGAGGATCTGCAAGCGCGGCGGCTGCAGCGCCGCGGTCCGGGGCTCGCTCTTCCAGAGTTCGAGGTCCAGGCCCACATGGATGGCATGAACGTCCTTCGCCGGCACGCCGCAGCCGCGCACCAGGATGTCGGCCGCGAAGTCGGAGAACGGAATGAAGGCGCGCATGCGGCCGAGGCGCCAACGGTCGAGCGCCAGCCGAAGGCGCTGACGCCAGCGCGGCTTGTTCAGGTCGCTGGGATACAGCGGGTAGTTGGCGCGGTCGACGATCGGTGCTTCGTCGGTGCTGCTGATCAGCACCGGCTGGCGGCGGACGTGGCTGCGCAGCGCGCACAGCAGGTCGGCCTCGAACAGGTGCAGCATCACGGCGTCCAGCGCGTCCAGCCGCGAGAGCACGGGCCAGGCCTGTTGAAGCATTCGCGCACGCACGAACAGCGGCGCCGGCAGAACCCGCAACCGGGTGCGCAACTCGGGCGGCGTGTAGTGACTCGCCGGCGCCCAGATGAACTCGACATCCGGATCGCGCTCGGCGTATTTCCTCAGGTTCTCGTAGCGCGTCAGGTTGCCCAGCGTCGTGTTCAGCACGAAGCCGAATCGATAGCGCTTGCGGCCCTTTGCCGTCGCAACCATCGAGCTCATCGAACTCACTGCACTCATCGCGTGGGTCGCGTGCCGAGTCGTGTGAGCCGAACGAGGCGACACACGGTCGCGCTGTTGCGCCAGAACACCGCCACACCCGACATCGGGCGGCCTTTCACGATCCACTTGAGGGCGCGGATTGCGTCCCCGAGCCATGCCAGTGCCACCGTGATCGCCAGACCGATCAAGCCGTTGTGCTTGCGAAAATAGAGCAACGCGCTTTCGATCTGCAGCGCCGAGATCTGCCGGCCCGAAGCGCTGAGTTCGCCTTCGGTCTCCGCGCTGCCGCCGCCGACATGCACGACCTCCGCGTCGGCCAGGGACTCGACGCTCCAGCCCGCCTCGTGCACCGCGCGGCAATGGTCGACCTCCTCGAAGTACAGGAAGTAGCGCGGGTCGAACAGCCCGACCTGCTGGATCACCTCTGCGCGGATCAGGTAGTAGCAGCCCACGACCCAGTCGCAAGCCCAGGCGTCGTTGGCCTGCTCGGCGGGCCGGGCCGGTTGCGGGCGGTCGACCGTGTATTTGCCGAGGCCGATCTGGATCAGGAAATCCTTCCAGGGATTCGGGAAGCTGCGCCCGCGCCCCCAGAGAACGCGGCCGGATTCGTCGACCAGTTGAGCACCCAGCACGCCGCAGCGCGGATGGGCCTTCATGTGCGCCAGGCTCTTGACGAGCGTGTCGGCGCGAACGAAGGCGTCGGCATTGAGCAGCAGCAAGTAGGGCGCATTCGCGAACGCCAGCGCCTGGTTGTTGGCGCGTCCGAAGCCGACGTTGTCGGCGTTGGCGATCAGGATGCAGTCGGGGAATGTCTTGCGGATGAAATCGGCCGAGCCGTCGCGTGACGCGTTGTCGACGATCACGACCCGCACCGAGAGCCCGACGCTTGCACGGCGCAATTCACCCAGGCAGCGCGCGAGCAGATGCGCGGTGTTGTAGTTGACCAGCACGACGCAGAGATCCGCCGCTTCGCCGGGCGAGGCGAAGCGCGGCAGCGCGAGCGCGTCGGCCGCGGTCATGGCACCGAGATCTCGGCCCAGAAGGGCGCCGCAGCGTCTTTGGCCGACAGCACCGGCGGCGCGCCGAGTTCGGGCCAGACGATGCCCACGTGCGGATCGTTCCAGCGCAGCGACTGCTCCGCCTTCGGTTCGTAGAACGCGGTGGCCTTGTAGAGAAAGTCGGCGTGCTCGCTCAGCACCAGAAACCCGTGCGCCAGGCCCGGCGGGATCCAGAACTGGCGCCGGTTCTCGGCGCTGAGTTCGACGCCGACCCATTGGCCCAGCGTGGGGCTGCCGGGGCGCACATCGACCGCGACATCGAACACGCTGCCCTGCACCACGCGCACCAGCTTGCCCTGCGCATGCGCGCCGGCCTGGAAGTGCAGACCGCGCAGCACACCGCGCGCCGAGCGCGAATGGTTGTCCTGGACGAAGTCGACATGCTGCCCCACCGCCTCGTCGAAGACGCGCTGGTTGAAGCTCTCCATGAAGAAGCCGCGTTCGTCGCCGAAGACCTTCGGTTCGAGGATCAGCACATCGGCGATGGCGGTGCGAATGACGTTCATCAGTAGGTCTTGTGCGTGAGCAATTGCAGCAGGTACTGGCCGTAGCCGTTCTTGAGCATGGGTTGTGCCAGCGCTGAGAGCTGTTCGGCGCTGATCCAGCCGAAGCGGTAGGCGATCTCCTCGGGGCAGGCCACCTTCAGGCCCTGGCGCTTTTCGAGCGTGGCGATGAACTGGCTCGCTTCGAGCAGACTGTCGTGCGTGCCGGTGTCCAGCCACGCGAAGCCGCGCCCCATGATCTCGACATTGAGCTGCCCTTGCGTCAGGTAGGCCGCGTTGACGTCGGTGATCTCGAGTTCGCCGCGCGCCGAGGGCTGGATGTTCGCGGCGATGTCGCACACCTGGTTGTCGTAGAAATACAGGCCGGTCACGGCGTAGTTGCTCTTGGGCGCCTTGGGCTTTTCCTCGATGCTCAGCGCGCGGCGCTGGTCGTCGAAGTCGACCACGCCGTAGCGCTCGGGGTCGTGCACGTGGTAGGCGAACACCGATGCGCCGGTCGCGCGGTTGGTCGCCGCGTCGAGCAGGTGGTGCAGGTCGTGGCCGTAGAAGATGTTGTCGCCGAGCACCAGCGCGCTGGGCTGGTTGTCGACGAAGCGCTTGCCCAGGATGAAAGCCTGCGCCAGGCCGTCCGGGCTGGGTTGCACGCAGTAGCTGATGTTCAGGCCCCACTTGGCGCCATCGCCCAGCAGCGACTCGAAGCGCGGTGTGTCCTGTGGCGTGCTGATCAGCAGGATGTCGCGGATGCCCGCGAGCATCAGCGTGGCCAGCGGGTAGTACACCATCGGCTTGTCGTACACCGGCAGCAGCTGCTTGCTCATCGCGAGCGTGGCCGGGTGCAGCCGGGTTCCGGAGCCGCCGGCGAGGATGATGCCTTTGCGTTGCGTCGTGGTCATGTGGGTGGGCTCGGATTCAGCTCAGGATTTCGGTCAGCATGCGATCGACGCCGGCCTGCCAGGTCGGCAAGCTCAGGTCGAAGGTGCTGCGCAGCTTGTGCGTGTTCATGCGCGAATTGCCCGGCCGCCTGGCCGGCGTCGGGAACGCGCTGGTCGGCACCGGCACGATCGCGTCCGGTGCGACGCGGATGACTTGCCCGCGGCTGCGCGCGAACTCGATCACGTGCGTTGCGTAGCCGTGCCAGTGGGTCTCGCCCTGGTTCACCGCGTGGTAGGTGCCGGCCACGTCGGGGCGTTGCAGTGCCGTGCGCAGCGTGTGGGCGGTGATGTCGGCCAGCAGGTCGGCGCCGGTGGGCGCGCCGAACTGGTCGTCGATGACGGTCAGCCGGTCGCGTTCCTTCGCGAGCTTGAGCATGGTCTTCGCGAAGTTGCCGCCGCGCGCCGCGTAGACCCAGCTGGTGCGCAGGATCAGGTGCTGGCAGCCGCTGGCGCGGATCGCGAGTTCGCCGTCGAGCTTGGTCGCGCCGTAGACGCTGAGCGGGCCGGTCGGCGAGTCTTCGACCCACGGCGTGCTGCCGCTGCCGTCGAACACGTAGTCGGTGCTGTAGTGCATCAGCCAGGCACCTAGCGCCTTGGCTTCGCGCGCGAGCACCGCGGGCGATGCGGCATTGAGCGCGCGGGCGAGATCGGGCTCGCTCTCGCACTTGTCGACCGCGGTGTGCGCTGCGGCGTTGACGATGATCTGCGGCTGCACGGTGCGCACCGTGGCGGCGAGCGACTCGGGCTTGGAGAAGTCGGCCGCGAGCGGACCCGGGCTGTCGAAGTCGAGCGCGACCACCTCGCCCAGCGGCGCGAGCGCACGCTGCAACTCCCAGCCGACCTGGCCGTTCTTGCCGAGCAGCAGGATCTTCACGCGGCCGTCCGTTCGCTGTAGTTGGTGTCGACCCAGTCGCGGTAGGCGCCGCTCTGCACATGCGCGACCCACTCCTGGTTGTCGAGGTACCAGCGCACCGTCTTGCGGATGCCGGTGTCGAAGGTCTCGGCCGGCTTCCAGCCGAGTTCGCGTTCGAGCTTGCGCGCGTCGATCGCGTAGCGGCGGTCGTGGCCGGGGCGATCGGTCACATAGGTGATCAGCCGGCTGTAGCTGCCGGCCGGGTCGGGCCGCATCTCGTCGAGCAGCGCGCAGATGGTCTGCACGATCTCGATGTTGGGCTTCTCGTTCCAGCCGCCGACGTTGTAGGTCTCGCCGACCTTGCCGCGCGCGAGCACTTCGCGGATCGCGCTCGCGTGGTCCTTCACGTAGAGCCAGTCGCGGATCTGCTGGCCGTCGCCATACACCGGGAGCGGCTTGCCGGCGAGCGCGTTGACGATCATCAGCGGGATCAGCTTCTCCGGGAAGTGATAGGGCCCGTAGTTGTTCGAGCAGTTGGTGGTGATCACCGGCAGGCCGTAGGTGTGATGCCAGGCGCGCACGAGGTGGTCGCTCGCGGCCTTGCTCGCCGAGTACGGGCTGTTCGGCTCGTACACATGGTCTTCGGTGAACGGCGCGTCGGTCTTGCTCAGCGAGCCGTAGACCTCGTCGGTCGACACATGGTGGAAGCGGAACGCGGCCTTGGCCTCGCCCTCGAGCGTGGCCCAGTGCGCGCGTGCGGCTTCGAGCAACGCGAAGGTGCCGTCGACATTGGTCTTGATGAACGCACCGGGGCCATGAATGCTGCGGTCGACATGGCTCTCGGCCGCGAAGTGGACGATCGCGCGCGGGCGGTGCTCGGCCATCAGGCGTGCGAGCAGTTCGCGGTCGCAGATGTCGCCCTGCACGAACACATGCCGCGGGTCGCCTTGCAGCGCCGCGAGGCTCTCCAGGTTGCCGGCGTAGGTGAGCGCGTCGAGGTTGACGACCGGCTCGGCACTGCTCGCGAGCCAGTCGAGAACGAAATTCGCGCCGATGAAGCCGGCGCCGCCTGTCACGAGAATCATGTGGGTCGGTCCAATGAAGAGAGTTCGGCAGCGCTCAGAGCCGCCACACGCGCAAGCCGTTCGCGCCGAGTGCGGCGGCGTCGAACGCGGCCTTCACGTCGATGAAGCAGCCATTGTCGACAACCTTGCGGCAGAGCTCGGCCGTGCCCAGCTGCCGATAGTGCTTGTGCGCGACCGCGGCGACGATCGCATCGGCGCGCGGCAGATCGCTCCAGTTCGACAGCGACACGCCGTATTCCTGCAGCGCTTCGTGCGGGTCGCCTTCCGGGTCGTGCACGAACACCTCGCAGCCGTAGGTCTGGAGTTCGTTGATGATGTCGACGACCTTGCTGTTGCGCAGGTCGGCGCAGTCTTCCTTGAACGTGAGGCCGAGCACGTTGACCTTGGCGCCCTTGATCGAGGTGCCGCTGGCGATCATCTGCTTGACCGTCTGCTCGGCCACGTACTTGCCCATGCCGTCGTTGATGCGCCGGCCCGCCAGGATCACCTGCGGGTGGTAGCCCAGCATCTCGGCCTTGTGCGTGAGGTAGTACGGGTCGACGCCGATGCAGTGCCCGCCGACGAGGCCCGGCGTGAACTTCAGGAAGTTCCACTTGGTGCCGGCGGCTTCGAGCACCTCGTGCGTGTCGATGCCGATCTTGTCGAAGATGATCGCGAGCTCGTTCATCAGCGCGATGTTGAGGTCGCGCTGCGTGTTCTCGATGACCTTGCAGGCCTCGGCGGCCTTGATGCTGGAGCAGCGGTACACGCCGGGCTTGACGACCAGTTCGTACAGCGCGGCCACCTTCGCGAGCGTTTCCGGCGTGTCGCCGGAGACGACCTTGACGACGTTGGTCAGCATGTGTTCCCGGTCGCCCGGGTTGATGCGTTCGGGGCTGTAGCCGACGAAGAAGTCGCGCTTCCAGGTGCGGCCCGAGACCTGCTCCAGCACCGGGATGCACACCTCTTCGGTGGCGCCGGGGTAGACGGTGGATTCGTACACCACGGTCGCGCCGGGCTTCAGATGCGGCGCGACAGTGCGGCTCGCCGCGATCAGCGGGCGGAAGTCGGGGATGCGGGCTTCATCGACGGGCGTCGGCACGGCGATCAGGATGAAATCGGCCTCGCGCAATTGCACCGGGTCGCTCGTGAACTCGGCGTGCACCGCCAGCGCCATCTCCGCATCGGGGATCTCGCGCGACGGGTCGGTCCCGGCGCGGCACTTCGCGACCTTGTCCTCGACGATGTCGAAGCCGATCGTGCGCACATGCTTGCCGAACTCGACCACCAGCGGCAGGCCGACATAACCCAGGCCGATGACTGCAACGATCACTTCACCCGCCCGTAGGTGTCCTCGAAGCGCACGATGTCGTCTTCGCCGAGGTAGCTGCCCGACTGCACTTCGATGATCTCGAGCGGCACCTTGCCGGGGTTGGCGAGCCGGTGCGTCGTGCCCAGAGGGATGTAGGTGCTCTGGTTCTCGGTCAGCATGATGACCTTGTCGCCGTTGGTCACCTCGGCGGTGCCGCTGACGACGATCCAGTGCTCGGCGCGGTGGTGGTGCATCTGCAGGCTCAGGCTCGCACCCGGCTTGACCATGATGCGCTTGACCTGGAAGCGCGGGCCGGCGTCGATGCTGTCGTACCAGCCCCAGGGGCGGTGCACCTGGCGATGCAGCGTGTGTTCGCTGCGCCCCGAACCCTGCAGGCGATTGACGATGGCCTTCACGTCCTGGCTGCGCGAGCGATCGGCCACCAGCACGGCATCCGGCGTTTCCACGACCACGACGTTGTCCATGCCGACCACGCCGACCAGGCGGCTGGTGGCGTGCACCAGCGTGTTGCTGCTGCCGTCGAACAAGGCATCGCCGACGCTGGCGTTGCCCTGCGCATCTTTCGGGCTGACCTGCCACACCGCGTCCCACGCGCCGAGATCGGACCAGCCGGCGTCCAGCGGCACCATGCGGATGTCGACATCGGCTTCGGCCGGGCACTTCTCCATCACCGCGTAGTCGATCGACTCGCTCGGGATGGCGATGAACTCGTCGCGGCCCGGCCGCACGAAGCTCGCGTCGACGCTTCTGGCGGCCCAGGCTGCGCGCGACGCCGCGGCAATGTCGGGCCGGAAGCGTTCGATCGAAGCCAGCCACACCGACGCGCGCACCACGAACATGCCGCTGTTCCAGTAGTAGTCGCCGGCGTCGAGGTAGCGTTGCGCCGTGGCGGCGTCGGGCTTCTCGACGAACTGCGCGACGAGTTGCGCCTGGCCGGCACCGCCGCTGGCGGCGCGGATGTAGCCGAAGCCGGTCTCGGGCCGGTCGGGCGTGATGCCGAGGATCACAATCGCGCCGCCGGCCGCGGCCCGCACCGCCCCTTGCAGCGCCCGTGTGAAGGCCGCCTCGTCGGTCACGGTCTGGTCGGCCGGGCTCACCACGAGCACCGGGTCGGTGCCCGATTCGAGCGCGTGCAGCGCCGCCAGCGTCATCGCCGGTGCGGTGTTGCGGCCGGTGGGTTCGAGCAGTGCGGTGGCCGCGGGCAGGCCCTTGAGCTCACGCAGCTGGTCGAGCACCAGGAAGCGATGTTCTTCGTTGCCAACGATGGTCGGCGCAGCGATGTCGATGTCGGCCGCAGCGAGCGAGCACAGCCGCTGCGCCGCCTGCTGGAACAGGCTGCGATTGCCTTGCAGCACCAGGAACTGCTTCGGGTGCTGCGCGCGCGACAGCGGCCACAGCCGCGTGCCGCTGCCGCCGGCCATGATGACGGGGTGAACTTGAATCGAGGTCATGGGTGAAATTGTTCAGCCGGCCAGGCCGTTGGGATTGGTGCTCTGCCAGCGCCAGCCATCGGCGCACATCGTGTCGAGATCGCGTTTGACGACCCAGCCCAGCGTCTGCCTGGCCAGCGTCGGGTCGGCCCAGAACGCGCCGATGTCGCCGGGGCGGCGCGCCACCACGTCGTAGGGAATGGCGCGGCCGCTCGCGCGCTCGAAGGCCTGCACGAGTTCGAGCACGCTGCTGCCGCGGCCGCTGCCGAGGTTCAGCGTCAGCGAGCCCTTGCCGGCGATCAGGTGACGCAGCGCTTCGGCATGGCCTTCGGCGACGTCCATCACGTGGATGTAGTCGCGCACGCCGGTGCCGTCGCGCGTGTCGTAGTCGTTGCCGAAGACCTGCAGCCGCGCGCGCTTGCCGACCGCCACCTGCGCGACGAAAGGCATCAGGTTGTTCGGGATGCCGCGCGGGTCTTCGCCGATCAGCCCGCTCTCGTGCGCGCCCACCGGATTGAAGTAGCGCAGCAGCGCGACCGACCACGCCGGATCGGCCGCGAGCGTGTCGCGCAGGATGTTCTCGCCCATCAGCTTGGTGGCCGCATACGGGCTCGTGGTGCCGAGCGGGAAGTCCTCGCGCAGCGGCTGGATCTCCGATTGGGCATACACCGTGGCGCTCGAACTGAACACCAGCGACTTGCAGCCGTGGCGGCTCATCGCCTGCGTCAGCGCGAGCAGGCCGCCGATGTTGTTGGCGTAGTAGGCCAGCGGCTTCGCGGTGCTCTCGCCGACCGCCTTGAACGCGGCGAAATGCACGACCGCGGCGATGGGCTCGCGGCTGAACAACGCATCGAGCGTGGCGGGATCGCACACATTGCCGCGAATGAAATCGGGCGTGCTGCCGCTGAGGGTCTTCAGCCGATTCAGCACTTCGGGCGAGCTGTTCGAGAAGTCGTCGAGGCCGACCACCCGGAAGCCCGCGGACAGCAGTGCGAGCCAGGTGTGCGAACCGATGAAGCCGGTCGCACCGGTCAGCAACACCAGCGGGGCGGCGCTGCTCATCGGAGCGTGACCTGCGCGGTGCAGCCGGTCGACGTGGCGGTGTAGGACGTGGCGTTGACGCCGTTGGCGCTGCGCGACGAGTGCGTCAGCGTGCAGCCGAGGCTCCAGTTGCGCCCGGCCGCGTAGCTCACGCCCAGCGTGGCGATGCGGGTGTTCTCGTCGGTCTCGCCGCCATTCGCGTCCTGCAGCTTGGCGCGGCGGTAGCTGCCGTCGGCACTGACGCTGATCTTCGCGGTGGCCAGGTACTTGGCGCCCAGCGAGTAGATGTTGGCGGTCTGGCTGGTCTGTGTCAGAACGGTCTCGGGAACGCTGGGCGTCGTTCCGGTCGAGCCGCCGGTGGTGGTGCCAGTGGTCGTGCCGGTCGTGCCGCCGACGGTGCTGGTCGGGATGAAGGTGAAGAAGGATGCGTTCGTGCCCGCGTCGCGGCTGAAGCCCGCCATGAAGCTGGTCTTGGACGTGGGCGCATAGCGTGCCGTCACCGCGCCGGTCAGGCCGGAGAAGTCGAGGCTGGTCGTCGTCGAGTTGGTCTGGCGCGTCCAGCTCAGCCGCGTGTCCACGCCGGTCTCGGGCGAGATCTGCCAGTTCGCGGTCAGGTCGAGGTTGCGGCCGTTGGCGGTGTTGGAGTCGTAGTCTTCCAGCGGGCGCGTGGCCGGCGGGGTGGGTGCCGGTGGCGCGGTCGCCTTCACCTGGGCGTAGGGCGTGTAGGTGCGCGAGTAACGCGCGTCGACGCCCAGCTTCAGCGTCGGGCCGAGGCGGTAGAACGTGCCGATGCTGCCGCTGTCGCCGGAGGATTCCGATGTCGCCGATTCGGCCCCGGTGTACTTGACGCGGCTGTGCGCATACGACCCCTGGATGCCCAGATCGCCCACGCCGCCCCACAGCACGCTGGTGCTCACCTGGTCGGTCTTGACGAGGTTCTTGTCGCCGTTGGTGGTGGGCAGCCCGGAGGTGTTGGCCAGACTCGCGAGACCCTGGTTGGCGTTGGCCGCGATGCCGCCCGACAGGTTGTTGATCGTGGCCCAGTTCCAGCCCGCGGCCACGCCGTAGCTGGTGTTGTTGTATTGGGTTTCGGATTGATACCGGTTGTAGCCCACGCGCGCATTCGCAAACAGGCGCTGGCGGCCGATGGCCTGGTCGAAGCCGCCCACCAGCCCTGCGGTGGAGTAGTTGTCGCCCACGCCGCCGGCGGTGTTGGTGACGTTGGTGTCGTGCGTGTAGGCCAGGGACGCGCCGATGTAGTACGGGCTCGGTTCGTCATCGGCCCACGCGCCGCATGCGGCCGCGCTGGCCAGTGCGGCCACGAGTGACCGAAGCACCCATCGGCCCGGGGCCTGGTTGTCTTGAGCTTGCATTTCGATGTCCTCCAGAGCGCGGGATCGAGCCGACCCGGCACCGCTTTCAATAAGCGTGCCGGTCGAAGAAAACCAACCTGACCGTGCGCACGATGATCTGCAGATCGAGACCCAGGGACCAGTTGCGCAGGTACTCCAGATCGTATTCGACGCGGGCCTGCATCTTTTCGATCGTGTCGGTCTCGCCACGATGGCCGTTCACCTGCGCCCAGCCGGTGATGCCGGGCTTGACCTTGTGGCGCACCATGTAGGCCTTGATCAGCTGGCGGTACTGCTCGTTGTGGGCGACCGCATGCGGACGCGGACCGACGATGCTCATGCGGCCCTGCAACACATTGATGAACTGCGGCAGCTCGTCCAGCGAGGTGCGGCGGATGAAGGCGCCGAAGCGCGTGATGCGGGCATCCTGCTTGGTGGCCTGGCGCACCACGGCGCCGTTGTCCTGCGCCGTCATCGAGCGGAACTTGTAGACCACGATCTCGCTGCCGTCCAGCCCGTTGCGCCGCTGCCGGAAGATCACCGGCCCCGGCGAGCTGAGCTTCACGCCGATCGCCAGGATCAGCAGGATGGGCGAGATCAGGATCAGGATGATGGTGGCGAGCACGATGTCGCTGACGCGCTTCATCAGCTCGTTGGTGCCGGTGAAAGGCGTCTCGCAGATGCCGACCACGGGCACGCCGTTCATGTCCTGCAGGCGGCCCTGGATGATGCTGATGCCGAACACGTCGGGCACGAAGAACAGCGAGGCCGTGGTGCCCTGCACCTGCTCGAGCAGCTCGACGATGCGTGGCTGCGAGCCCAGCGGCAGCGTGATGTAGACCTCGCGGATGCCGTGCTCGGTGCAATAGCCCGCCACGTCGCGCAGGCCGCCCAGGCATTTGGCGCTGGCTTCCTGGTGCAGGCGGTCGTCGGTGCGGTCGTCGAAGAAGCCGATGAAGTCCAGGCCCTGGTCCACGCCCTCCGCGAGCGCCTTCGCGACCTTGACCCCGAGCGCGCCGCCGCCCACGATGACCGCAGTGCGCCGCGCCTCGGGCTGCGCCGAAAGGTGGCGCACCACGAGCGAACCTATCCAGACCGCGAGCCACTGCAGCACCGGCGTGGCGATCAGCCAGAACAGCAGCACATCGTCCTCGAAGAAATGCAGGCTGCGCGTGGCATAGCCGCACAGCGCGAGGATGGCGACCAGCGTGAACCAGGTCGAGACGATGTCGACCCCGGCGGCGATCAGGTTCTCGCGGAAGCGGTTGCGCCCGGGGAACGTGAGCGCGAACACCAGCAGGCACAGCGTGAGCGCAGGGCGGTCGACGATCTCGTCGGAGGCCAGCGTCGCGATCAGGAAGGTGACGACCGTGATGGTGGGCTCGAGAAACGCGGCCACGAGCGACGTCACGGACTGCGGCGCGCTGTAGAACGTTCTCTTGTAGGTGCGGTCGTCAAACATGGGTTCGTGGTGTCCGTGCGCCTCACCCCTTCGTTCACAAGGTGGGCTGCGCCTCGCCGTCCCACGCGGTGCGGTCGGGTGCAACGTGACCGGCGGATTCTCCATCAATTCTCGCGAGCGACCGGCCCTCGTCTGTGGGGGAGCAGCGGGCGGGCGTGCCTACAATCCGTGCATGTTTCACAGTCTCAACTCCCTGCTGGGCCAGGCGGCCATCGAGCGCTTGACGCTGCTCGTCAACCACGTGCTGTCCAGCGAGCCGGTCGCGACCCAGCGGCTGGGCGCGCACGCGGGGCGCAGCATCCGCGTGCAGTTCGACGGCTGGCCGGCGCTGCTGCCGCCATTGCCGCCCACCGCGTTCCGCGTCACGCCGGCCGGGTTGATCGAATGGTGCGGCCCGGATGCGCCCGCCGAGCCCGATCTGCGCGTGAACATCGACGCCTCCAACCCGGCGCTGGCGATGGCGCAGGCGCTGTCCGGCACGCGGCCGCAGGTCGCGATCGCCGGCGACGCCGCCTTCGCGACCGACCTCAACTGGCTGTTCGACAACCTGCGCTGGGACGTTCAGGACGACCTCGCCCGCATCGTCGGCCAGGCGCCGGCGCGCGAGATCTCGCGTATCGCCGGCGGCATCGCTGCCGGCATGCGGGAGGCGGTGAAGACGCTGAGCGGGCTGGTGGCGCGGCGATGAGCCGAGCGCCGGGCCGCCCCAAGCCGGCTCTTATCCCCACGGGGGATCGCCGAACGTACTCGTTCGGCGAGGGGCGACGTCCATGAGGCACCTGGCGCGCCTGATCTTCATTTCGATCACGGTTCTGCGCTACGGGCTGGACGAGCTCGCGCTCTCCAGCTTCCGCCAACCCTGGGTGCGCCTGCTGGTGCGCGTGATGACGATAGGCCGCAAGCTCGACGCGCCGCGCGGCGTGCGCCTGCGCATGGGCCTGGAGCGCCTCGGGCCGATCTTCGTGAAGTTCGGCCAGGTGCTGTCGACGCGCCGCGATCTGCTGCCGGCCGACCTGGCGGATGAGCTCGCGCAGCTGCAGGACAACGTCCCGCCGTTCCCGGCCGAGCACGCCCGCTTCCTGGTCGAGCAGGCTTTTGGTCGGCCGATCGAATCCATCTTCGCCACGTTCGACGCCGAGCCGATCGCCAGCGCCTCGATCGCGCAGGTGCACTTCGCGACGCTGAAGGATGGCCGCGAAGTCGCCGTCAAGGTGCTGCGCCCCGGCATGCTCGATGTCATCGACGACGACCTCTCGCTGATGCGCACGCTGGCCGCGTGGGTCGAGCGCCTGAGCGCCGACGGCAAGCGCCTGAAGCCGCGCGAGGTCGTCGCCGAGTTCGACAACTACCTGCACGACGAGCTCGATCTGGTGCGCGAGGCGGCCAACGCCGCGCAGCTGCGCCGCAACATGAAGGGCCTGGACCTCATCCTCGTGCCCGAGATGGTGTGGGACCTCTGCAAGCAGACCGTGATCGTGATGGAGCGCATGAACGGCGTGCCCATCAGCCAGGTGCAGCGGCTGCGCGACGCCGGCGTCGACATCCCCAAGCTCGCGCGCGATGGCGTCACGATCTTCTTCACGCAGGTCTTCCGCGACGGCTTCTTCCATGCCGACATGCACCCCGGCAACATCCAGGTCAGCACCGCGCCGGCCACCTTCGGGCGCTACATCGCGCTCGATTTCGGCATCGTGGGCACGCTCACCGAGGTCGACAAGGAATACCTCGCGCAGAACTTCATCGCGTTCTTCCGGCGCGACTACAAACGCGTGGCCGAGCTGCACGTCGAGAGCGGCTGGGTGCCGCCGGCCACGCGTGTCGACGAGCTCGAGGGCGCGATCCGCGCGGTCTGCGAGCCGCACTTCGACCGGCCGCTGAAAGACATCTCGCTCGGCCAAGTGCTGATGCGCTTGTTCCAGACCTCGCGCCGCTTCAACGTGGAGATCCAGCCGCAGCTGGTGCTGCTGCAGAAGACGCTGCTCAACGTCGAGGGCCTGGGCCGCCAGCTCGACCCCGAGCTCGACCTCTGGAACACCGCCAAGCCCTTTCTCGAGGACTGGATGCAGCAGCAGGTCGGCTGGGCCGGCCTGGTCGAGCGCATGAAGAACGAGGCGCCGCGCTACGTGCAGCTGCTGCCCGAGCTGCCGCGGCTGCTGCACCACGCGCTGCAGCCGCGCGGCGGTGCGCAGGAGCGCGCGTTGGAGGCCTTGCTCGCCGAACAGCGCCACACCAACGGGCTGTTGCGCATCATCATCTCGGGTGCGCTGGGCGTGCTGCTCGGGCTGGCCGGCGCGATCGCCTTCATGCACTGGCACTGAACCCCGCCGTATAATTCGAGGTTTTCCTTTTCGAATCAAGAGCTTAGTCAGAGCTTACAGAGCCTAAGGTCAGATCAACATGCCAATCTACGCCTACCGCTGCGCGACGTGCGGGCACGCGAAAGATGTGCTGCAGAAGATGTCCGACCCGCTGCTGACGGTGTGCCCGTCGTGCGGCGCGTCCACCTTCGTCAAGCAAGTCACCGCCGCCGGCTTCCAGCTCAAGGGCTCGGGCTGGTACGTGACCGACTTCCGCGGTGGCGACACCTCGTCCAAGCCCAAAGAGGGCGATGCCAAGGGCGACACCAAGACCGACGCCCCCAAGCCCGATGCGGCTGCGGCGCCCGTGGCCACGCCCGCGAAGACCGAGTCTGCACCCGCTGCGGCTCCGGCCGCGTCGCCCGCCGCCGCACCGCCGCCCGCGGCCAAGTAACCCGTGCGAGTGCAAGCGCCTTGAAAAAATACCTCATCGCCGGGTTGCTCGTCTGGCTGCCGCTGGCCGTCACCATCTGGGTGCTGCAGGCCGCACTCGGTTTGCTCGACGGCGTGTTCGGCTGGTTCCTGAACGCCGGCCGCGCGGTGCTGCCGTC
>Ga0307510_10000947_pt1 | contig 30657 bp, 33 predicted proteins | sample 12_EM_MG_FD_207224 | JGI IMG/M metagenome (GOLD analysis project Ga0307510, IMG submission 207224) | Populus trichocarpa ectomycorrhiza microbial communities from riparian zone in the Pacific Northwest, United States - 12_EM | ecosystem: Host-associated > Plants > Roots > Unclassified | place... | reverse complement strand
GTTATGTAAGGCTTGTAGGTGGAATTGCTCTGGTTTTAGCAAGAATTTTCCGGGTCAAGCAGAACTCATTCCACATTCTCAGATGCTATCCCCTCTTTATGATCTGGACACCTGGACAGCCCATGTCGCAAGCGGTACTCATGCCCCCCAGTCTCAGCTACAAACCTGTAACTACAGCATCACGTGACTGTGGGAACATATCACATGACCCTACACGTGACTCATCACGTGACTCCTCCACCACTCGTACATCATGTGACTTATCAGCACATGACCCTGGGAACCTATGACCCCGTGACCCTGGGAAGATAACACATGACCTATCAAGGAAATGGTCATCAACAATGTCACCTGACAAGATGTGCTTTGGATGTGCGTCTAACCTGTTGATCAACACATGGCAGATTGTGGGAACGATCAACAAGACGCGTCCACTAAACAATCAACGAACAAGTGACACGACTCGATCAACGAACATGCGACGCAACTTGATCAACGAAGACACAACTCATTAGGGCTAGACCCTAATCGAGATGTATCATGTAATCTGCAGTTACTGCACATTGACTGTGCAGTCCCCCGTTACCTGTAATTGTACCTACCCTAAACTGCACACAGACCACCCTGTATTAGTATATAAGACCTACGAATTTAGGTGAACAGTCCTTAGACTGTTCTCTTGTCAACCCCCACACTGGAGCCCTTCAAAGCTCCCTCATCGCCAGCAGCCCGCCCCTCGTCTTCAACGGTCTACTCAGTCCCACCAATCCTTGCCTTCTGCCTCTTCCTCCTCAACATCTTGCTGCTGCTCCTTTGGATCAGCCACCTTCAACTCCACACCGTCGTTGAGTCTTGCTACCAATAAAGTAGTAAGTTCCCGACAGCCCATCTGCTTGATTAAGCTTGCCTGGCTTCAGAATGATGATATAGTCATAGGTTCCCAACAAGATGGACCAACGCGCTTGGCGACATGTAAGTGTTTGTTTTGTGGTGAAGTACTTGAGATTTGCGTGGTCCAAAAAAATCTTTGTTTGGTGAACATTACCCTGTAGGTAATGGCAAAAGTGTTTCAAGGCTTGGACAATGGCCAAGAGTTCCTTGTCATGGATCTTGTAGTTCTGTTCTGTGGGTTGCAGAGATTTTGAGTAGTATGCCACTGGGTGAGACCGGCCCAAGGCATCGTTTTGTTCAAGAATGGCTCCTGTCACATAATCGCTTGCATCCGTGATGAGCATGAAAGGCCTGTTGTAGTCTGGTAAGAGGAGCACTGGCGACATTGTAAGTGCATTTTGTAAGGCAGCAAAAGTGTTGGCTTGAGCAGTTCCCCATAGGAACAGTGTGTCCTTTTTTGTGAGGTTGAATAAAGGACAAGCAAGGGCGGAGTAATTTTTGACAAATCAGCGATAAAATTTACAAAAGCCAAGAAACTCCTGTATGTTCTTGACTTTGGTCAGTGTAGGCCAGGAGGAAACGGCTTTAAGTTTGACAGGGTCCATGCATAATTCTTGTTAAGGTCCAAGGGCCTTAAAGACACGACGTGCGTGGGTTGGTTTGGTGATGACTGGGATTGCTCAGTGGGTTGTCCTCCTGAGGCAATGATCACGTGAGTAGCGCGGTACTGGTTGGCTACACAGTATAATGAGTAAGTCCCCGATGATAAGGGCGACTCCTGAGTGTTCTGATAGAAGTAGAGGGGAGAGCTTCAAAGGAGTGCTTTGAAGCGACTGAGGGTTCGGGCTGTTTGACTCTGGGAGTCCTGGGTGGAAGCTACAAGTCTTGGATTGAAAACCAAGTTAGGCTTAGGGCCTAACTGCTAAAAGTACAAGCGCTTATATACAAGTGAGAAGTAATGGGTCACAGGAGTCACAAAGAAATAAGGAAATATTTAGTAAGGTCTATCATGACATGGCAGTTCTAAGTATAGCCCTATCATGAGCTGGCAGTTCATCATGATGTGGCAATGAGCTGGCAATTCATAATAGGTTGAATGGTGATACTGCGGAGTGCTGCGGACTGCGGAATGATGGCATGTGATAGTTGACTGCGGAATGGTCAGGTGATCCATCAGGTGACTTGTCAGGTGATTTGGTGGCGGTCCGAGCGGCGCGTGAGGGAACGAGTGGGGAGCAAGTGACTGAGAGCGCGAAATAAAATGGCGGAAAATAAGAGAAAATTGGTGGTAGGGCCCAGGATTGTAACAATTCTCCTTCCGAAATGATCAAACCCAGATATTCGATGGATGTCTGGTTAAAAGAACATTTTGCGGGTTGCAGATAGAGATCCAGATCCAAAAGGCGCTGTAATACCATATGTGTATATTTGATGACTTTGGAAATGGTATGTGCAAAGATCAAAATGTCATCAAGATAGACGACAACATGACCTGTATCAATTAGGTCTGCAAGTTCAGTGTCCATGAAGGTTTGAAAAGTGGCTGGAGCATTGCATAGACCAAATGTCATTACAAGGGATTTGAAAAGGCCCATAGGTGTTTTGAAGGCCGTTTTATATTCGTTGCCTTCGTGTATACGAATATTGTTGTATCCCCATCGTACATCAAGTTTGGTGAAGAATCGCACCCCCAAGAGTTTATCGACAAGTTCTGGGATCAAGGGGATTGGAGCTGCATTCTTTTTGGTTATTGCATTTAGCGGTCTATAGTCTTGAATGGGTTGTAGTTTCCTATCTTTCTTATCAATGAAGAAGAACGAGCATGTATCAGCTGCTTCAGATCTTCTTAGAGTGCCTTGTTTCAGGCCATCGGTAATGTACTTGTATAGAGTGACCTTCTTGGGTGGTGTTAGTCGGTACACTGAAGTTTTCTTCATAGTTAGTCCTGGAATGGGGTCGATCTCATGGTCCCATGGTTGGTGCTTTGGTAGTCATTGGGCTTCTTCGTTGGAGAAGACTTTTGCATATTTTCGGAATTCCAAAGGGATTTCCTTGGATTTAACTTGCTCCTTTGTAGCAAGGCTTGTGGACACTGTAGTCTGTGCAACCATGGGGTTTCTGTGGTGGTTCCTAACTTGTAGTGAGGGATTGGAACCGCATTGTGTAGTCAGACTGTGACTGACTTGGTCTTTAGACCTGGATATGTCTTGAGTAGTCAGACTGTGACCAACTTGTTCCTTGACTGTCCTATGATGAGACACAGTAACATCAAGGTCTGGCATGAATTGTTCCAGATGGGCTCTAATGTGCTGCAACACATCTAGACTGTGACTTGTAATATCCAGGATATCGTCATCTTGGGTTTCCCATTGATCCTGTGGGAGTAGTTGCCGTAGGGCCAGGTCTTGGGTTCGATGATCTAATGTTTCGACGTCACTGGGGTGGCAATGAGGGGGACAGCGATCAAATTTGATCATTTTCACACCCCAATCGATGCTTGGATTGTGTGCTCTTAGCCAGTCTGTGCCTAAGAGTATTTCGTTTTGGCCAATGTTTGTAATGGCGACTTCAACGGTTTCCCAGTGTTTTGGATCAACACTCATCCCCATTCGCAGAATGGTGGCATAGCGCATCGCTCCTTGTTTGTTTAATGTTCCATCAACATTAATTGGGTACACAGGGCAATCAACGGCATGAGTAGGTATTGAATATTTCTTGATAAAACTGGTGTTACAGTAGACGCCTTCTGCTCCACTGTCCAGTAACATGTGGGCATCAAATTGTTTTCCATTGAGGTCGATTCGGACTTTCAATTGGAAAGCAGGGGATTTTATATTCCGAATCGTATGTGGTGGTACATGGAGAATCTTGGGAGATTGGAGATGTTCAATCTTGCTAGGAGTACAACGGGATACAAATACATCTCTTCTGTAAGATGCCACTACAGAAGAGAATCAGGAAAAGATGGTGCAATTGTGTCACCAGTGGTGTTGAGATTTTCAAGGGGAGTGAATGAGTTATGAAAAGCACAAGTAACTCTACTTCCATTCTTGCTCAAACTAAGTTTGTCCAGATCTTCTTCTGGAACGGTGTCTATTTGTCAGACTTTCAGAGTAAAGGAAGTTCCGGGCCTCTTCTGTCCGGGTGTGTTACAGTCAATGGCTTTGTGTCCTTGTTTACCGCAATACATGCAGAGATTATTGTCGAAGTGGTATTGGTGTTGTTTGGGGGTGAGTTTTGTCCTCGGGTGGCATTAATTTCTGCATTACTGTTTTCTGCAGATAATTTGCAAATCCGGGGGTTATGTCCTTGATGCTGGTTTCCTTGGTTGCCTAGTGGCTTGGCATACATGCGCCAATTTCTGTCTAGATTGCAAGCTCGTTCAACCAGTTCAGCTAAGGTGACTGGTTGGGGTGACTGGGAAGCAATTTTATTGCTGATAGCACTATTGATAGCATTGTGGAAGGTAAACATCTTGGTGTTGTCATCCACATTGGCGCAATGTGCATGTTGACTCCACTCTTGGTACCATTTATTGAATTCTCTAGTGCCTTGTGGAGTAGCATGTAATTTGGCAAGTGCTTCCAGCTCTGTTTGAGGAGGAATGAATTGCACTTTGAAGGCATCTTTAAAGGCTTGCCACATTCCATAGTTGGTAGGTTGGGCTGCAATGGCAGTGGCCATTCTATCACTAGCCCATTCACCAGCTGGAGTGTCTCGTTTAAAGTAGGTCAAAGTGGACACTACTTTCTTGTGATCGGTATTAAACATATCTTCGTTTACTGTGAAATAATTCTCAAGGATGTTCCAGAAGGCTAATGCCTTGTTTCCCTGGCCATCATATAATTCAGGCGCCGTGCCGATGAGATGGGGTGTGTTTGCTTGCGCCATTGGTGCTGCGACAACAGGTGGGGGTGGCAGTGCTAGAGGCGGTGCTGCTGGTGGACCTGGTGCAGGTGGGTGATGTATAACTGGCGGTGCAGCTCCTGGAGTGTTTCTGGTCGGTGGGTTTGCTGGGGGCTGGGTTGGTTGTGGCTGAGTGCTTGGTGTGGGTTGAGACGAACCCAATGCTCTGGTTCTAGGTGTCAGCGGGGCGGGAGCATGTTGTTTTCCCTTTGATACTGGGGGTGTGGGGATCTGGGTGGTCTTGACTGGGAGTAGTCTGGAACTACTAGGAAACGGACTTGTTTGGGAATGTGGGGTGCTGGGTTGCAGGGTGCTTGGTCTAGTCTGGAGTTTCTGGATTGCTGAGGTAATAGTGGTCTCCGCTCATTGTAAGAGGGATTCCACTCGTGCGGTGTCGTCCTTGTCAGTTTCTTTAAGTACGATTTGTTCCGCTTTGTCCTCCGATTGGTTGTTGTCTGATCCTTCTGAGGTGGTCTTTGCCTGGGTTTCTGTGTCAGAAGTACTTGGACTTTTGAAATGAACTGTCTGATGGTTGAGATAAATCCACTTGTTCTCGGATTGATGCCACTTGATGAATCTATCTCAGTATAACGCTGTTCCTTGGAACTTGTCAAACTCCTCGATTTGGTCTTTATGTGAGAAAAGAACTGCAAGAATGCTGGCAGTGACTTTTTCTCCGTTGTCCAGGTATCTCCAAGAGTGTCCTGGTCCTTCACAGTAGGTGGCATAAGTAGAAAACACCCTGAAGAGGACTCAGTTTCCTTTGTCGTTTGCAGCAAAGGCATCGTAGTAGACAGCTGGTATGTGTTCTTGTTCTTCTTTGGTTAATAGGAACTTAGTAGCAAATTGTGATTTGCACTGTTCCCACAAATTCATATAAGAGTGACTGTATATGAATTGCCTTCCCAACTATAAAAGACAGTACACTGTTTTGACAGATGAGTAGACTCAGTAGGATGTTCTGAGTCAATGAGTCTGTAATCTTCCAGTATACCCTCATTAGTAATAGAGGTTCGGTATTTCTACAAGAAACCGTTGAACACAATGGGATGGGGGGTGACTTTGAAGAGGTCTGTAAAGAGATGATCAATATGGACGTCTGGGCAGTGTTGGAGGAGGTAAAGGCAATGACACTTGAAGATATGTAGTTCTTCTGAATTTCTAGTAGGGGTTGCCTTTGCAAGATATGTGTCTTCTGGGAGGAACAGTTGAAACGGCGTTCCTACTATGTGATCAAATTGTCTTGGATGAATGTCTTCTTCTGAGACAATCTGTCGGCTTGGGGTACTGATGTTTGGATATACTGGTACTGGGGGTACTGGACTATTTGGTGTCCTAGTGAGTAATGGTGTTGTATGATGAAGATGGTTTCTTCCTCTCTCGTTAGAGGGTACGAATGTTCGGGGGTCTTGGGCTGGTGCTGAACGGTTTCTATGCGCCAGTATATCAGTGGTAGTGAACACTGTCTAGGGGTCAACTAGTGACTTGTGGATCCTAGAGAAGGAGATAGGACGGAGTAGGAGGAGTTCCTGGTTGTCAGTTGTTATCACAGTGACAAATATCGATTCCACAACCACAATTGATGGTGGTAGCTGGGGATGTGAACTGGAATTCTCTGGATTGTCAGTATTCGGATAAAGGGGTACTAGCTCGAGTGGTTCCCTCCAAGGTAATATCTGGAGTGGTATCAATGCTGTCCCAGTAATGAGTTTGAACATGGATATTATTTGGCAGAGCCTGAATTCTGGTGAGTTGGGCCTGGTACTCGGGTTCTTGTCCCTGGGCGTTGGGCTGAGTAATGGGGAGGGTGTACTGAGTGGGGTTGATGAGTGTGAATTCATGGTTCTAGATAATAGTTTCCCAGATAGTGGTGTTGAATGAATAGGAGTATTCTTTGCTGTCAGTGTAAACGAATTGGTATCCAATAGGTCCTGTTGTAAGAAGTCGAATTTCATTAAATTCCACTTGCACTTGGGTTTGCGACAACAGAAACTGGGATAGAAATCTAACTCTATTCCCTTGTCGAATTTGCATGATGATTTCTTCCCGAAATGCTGGCGCACTGTAGTGCCAGAGGAAGGTTTCGTCGTAGAAGAGGCTGATTTGGTCAGCGGGAGTCCCATTATATTGACAGATATCAGCAAGAATCCAATAAAGGAGGTTTCTTCTTGCTGCTTCAAGAAGACTTGGGAGTTGGTAATCGACATATTGATAGAAACAGTAGCTTCCGAGGATTTCCCCAAAAGGTAATTGATCAAGTAAGGTTTGAGTGATGAAGTGATGGTTGCTCCAATACATAAGTTGAACTTGATTTCTTAAGTCAGCGATGGGAGGGAGCTGACTTTGAACTTGAGTTTGAACTTCACTTAAGTTTTCCACTGATAAAGAAAACTTAAAACCCCTGTATTTTGCTTCTAAGGCCTTTGCAAAACTTACTAAGTATTACAAAGGAGTTTCTATAGGAGGCGAAATAAAGTTAAAGGGGTTAATGGGCACCCAAGAAAGACAAGTGAACCAAGCGAATTGAGGCTGTGTACATAACAAGTCCTCAATACGAGTCGTACGGTTCAGAAAGAAAATACCCTCTTCTGTGAAATGTAAGTGTCCACAAAGAAGGGCAACATGTCTGTCTAAAAAGTCATAAGCTACCAATGGAACTTGGCAACCTTCAAACTCTTGCAGCCAGGTAGGGGGGAATTGGGAGAATAGAAACTTGATAGAGTCCAAGAAGGATAACTCTAAATAACCAAAAGGGAAATGGACAGAGTGAGGATGGCGGCCGACCTTGGCGCACATGTGGACAGGGGGAAGAAGGGTACCGAAGGGATGGACAAGGACATTGTGATAGACAGGGGCTCAGAAGGGAGTGACGTAGGTGGCTGTATAGTTGGTAATGTCGCTATGCAGCAGGATGAGGTGGAGAAAGTCCTTGTCTATGAATTCTTCCTGGGTGTACCAAAGCTTCTGGTCATTCTGGTAAACAACGGTGTACTGGTGTGGGTGGCGGTTGTCAGCGGTAGTGCAGATGGGGGCAGAGAAGAGGTGAGGGAAAAGATCAGTGGCAGCAGGATATGATGGTGGTTTGATGGGAAGAGATGGGAGAGGAGCAGGTGGCTGTGGAGTGGGGGGACGGGGCGACGGTACATGGTGGATGGGGGTGTGGATGACTGGTTTGGGTAGTTGCTTGACAGTAATATCGTCAAGGGGGATGTGGTCGCGATGGTTGTAACCGAAGTGGTTGTGAACGGCAGTGTCTCAAGTGGTGGGAACCAGTGGACAGTTCTCTTGCTCCTTGAGTTGGGCGATGGCCTTGTTGATAAGACCAAGGAAACCTTCCAGGGTGGGAAAATCAGGGGACGGAGAGCGGACGTGGTAAGTGGGGGACTGTGGGATGACAGGGGAGTCAGTCAGTGGGTTGACCAACAAGATGCCAGGCGAAACGGCATCGGTGTATCCTGGGTACTGGAGGACGGGGGAGAAAAGGATGGGAGACTGGGGGGTGGTGACGGCGACAATAAAAGCGGGGTTGTGATCCCCAAAAGACGAGGCGGGACTCAGCTGGGAAGGCAATGGGTAATGGTGGGTCCAAATTTGAGTGGGCGACCAAAGGAAGTCTTCAATGGCTTGACCAGCAGCTTGGACGTTGAGCTGGTAGACATTGTCAAGGTTTGACCAGGAGGCGACAGAGGAAGTGGGAGAGAACACTTCCAATGACAGTCAGCTTCAATAAGAGACTGTTCTAGTGTTGGGAACTCACTACTTTATGGGTAGCGAGACTTGATGATGGCACAAAGTTGAAGGTGACTGATCCAAAGGAGCAGCAAGGAGATGTTGATGAGGAAGAGGCAGAAGGTGAGGAGAGGGGGAACAGAGTAGACTGTTGAAGACGAGGGGTGGGCTGCTAATGATGAGGGAGCTTTGTGAGGCTCCAGTGTGGGGGTAGACAAGAGAACAGTCTGAGGACTGTTTGTACAAATTTGCAGGTCTTATATACTAATACAGGGTGGTCTGTGCATAGTTAAGGGTAGGCATAATATGGAGAGATGGGTGGACACGTGCCCCTTTAGGGCAGGTAGTAATACAAGAGACGGGTGAGACTTGAGCTAAGAATAGATACGAACTAATAATAGATGAACTGCGGACTGTGCCACAGTTCTGCAGTAACTCTTGTGACTTCGTTGATTCTCAATCAACCATTGATTGTTCCCATGGTCTTCCATGTGTGGATCAACAGACGAGACACGCGTAGAAAGCGCACATGATCAGGTGATCGTGTAGATGACCAATCCCTTGGTAGGTCATGTGTTAGGTTCCCACAGTCACATGCTGTTAAGTCATGTGCTTGTTTGAGGGCTTGTAGGTCATGTGATGAATCATGTGCTAGGTCATGTGGTGGGGATTTCCCAGGGTCATGTGGTCAAAGATTCTCTTTGGTTGCTGGTTGTTGACCAGGCTTTATTGCAGGTTCAGGAGGACGTCGAATAGCCACTTGGCTATAGCTTGGTTTAGGGGCGGTTCTTGTGGGACTTATAGGGGTTTGGACTGGGTTTCTAGATGGTGTGGACTTTGTCCATGACACTTCCAAGGATTTCTCTAAAAGGTAATTGATCAAGGAGGGTTTGGGCAATGAAGTGATGATCACTCCAATACATAAGTTGAACTTGATCCCTTAAATCAGCGATGGAAGGGAGTTGGTTTTCAACTTGAGTTTGAACTTCACTTAAGTTTTCCACTGATAAGAAAACTTAAAACCCCTGTATTTCATGTCTAAAGCCTTTGTAAACTTACTAGTATTACAAAGGAGTTTCTACAGGAGGTGAAATAAAGTTAAAGGGGTTAACAGGCACCCAAGAAGTACAAGTGAACCGAGCAAATTGAGGCTGTGTACATAAGAAGTCCTCAATGTGGGTCATTTGGTTCAAAAAGAAAATACCTTCTTCTGTGAAGTATAAGTGTCCACAAAGAAGGGCAACATATCTGTCTAAAAAGTCATAAGCTACCAAGGGGACTTGGCAACCTTCAAACTCTTGCAGCCATGTGGGAGGAAAGCGGGAGAAAAGAAGTTTGATGGAGTCTAAAAAGGATGACTCCAAATAGCTGAAGGGAAAGTGAGTGGAATGGGGGTGACAGCCAACCTTGGCACACACGTGGACAGGGGGAAGAAGAGTACCGAAAGGATGGACTAGGACATTGTGGTAGACAGGGGCTCAGAATGGAGTGATGTAGGCTGCGGGGTAGTTGACAATGTCACTGTGAAGTGGGATGAGTTGAAGGAAGTCCTTGTCTATGAATTCTTCCTGGGGGTACCAAAGCTTCTGGTCATTCTGGTAAACGACTGTATATTGGTGTGGGTGGCGGTTGTTGGTGGTGGTACAAGTGGGGGCAGCGAAGAGTTGAGGGAAAAGAGCAGTGGCAACAGAGTCGGATGGCGGTTTGATGGGAAGAGATGGGAGAGGAGTGGGTGCATGTGGAGTAGGGGGATGGGGTGACAGTACACGATGGATGGGGGCAAAGACCTTGGGCTCTGGTAATTCCTCAACTGTAATGTTATTGAGGGGGATGTGGTTGCGGAGGTTGTGACCAAGGTGGGCATGGACAAAGGTGTCTTGAGTGGTGGGAACCGGTGGTTGGTTCTCTTGCTCCTCAAGTTGGGCAATGGCCTTGTTGATAAGACCAAGGAATCCTTCAGGAGTGGGGAATTTGGGGGATGGGGAATGGACGTGGTAGGTGGGGGACTGTGGGATGACAGGGGAGTTGGTCAATGGGTTGACCAACAAGATGCTGGGCAAAACAGCGTCAGTGTACCCCGGATACTGGAGGACAGGGGAAAAGAGGATGGGGGACTGAGGGGTGGTGATGGCAGCAATGAAGGCAGGGTTGTGATCCCCAAAGGATGAGGCAGGACTTGGCTGGGAGGGCGACGGGTAGTGGTGGGTCCAAGTTTGGGTGGGCGACCAAAGGAAGTCTTCGATGGCTTGGCCAGCAGTTTGGATGTTGTACTGGTATACATTGTCAAGGGCAGACCAGGAGACAACAGAGGAAGTGGGAGAGGACACTTCTGACAACAGTCAGCTTCAATAAGAGACTGTTCTAGTGTTGGGAACTCACTACTTATGGGTAGTGAGACTTGATGATGGCGCAAAGTTGAAGGTGACTGATCCAAAGGAGCAGCAAGGAGATGTTGAGGAGGAAGAGGCAGAAGGCAAGGAGAGGGGGAACCAAGTAGACTGTTGAGGATGAGGGGCAGGCTGCTGATGATGAGGGAGCTTTGTGAGGCTCCAGTGTAGGGGTAGACAAGAGAACAGTCTGAGGACTGTTCATACAAATTCATAGGTCTTATATACTAATACAGGGTGGTCTGTGCATAGTTAAGGGTAGGCATATTCTAGAGAGACAGGTGAACACATGCCCCTTTAGGGCAGGTAGTAATACAAGAGACAGGTGAGACTTGAGCTAAGAATAGACACAAACTAATAATAGATGAACTGCGGACTGTGCCGCAGTTCTGCAGTAAGTCTTGTGACTTCATTGATTCTCAATCAACCGTTGATCATTCCCATGGTCTTCTACATGTGGATCAATGGACAAGACACGTGTAGAAAGTGCACACAATCAGGTGATCGTGTAGATGACCAATCCCTTGGTAGGTCATGTGTTAGGTTCCCATGGTCACATGCTGTTAAGTCATGTGCTTGTTTGAGGGCTTGTAGGTCATATGATGAGTCACATGCAAGGTCACATGGTGGGGATTTCCCAGGGTCACATGGTTGAAGATTCTCTTTAGTTGCAGGTCATTGACCAGGCTTTGTCACAGGTTCAGAAGGACGTCGGATAGCCATTTGGCTATAGTTTGGTTTAGGGGTGGTTCTTGTGGGACTCATAGGGGTTTGGACTGGGTTTCTAGATGGCATGGACTTCATCCATGACACCCAGTCACCAGGACACCCGCCCCTATACACATCCACCTTAGAAATACCATGGGGAGAATACAGCCTCCCTGCTGTCAGCACTGCTAGATTGTATCCTGCAAGCAAACAAACTCCTGAAATAGAGACAGAAGAAGAAGATAACAACAGCGACACTACCAGCCAATACACTGATGCCAGACTACTCCACCGGGAAGTCCTCATCGCCATCGCTGAAGCAGAAAACACAGAACCTTAAAGAAGAACTCAGAAAAGAAATCCTCAGACTAGCTGTTAAGGATTTCGTTGCTATGGACAATAAGTGGAAGCGCAATTCGGGACGCTTTGAGACACAAACACTAGCCATCTATTTCAGAAAGCTCAACAAGGATACAGCTCTCTACTTATTGCGGATACACCCCCAGCTCTACTTCACGACAACCAATCTGCTGAAAAACAGAGGACTCACATTACCCAACCCCAGTCAGGCCAAATGGGCATGCTTTTCACTTAGGCATCACAAGGAACTCAGAGCTCAGCTAGCCAAAGCTTGTAATCATGTGGAAACGATTCCCTTAGGAGGGGCCTCATGTTATGATCCACCCCCATTTTTCTCTTCACCATCAGACCCCCTCCTTGTCACTCTATCATCCAAACCTACAGTCAAGCAACCATTACCTTTAAACCCATCACCTCTACCAGACCTGCCACCACTACTGCCTAGCAAACCATCCAAACTATCGTCACCCCTTGATCAACCACCAGTTGAACCCCTCATCCCTATCCCATAGAACATCCATCAATGAGAGTACTCCTCAATGGAGTTGTACCAAGAGCCCACCCCAGTAGAGAACCCACTGGAAGACCCAGATAGTCCCATGGAGGACACGCCACCCTTAGAGCCAGAACCAGTCACTCATTATGAACCCGACACTCCTGGAGGTCATACAAAGACCCTGTCTTCCCAAGAGTCCCCTATCACACCCTAGGAGGAGTACCTTACTCAGCCCAGTAGTCCTGTGTCCCACAAGCACTCCCTGTCACCCACAAGTCCCTCTTCAGCACCTATATGACAACGTACCAGTTGTGAAGGCAGTTACCAGTCAATCACCCCTTCAGCCTCATCGCCCATAGCTAGCACCTCCCCCCAGAGCCCAGATCACCAGATGACCTCTTCAGAGGGATCCACAGACAACCCCTCATCCATGCAGAGCTCTGCAGATGATGTGGATAGCGACATGGCCCTTAACTGGGTCACCATCAATACGGACTACCTTAAAGGGTAGCTGCTTACATTAGACACCCATTAAAACAGAATGGGCACATGGAGATCAGATCTCCTCAGATCAGCCTCAAAACTCATAGCCATCATCACTGTTGTGGACGAAGTCCATGCCATCTAGAAACCCAGTCCAAACCCCTACAAGTCCCACAAGAACCACCCCTAAACCAAGCTATAACCAAGTGGCTATTCAACATCCCCCTGAACCCACAATAAAGCCTGGTCAACAACCAGCAACCAAAGAGAATCTTTGACCACGTGACCCTGGAAAATCCCCACCACATGACCTACAAGCCCTCAAACAAGCACATGACTTAACAGCATGTGACCGTGGGAACCTAACACATGACCTACCAAGGGATTGGTCATCTACACGATCACCTGATCGTGCGCACTTTCTACGCACATCTTGTCTGTTGATCCACACGTGGAAGACCGTGGGAACAATCAATGGTTGATTGAGAATCAATGAAGTCACAAGACTTACTGCGGAACTGCGGCACAGTCTGCAGTTCATCTATTATTAGTTTGTATCTATTCTTAGCTCAAGTCTCACCCATCTCTTGTATTACTACCTGCCCTAAAGGGGCACATGTCCACCCGTCTCTCCATATTATGCCTACCCTTAACTACGCACAGACCACCCTGTATTAGTATATAAGACCTGCAAATTTGTACAAACAGTCCTCAGACTGTTCTCTTGTCTACCCCCACACTGGAGCCTCACAAAGCTCCCTTATCATTAGCAGCCCGCCCCTCGTCTTCAACAGTCTACTCTGTTCCCCCTCTCCTCACCTTCTGCCTCTTCCTTGTCAACATCTCCTTGCTGCTCCTTTGGATCAGTCATCTTCAACTTCGTGCCATTGTTGAGTCTCACTACCCATAAAGTAGTGAGTTCCCAACACTAGAACAGTCTCTTATTGAAGCTGACTGTCGTTGGAAGTGTCCTCTCCCACTTCCTCTGTCGCCTCCTGGTCAAACCTTGACAACGTCTACCAGCTCAACGTCCAAGCTGCTGGTCAAGCCATTGAAGACTTCCTTCGGTCGCCCACTCAAACTTGGACCCACCATTACCCATCGCCTTCCCAGCCGAGTCCTGCCTTGTCTTTTGGGGATCACAACCCTGCTTTTATTGCCGCCATCACCGCCCCCCAGTCCCCCATCCTTTTCTCCCCCATCCTCCAGTACCCAGGATACACTGACACCGTTTCACCTGGCATCTTGTTGGTCAACCCACTGACCGACTCCCCTGTCATCCCACAGTCCCCCACATACCACATCCATTCTCCGTCCCCTGATTTTCCCACCCCAGAAGGTTTCCTTGGTCTTATCAACAAGGCCATCGCCCAACTCAAGGAGCAAGAGAACCGTCCACTGGTTCCCACCACTTGAGACACTGCTGTTCACAACCACTTCAGTTACAACCATCGCAACCACATCCCCCTTGACGATATTACTGTTGAGCAACTACCCAAACCAGTCTTCCATGCCCCCGTCCACTGTGTACCATCACCCTGTCCCCCCACTCCATAGCCACCCACTCCTCTCCCATCTCTTCCCATTGAACTGCCGTCATATCCTGCTGCTGCCGATCTTTTCCCTCACCTCTTCTCCGCCCCCGTCTGCACTACTGCCGACAACTGCCACCCACACCAGTACACCATTGTTTACCAGAACAACCAGAAGCTTTGGTACCCCCAGGAAGAATTTGTAGACAAGGACTTTCTCCGCCTCATCCCACTGCATAGCGACATTACCAACTATCCAGCTGCCTACGTCACTCCCTTCCAAGCCCCTGTCTATTACAATGTCCTTGTCCATCCCTTCGGTACCCTTCTTCCCCCTGTCCACATGTGTGCCAAGGTCGGCCGCCATCCTCACTCTGTCCATTTCCCTTTTGGTTATTTAGAGTCATCCTTCTTGGACTCTATCAAGTTTCTATTCTCCCAATTCCCCCCTACCTGGCTGCAAGGGTTTGAAGGTTGCCAAGTTCCATTGGTAGCTTATGACTTTTTAGACGGACGTGTTGCCCTTCTTTGTGGACACTTACATTTCACAGAAGAGGGTATTTTCTTTTTGAACCGTACGACTCGTATTGAGGACTTGTTATGTATACAGCCTCAATTCACTTGGTTTACTTGTCTTTCTCGGGTGCCCATTAACCCCTTTAACTTTATTTTGCCTCCTGTAGAAACTCCTTTGTAATACTTAGTAAGTTTTGCAAAGGCCTTAGAAGCAAAATACAGGGGTTTTAAGTTTTCTTTATCAGTGGAAAACTTAAGTGAAGTTCAAACTCAAGTTCAAAGTCAGCTCCCTCCCATCGCTGACTTAAGAAATCAAGTTCAACTTATGTATTGGAGCAACCATCACTTCATCACTCAAACCTTACTTGATCAATTACCTTTTGGGGAAATCCTCGGAAGCTACTGTTTCTATCAATATGTCGATTACCAACTCCCAAGTCTTCTTGAAGCAGCAAGAAGAAACCTCCTTTATTGGATTCTTGCTGATATCTGTCAATATAATGGGACTCCCGCTGACCAAATCAGCCTCTTCTACGACGAAACCTTCCTCTGGCACTACAGTGCGCCAGCATTTCGGGAAGAAATCATCATGCAAATTCGACAAGGGAATAGAGTTAGATTTCTATCCCAGTTTCTGTTGTTGCAAACCCAAGTGCAAGTGGAATTTAACGAAATTCGACTTCTCACAACAGGACCTATCAGATACCAATTTGTTTACACTGGTAGCAAAGAATACTCCTATTCTTTCAATGCTGCTATCTGGGAAACTATTATCCAGAACCACAAATTCGCACTCATCAACCCCACTCAGTACACCCTCCCCATTACTCAGCCCAATGCCTAGGGACGAGAACCTGAGTACCAGGCCCAACTCACCAGAATTCAGGCTCTGCTGAATAATATCCACATTCAAACTCATTACTGGGACAGCATTGATACCACTCCAGACATTACCTTGGAGGGAACCACTCAAGCTAGTACCCCTTTATCTGAATACCAACAATCCAGAGAATTCCAGTTTGCATCCCAAGCTACCACCATCAATTGTGGTTGTGGAATCGATATTTGTCACTGTGATAACAACCGACAACCAGGAACTCCTCCTACTCCATCCTATCTCCTTCTCTGGGATCCACAAGTCACTAGTCAACCCCTAGACGGTGTTCACTACAACCAATACACTGGCGCATAGAAACCGTTCGGCACCAGCCCAAGACCCCCGAACATTCGTACCCTCTAATGAGAGAGGAAGAAACTGTCTTTGTTGCACAACACCATTACTCACTAGGATACCAAATAGTCTAGTACCCCCAGTACCAGTATATCCAAACATCAGTACCCCAAGCCAACAGATTGTCTCAGAAGAAGACATTCATCCAAGACAATTTGATCACATAGTAGGAACACCATTTCAACCGTTCCTCCCGGAAGACACATACCTTGCAAAGGCAACCCCTACTAGAAATTCAGAAGAACTACATATCTCCAAGTGTCATTGCCTTTACCTCCTCCAACACCGCCCAGACATCCATATTGATCATCTCTTTACAGACCTCTTCAAAGTCACCCCCCATCCCATTGTGTTCAACAGTTTCTTGTGGAAATACCGAACCTCTATTACTAACAAGGGTATACTGGAAGATTACAGACTTATTGACTTGGAACATCCTACTAAGTCTACTTGTCTGTCAAAACAGTATACTGTCTTTTATAGTTGGGAAGGCAATTCATATACAGTCACTCTTATATGAATTTGTGGGAACAGTGCAAATCACAATTTGCTACTAAGTTCCTATTAACCAAAGAAGAACAAGAACATGTACCAGCCGTCTACTATGATGCCTTTGCTGCAAACGACAAAGGAAACCGAGTCCTCTTCGGGGCGTTTTCTACTTATGCCACCTACAGTGAAGGACCAGGACACTCTTGGAGATACCTGGACAACGGAGAAAAAGTCACTGCCAGCGTTCTTGCAGTTCTTTTCTCACATAAAGACCAAATTGAGGAGTTTGACATGTTCCAAGGAACAGCATTATACTGAGATAGATTCATCAAGTGGCATCAATCCAAGAACAAGTGGATTTATCTCAACCATCAGACAGTTCATTTCAAAAGTCCAAGTACTTCTGACACAGAAACCCAGGCAAAGACCGCCTCAGAAGGATCAGATGACAACCAATCAGAGGACAAAGCGGAACAAATCATACTTAAAGAAACTGACAAGAACGACACTGCATGAGTGGAATCCCTCTTACAATGAGCGGAAACCACTGTTACCTTGGAAATCCAGAAACTCCAGACTAGACCAAGCACCCTGTGACCCAGCACCCCACATTCCCAAACAAGTCTGTTTCCTAGTAGTTCCAGACTACTCCCAGTCGAGACCACCCAGATCCCCACACCCCCAGTATCAAAGGGAAAACAACATGCTCCCGCCCCGCCGACACCTAGAACCAGAGCATCGGGTTCATCTCAACCCACACCAAGCACTCAGCCACAACCAACCCAGCCCCTGGCAAACCCACCGACCGGAAACACTCCAGGAGCTGCACCGCCAGTTATATATCACCCACCTGCACCAGGTCCACCAGCAGCACCGCCTCCAGCACCGCCACCCCCACCTATTGTTGCAGCACCAATGGTGCAAGCAAACACACCCTGTCTCATCGGAGCAGCACCTGAATTATACGATGGCCAGGGAAACAAGGCATTAGCCTTCTGGAACATCCTTGAGAATTATTTCATGGTAAACGAAGATACATTTAATACCGATCACAAGAAAGTAGTGTCCACTTTGACCTACTTTAAATGAGACACTCCAGCTGGTGAATGGTGTTACGTTCTTGGGCACTTGGCCCACATTTTTCTTCTTTTTCTTGACCAATATGTACTTATACGATCACATGACTTTGACTCACATGACCACTTACTTGTACACCAGAGCCATCTTGCTGGGAACTCCATTGTTCCCTCCTTTTGTATGTTCTCTATTGTTCTCTTTTCATGGTAGTCTGTGACCACCATTGTTCGTGACTCCATTGTTCTGTGACTCTCATTGTTCGTGACTCTATTGTTCTCCTCTTTTGTACGCTTAGTCAGGTAGCTGCCCTTTTGTATATAAGCTGGACTTATATCCTAGAGTTGGGCCTTAAGCCTGACTTAGTTTGCAATCTATTGCGTTCTCTGTCCTTGTTGCTTGAACAAACATTCCCCTTTTATCTTTCTTTGAAGTAATCTTCAAGTCCTTGAAGTTACTTCTCTTGCCTCTTTATCTTCACCCAGACATTGGTCTTAGTGACCCTCTCGCTTTTATCACCTTCCAAAGCACTTAGGTTATTAAGGGAATTACGACCCTTATAAACTTCATCACTGCCGCATATTTCACCTTTGCGCACGTTGCGCCTTAAGGTTCAATAGGCCTTAACATAAGTCAGGCTTTCCTCAAACGTCCTTGAAACATAGGACAACACCAGTTACACCCTGGCGGCAGTAGTACTTATCAGAACTCTTGAACAAAACAAGAGAGTTCACAGGAGACAACAAGATGATCTCCCAGCACACGTCAAAGGTGAAGCATACTTTGAATACCACAGAGCCGGACATAAAGACACTGGATACTACATTGATCTCCCAAAGAAATTACATGGAGTTGTTGAATTCGTCAAAGTAGAAGACGACAACTTTTGGGTAAAACTCCTCTGGAAAGATAACCAGTGGTACACAAACCAAGGAGGAGTACTTCACACCTCAAAACTCGGTGCTTGGAGAGAAACAGACCCTCAGCACCCACATTACGTCAATCCAGAGCACTACAGCCCAACGCTCCACACCGCTGTCGAGCAATCACCACATGAAGAAATACTTGCAGGAGGAATTCACCACATCGTGACCCTCCAAGGAACCAATCCGTTCACAGAACAGATCCCTATTCTCCCCCAAATTGAAACAGCAGTCCAACAAGGCATCACTATCCCCCTTGATACTATCCCAGCCGCCACTCAACCCCAGTTGTCTATCCAAACCACAATGGCAGCACAACATGAAGAAATTAATGTCACTACTGGACAAAGCAAACAAGAAACACAAAATATCAACATCATCACTAACCCTACCAATGGTGCTCTTAAAGGGAACCCACCACCCATCTTCACTGGAGATAGAAGCACAACCAGAAAGTTTATCAATAATTTTGACCTCTGGAAAGCAATTAACTGACACAATGACACCATGAAGAAACCCTTCTCCAGGGTCGTCACCCTCCTCACCTACATGGACGGTCCCTTAGTAGACCCCTGGAAGGAGGAACAAATGCACAAACTCCAGGAAGCAATAGACAATGGAACTCAAGAGACAGACGAAGATCTCTGGGACAGCTTCATGGAAAGATTTAAAGTAGCCTTCACCAACCAAAACCAAAAGGAGGAAGCCTATCAAAAATTATGCAAACTCAAGCAAGGAGAAAGCCTTGACGACTTCTTTGCTAAATTTAAACAACTTGCTCATGAAGCAGGAGTTCCCCTAGATGACAAGGGAACTATCGAAATCCTCAAACATGGCATGAACCAGCCACTCACCAGGGCAGTCATACATTCCCCCGACTTTAACCCAAATGCAGACGTCCCATGGACCTTTAAAAAATGGGAAGAACAGGCCAGAATGTCCCACCAGAAATGGTTGGCTGCCGCTCAATATAGCCAGCAAAAACAAGGGCTTTACAGAGCCTTTGGACTAAAACCAAACCAAGGAAGAAATCAACCTGGAAGAAATAGAACTTCTGGACCACGCACCACCTCCCAAGGAGGATACGCTATGGATGTCGACGCCAATAGAATGGGACAAACACATTCTGATGCTAAAAAGCAACAACTCATGGACAAAAACAAATGCTTTTACTGCGAAACCAAAGGACATCAAGCTTGCGTCTGTCGCAAGAAAATAGCGGACCGTGCCAAAGGTGGCAGAACCGCTAAAAGCGACAATCCTACTGTTAGGAACCAAGACCCCATTGATATGACCCCAGACAACATCTCCGGTTTCTTGAAAGATCATATGGGCTTGCTTGATGAAGATACCAAGCTGAGCATCATTGAATCCCTTATGCCAAAGGATTTTCCTCAAGCCCAAAACTAGCTGCCATAGTTAGGGCATTCCGCCTCGATAGTGTCTTTGTAAATTGCTCAAATTCTGTGCAAATAAAAGTCGCATTTTCACACTATTGAGGGAAGGCAGAAGAAACAGTCCTACTTGACACTGGGGCAACTGAAAATTTCATTGACCATACAACTGTCATAAAATTGCGCTTAGGAATGAAGAAACTCCCCTACCCCCGTCCAGTATTCAACGTCGATGGAACCCTTAATCACCATGGAACAATCACTCATGCCTGTGATCTACTGGTTACTAAAGGCAACAAAAGGGAACGTCAAAGATTCTTTGTCACTAATCTAGGACAAGATCGACTCCTCTTTGGCTACCCATGGTTTAAAACTTTTAAACCAGAAATTGACTGGGAAAAGGGAACACTCTTAGGCCCAAAAGTTCAAATGGAAACTCTATTATTTGGAACCCTTCAACATGCGAAAACATGGGTCAAAAGTAAAGTACCAGTTAATGAAGATCTTATCCTTGAAGCACAACAAACCAGGTGCGCTCCATGGTTGGGAGTAACCCCTTTAGAAATAAAGGGAGGCCCAGTGGAAGTCAATCACACCCATACTGCAGTAGAAATGGCCCATAAGTACACAACAGAACATGGGAAGGAGGAAATTACCCTCCCGGAAAATTTCAAACGTCACATGGCATTATTTTCAGATGAAGAAGCGAACAAATTTCCACCAACTCATGGCAAAGGAGACCATAAAATCGTACTAATGGACACCACACCCACCCGCTTCAACTGCAAAGTTTATCCACTTTCAAGGGATGAACAAAAAGCAGAGGATCAATTCATCGACAAAAATTTGGCCAAAGGATACATCACACCATCGGACTCTCCCTACGGTTTTTCAACCTTCATGGTCCCTAAAAAGGACTCTAAAGAGAAACGATATATTATTGATTATCGCCCCCTCAATGCAGTCACCAGAAAAGATGTTACCCCACTTCCCAACCTCAAACAATGCATCGAAAACCTACAGGGAATGGAATTATTCAGTAAATTCGACATCTGCTGGGGCTATAACAATATCCGAATACGTGAAGGAGACCAATGGAAAGCTGCTTTCAAAACCCGCCAAGGACTATTCGAACCAAAAGTAATGTTCTTCGGCATGAGCAATTCACCAGCAAGTTTTCAACGCTTTATGAACGGTATTCTCAAAGAGTTATATGAACACTTTGAGAAGAAAGGTGTACTCAAAATACAACGCATACTCCAAAACTACATGGATGATTGCGGAATAGGAACTCTACTCAAAGATTTCGATCTTCATGTTAACATTATCCACTTCCTATTCGATCTCCTCACACGCCATGGCCTACACCTCAAATTGTCGAAATCTGTCTTTATGCAGCCGCAAATGGACTTCTTAGGCGTTCGAATATCAAAAGACGGAGCCACAGTCGACCCAGCTAAAGTTGCAGGACTCAGAGACTACCCACATGAACTCAAAGACAAGCGACAAGTCCGTGGATTCCTAGGAGTCTCTGGATACCATCACATGTTCTGTCCCAATTTCAGTATCATCGCCGCACCACTCACAAAGCTCACTGGAAAAGATGTACCTTTCAAATGGGGACCCCAACAAAAGAAGGCTCAAAACAAACTTATCGATATGATCACCCACACACCAGTACTCATTCGACCAGACCCAGACCAACAATTCAAACTCAAAACAGATGCATCACAAATTGGAACAGGTGCCATATTATACCAGGGGGATCCTCCTATTACAAAACCAGATGGCACCCAAAAACTGGGACCAAGACGACCAGTTGGATTCCACTCCCAAAAATTCACCCAAACTGAGCAAAACTACCCTATCTATGACCGAGAATTCTTGGGAGTTATGTGTGGACTACGCTGCTGGTCTCATCTCCTCCTATACCTGTTCTAGTCTTCACTGATGACGCCAACCTTCGCTATTACCGGGAACCCAGAAAAATAGGCCCTTGTGTTGCTGGATATCTACTGGAAAGGGAGCAATACAATATTATCTTGGAATATAAACCTGGCGCTACCAACTGTGCGGATGCATTATCCAGAAGACCTGACTACAAGGGACCCAATCCAATTAATGACGACGTCACTGTATGGCCAGATCACTACTTTTGCAACAACCATACCTCAATTCAAGTATTTGACATGGACAGTATCAGTGATAACTTGGATAACCACATCAAATTGGCTCAATACAAAGAACAACTGCTACTCAAGAAATGGGCACCAACATATAACCTTTCCCTGTTGGACGGCACACATTGGTATCACGGGACTGCCCTGGTTGTTGTGGCAGACAACGCTCTTAGGAGGGGAGTAATTTCCCTTTTTCATGACCACATGACTGCCAGTCACGCCGGAATTACCAAGACACTTCAACTAATCACCCCATACTACTGGTGGCCCAACTTGAAAACCTTTGTCACTGAATATATCAAGGGATGTGCTATATGCCAAATGACCAAAGTCAACACCCATCCTAACCATCCACCCATGTTTCCTATTACTCCTGCAGACAACGCGCGACCTTTTGAAACCATCGCAATGGACTTCATCACTAAACTCCCACAATCAGGTGGTTTTGACACTATTCTCACGATCACGGACACCGATTGCTCAAAAGCGTCTATCTTCATCCCTTGTCATGAGACAATCAACTCAGAAGGAGTAGCCTTACTCTATCTCAACCATGTCATACCCCACTACGGCATTCCCCGCAAGATCATCTCAGACCGAGACGTCCACTTTGTATCGAAATTCTCAACAGAACTATGCCGTATCCTCAATATCTACCAGAACATCAGTACGGTGTATCACCCTCAAACTGATGGGGCAAGTGAAAGAACCAATCAAACCTTGGAGCAATACCTCCGAGTATTCTGCGGAACCCAACAGAACAACTGGCACGCATGGTTACCACTTGCTCAATACACCAAGAACTCATGGCCATCCGCAACTACCAAGAAAACACCATATGATTTACTCATCGGATACACACCCCAAGTACACCAACCAACCCAGAAAACCACCATTCCCTCCCTAGAACAACGACTCTCATCCATCGAAGAAGTCAGGAAAGCCGCCCAAGAGGCCCAACGTAAAGCGCAAGAATCCTGGATAAAAGAGAAGCCACGATATGTTCCATTTACAGTAGGCTCAAAGGTATGGCTAGAAGGAACCAACCTACAACTTCCAAGTAACACCACACCCAAGCTTTCCCCAAGGAGATACAGACCTTTTAAGGTAGTCTCCCAAATATCAAAAGTCGCTTACAAACTCGAACTCCCTTCCACTTGGAAAATCCATAACGTCTTCCACACCTCATTACTCACACCTTACAAAGAAACCAATCAGCACGGCCCCAATTTTATCGAACCACCCCCTGATATTCTAGAAGGCGAACCTGAATGGGAAATCGAGAAGATTCTAAAAGAGAGGTCTTTTGGCCGTTGGAAGAAGAAGCAATACCTTGTGCGCTGGAAGGGCTACTCACCAGCCCATGACTCATGGACTAACTCCGAGGATCTCCATGCACCGGAGTTATTAGCGGACTTCCAAAATCAATCAAGGAGTATAAGAACCCTCCAACTTGATGACTCAACCTCATCTCTCTTATGTCCAATAACCTCACCATCCCTCACTATCAAAGCTATGTCTACCAACAAGAACAGTGCACCATCTACACCCGCGAACGCATTGACTGGAATGGCGACATATCCCTCTTCTTGACGATCATCACCCCAGGACATGCCACCCACCATAGTTGGACCACTGGACAACAACATGGCGATGGATATATTGTCACCTGTGAGGACACCTCTGACAATTACCCTGGGCGAATTACCCACTCCACCAGCTACCTCCCCAAACCTAGCTTCTCAGTCATCAACACCACCACTCCCAGTACCACCACCAACATTCCTGGCACCCCCTCCTGCTACGGGGCTTTCTACATCCCCCTCCCAGAGACTACTTGCCCTGGCGGATGCCACAGTGAATGCAACCACATCTCCACTCCCATTCGACGATCGGTCCCCCAACCCTCCCCTTTCATCCATACCAGCTACCCCGAACCCTTCCCCGTCCCGTCCACTAACACCAGTGATTCTCCGCCATACCCAATCCCCTCTCCCATCGTTCTTCCACAATCGGTCCCAGTCCCCCCCTTTGGAGTATCAAGAGACTCCACTAATGATCTTTGGGATAGGAACACCCACTCAAGAGGACGTAAAAGACGTCAGGAAGAACTGTCGAGCACTCCTGAAGGCTATGGAAGTACACCAAAGACTCGAAAACGCTCTTGAGGCTTGGACTGAGGGACTGATGCCTGCCATTAACATTCTTGGGAACGACGGGCTTGACGATCAAATTTTCACTACCAGTTTTTGGGACTTCTCTGCTGTCCAACATCTTTTCTTTGTCCCTCAGATCTTAACCAAGATAGAACAATTCTTGGACAATGACAGTGTCCAGAGCAACCCACCTGAGTCTTTGGGTGCCCAGTACAATCCCACCATCTCGAAGACTAGCAGTCCATCTCCCATCACCATTAACCCACCACTGAGTGACGAACTCAACGATCCCACATACCCTGGTGAAGGGTGGGCCCTCTTCGATGCTGGAAATCCTGGACATTACCCCCTCGCCTTCGTCAATGATGAAGGACAGCTGGAAGTCGCCAAGTATATCTGTTTTCGCTCCACAGAGGAAGATACTTATCTGGTGGGAACTTGAGGAAAGAATGAAAAGGAGTATGCCACCCTGCTACAGGCGAAAGCCTACCCATCTCCCAATTTCAATCGTTGTGGAGTTAAGGACACTGACCTCAATCTTTTTCATCCCGCCCATCTTTCTCGCCTCATGGTGGATACAGCGCTGGTCAATCTCAAAGACCCTGGGATTCTTGCTGACATCCATCGGCTTCAGGGTCTTCATAATATCATTTCTAGTGCCAAGCGACAACGCCTAGAACTGGAGAAGAAAGAAAATCGGGCAGAGGCTGACCTACTTATAGTAGAACGATGCCTTGCCTCTAGTGTGGTTCGCACTTGTCTCCAACAACACCTTCTTGCCACATGTCCCCCTTCCCCCCCCACCTTTCTTCTTCCAACCCGTGATTATCGGGTCCCACATATTTTCACTGCCCAAGGTCCACCTGATGTCGAAGAAGGAGAAGACAGCTTGGAGGACCATGCTGTACTTGGTAAGCGACATCGAGGAAACAACGTTGTCTTTCCATATTGCCTCAGGTGCAATCAGGACACACCCAGTCATGGGGTCGAGGAGTGTCCCCTTTGGAAAACATGCCACTGGTGCCTCAGTACTCAGCATGCTCACGACGAGTGTCCCTCCCCCCACAATTCCTGTGCCACTAACCGCTGCCTCATCTACTTTGGGCACCCTAACTTCGGCAGCTACTGTTCAGCAACCCCAGCCGGACTACTTCGTCACGAATTAGAGGTCACGTATGCAGAGGCAGAGTGGGACAATGCTGACACCTGTTACGAAGGATCTGACAAGTAGTTGCGTGGTAGCAACTCTCTAGGAAGGGCGTCATGTTACGTTCTTGGGCACTTGGCCCACATTTTTCTTCTTTTTCTTGACCAATATGTACTTATATGATCACATGACTTCGACTCACATGACCACTTACTTGTACACCAGAGCCATCTTGCTGGGAACTCCATTGTTCCCTCCTTTTGTACGTTCTCTATTGTTCTCTTTTCATGGTAGTCTGTGACCACCATTGTTCGTGACTCCATTGTTCTGTGACTCTCATTGTTCGTGACTCTATTGTTCTCCTCTTTTGTATGCTTAGTCAGGTAGCTGCCCTTTTGTATATAAGCTGGACTTATATCCTGGAGTTGGGCCTTAAGCCTGACTTAGTTTGCAATCTATTGCATTCTCTGTCCTTGTTGCTTGAACAAACATTCCCCTTTTATCTTTCTTTGAAGTAATCTTCAAGTCCTTGAAGTTACTTCCCTTGCCTCTTTATCTTCACCCAGACATTGGTCTTAGCAACCCTCTTGCTTTTATCACCTTCCAAAGCACTTAGGTTATTAAGGGAATTACGACCCTTATAAACTTCATCACTGCCGCATATTTCACCTTTGCACATGTCGCGCCTTAAGGTTCAATAGGCCTTAATAAATGGGCTAGTGATAGAATGGCCACTGCTATTGCAGCCCAACCTACCAACTATGGAACGTGGCAAGCCTTTAAAGATGCCTTCAAAGTGCAATTCATTCCACCTCAAACATAGCTGGAAGCACTTGCCAAATTACATGCTACTCCACAAGGCACTAGAGAATTCAATGAATGGTACCAAGAGTGGAGTCAACATGCACATCGCGCCAATGTGGATGACAACACCAAGATGTTCACCTTCCGCAATGCTATCAATAGCGCTATCAGCAATAAAATTGCTTCCCAGTCACCCCAACCAGCCACCTTAGCTGAATTGGTTGAACAAGCTTGCGATCTAGACAGAAATTGGCACATGTATGCCAAGCCACTAGGCAACCAAGGAAACCAGCATCAAGGACATAACCCCCAAATTCACAAATTATCTGCAGAAAACAGTAACGCAGAAATTAACGCCACCCAAGGACAATGCTGTCCCCTGTTTAAGAAACAAGGAAAACTCACCCCCGAACAATGCCAATACTGCTTCGACAATAATCTCTGCATGTATTGCAGTAAACAAGGACACAAAGCCATTGACTGTAAAGCACCCAGACAGAAGAGGCCCAGAACTTCCTTTACTCCAAAAGTCTGACAAATGGACATTGTTCCGGAAGAGATCTGGACAAACTTAGTTTGAGCGATAGTGGAAGCAGAGTTACTTGTGCTTTTCATAACTTGTTCACTCCCCTTGAAAATCTTGACACCACTGGTGACACAATTGTACCATCTTTTCCCGATTCTCTTCTGTAGTGGCATCTTACAGAAGAGATGTATTTGTATCCTGTTGTACTCCTAGCAAGATTGAACATCTCCAATCTCCCAAGATTCTCCATGTACCACCACATACGATTCAGAATATAAAATCCCCTGCTTTCCAATTGAAAGTCCGAATTGACCTCAACAGAAAACAATTCAATGCCCACACGTTACTGGACAGTGGAGCAGAAGGCATCTACTGTAACACCAGTTTTATCAGGAAATATTCAATACCTACTCATGCCGTTGATCGCCCTGTATACCCAATTAATGTTGATGGAACATTAAACAAACAAGGAGCGATGCGCTATGCTGCCATTCTGCGAATGGGGATGAGCATTGATCCAAAACACTGGGAAACTGTCAAAGTCGCCATTACAAACATTGGCCAAAACGAAATACTCTTAGGCACAGACTGGCTAAGAGCACACAATCCAAGCATCGATTGGGGTGCGAAAACGATCAAATTTGATCGCTGTCTCCCTCATTGCCACCCCAGTGACATCGAAACATTAGATCATCAAACCCAAGACCCGGCCCTATGGCAACTACTCCCACAGGATCAATGGGAAACCCAAGACGACGATATCCTGGATATTACAAGTCACAGTCTAGATGTGTCACAGCACATTAGAGCCCATCTGGAACAATTCATGCCAGACCTTGATGTTACTGTGTCTCATCATAGGACAGTCAAGGAACAAGTCAGTCACAGTCCGACTACTCAAGACATATCCAGGTCTAAAGACCAAGTCAGTCACAGTCCAACTACACAACATGGTTCCAATCCCTCACTACAAGTTAGGAACCACCACGGAAACCCCATGGTTGCATGGACTACAGTGTCCACAAGCCTTGCTACAAAAGAGCAAGTTAAATCCAAGGAAATCCCTTTGGAATTCCAAAAATATGCGAAAGTCTTCTCTGACAAAGAAGCCCAATGACTACTGAAGCACCAACCATGGGACCATAAGATCGACCTCATTCCAGGACTAACTATGAAGAAAACTTTGGTGTACCGACTAACACCACCCAAGAAGGTCGCTCTACACGAGTACATTACTGATGGCCTGAAATGAGGCACTCTAAGAAGATCTGAAGCAGCTGATGTGTGCTTGTTCTTCTTCATCAATAAGAAAGACGGGAAACTATGACCCGTTCAAGACTATAGACTGCTAAATGCGATAACCAAAAAGAATGCAGCTCCAATCCCCTTGATCCCAGAACTTGTTGATAAACTCTTGGGAGCGTGATTCTTCACCAAACTTGACGTACAATGGGGATACAACAATATTCGTATACGTGAAGGCAACGAATATAAAACGGCCTTCAAAACACCTATGGGCCTTTTCAAATCCCTTGTAATGACATTTGGTCTATGCAATGCTCCGGCCACTTTTCAAACCTTCATGGACACCAAACTCGCAGACCTAATTGATACAGGTCATGTTGTTGTCTATCTTGACGACATTTTGATCTTTGCACATACCATTTCTGAAGTCATCAAATATACACATATGGTATTACAGCACCTTTTGGATCTGGATCTCTATCTGCGACCTGTGAAATGTTCTTTTAACCAGACATCCATCAAATATCTGGGTTTGATCATTTCAGAAGGAGAATTATGCATGGACCCTGTCAAACTTAAAGCTGTTTCCTCCTGGCCTACACCAACCAAAGTCAAGAACATACAGGAGTTTCTTGGCTTTTGTAATTTTTATCGCCGATTTGTCAAAAATTACTCCACCCTTGCTTGTCCTTTATTCAACCTCACAAAAAAGGACACACCGTTCCTATAGGGAACTGCTCAAGCCAACGCTTTTGCTGCCTTACAAAATGCACTTATGACGTTGCCAGTGCTCCTCTTACTAGACTACAACAGGCCTTTTATGCTCATCATGGATGCAAGCAATTATGTGACAGGAGCCATTCTTGAACAAAACGATGCCTTGGGCCGGTCTCACCTGGTGGCATACTACTCGAAATCTCTGCAACCTGCAGAACGGAACTACAAGATCCATAACAAGGAACTCTTGGCCATTGTCCAAGCCTTGAAACACTTTTGCCATTACCTACAGGGTAATGTTCACCAAACGAAGATTTTTTTGGACCACGCGAATCTCAAGTACTTCACCACAAAACAAATGCTTACACATCGCCAAGCGCATTGGTCCATCTTGTTGGGAACCTATGACTATGTCATCATTCTGAAGCCAGGCAAGCTTAATCAAGCAGATGGGCTGTCCAGGCATCCAGATCATAAAGAGGGGATAGCATCTGAGAATGCGGAACAAGTTCTGCTTGACCCCAGAAAATTCTTGCTAAAACCAGAGCAATTCCACCTACGAGCCTTACATAACATGGCAATCCCCACAGGAATGGATGAAGAATTATGAGCAGCACTAGTCAAAGTGGTTGCCAAAGATAACTCCATGGGACTGGGACAAAAACTCAAGGAGCTCATCACTAATGGACCAAGACAGGTCACCAAAGGATTACAAGATTGGAACTATGAAAACAGATTGTTCCTTCACAAAGGACTGGTTTACATACCAGACAACAAGAACGTGAGTGTTAAGGCTTCAACGGGCCTTGATAGTACGACTTGTACTAAGAGTTAACTGGTGGCGAGTACTTTAAGGAGTAGAAGAGTCTCTAGTATTGCTAGAGACGACCTAGAGTAAAGTGGGCAAAAGGGGAGGCACAAGGGAGGCTTTCAAGAACATTGATATTGATAATCAAGTCAAGCTTAAGGCTTGATTGTCGAAATACAGGGCGTTTATATACAGGCAGGTCTGTGCACGGGCCACTACTCTAAAGGTAGGTAGTCCTGGTCAAGAGGGAGCTATCTGCAACGTATGGTAATCCGCGGACAAGTGCTGCGGTCTGTATGAGTCGAACAATGGAGAAGTACATCAGCAAAAGTGCAAAAAGTAGGTAAGGGGCTTCCAAGGCAAAGATGGCCCCTTCCAAGGCAAAGTTATGACTATACAGGGTGTGGGTCGACCTATACAAGGGCTTACAAGGCATCAACTACACTACCTCTGTTTGAAACTTTTGCTGATGTAAGTGAGGACAATAGAAAGGATCAAGGAATTGCCTAATCGATTCTAGACAATGGCGGCGTGTCAAGAAGGGAGGCGTCGTCATGATGTGATGACAACCACGAGGTTTGAGGCAAATCCGTGGAGATCTGATCTCCACGTGCCCAATACGGTCTAATGGGCGTCTAGTGTAAACAGCTACCATTTAAGGTAGTTGGTATTGATGGTGACCCAATTGAGGGCCATGTCGCTATCTGCATCGTCTGCGGAGTTCTGTGTGGATGAGGGATTGTCTGCGGATCCTTCTGAGGATCCTGTCTGGTTGCTTGGGCTCTGGGGTGAGGTGCTGGCTATGGGCGATGAGGCAGTGGGCGTGATTGACTGGTAGCTGCCTTCTCTACTGGTGTGTTGGCATATAGGTGCTGAAGAGGGACTTGTGGGTGACAGGGAGTGCTTGCAGGACACAGGACTACTGGGCTGAGTGAGGTAGGCTTCCCATGGT
>Ga0307510_10000946_pt1 | contig 30664 bp, 36 predicted proteins | sample 12_EM_MG_FD_207224 | JGI IMG/M metagenome (GOLD analysis project Ga0307510, IMG submission 207224) | Populus trichocarpa ectomycorrhiza microbial communities from riparian zone in the Pacific Northwest, United States - 12_EM | ecosystem: Host-associated > Plants > Roots > Unclassified | place... | reverse complement strand
TGATCTTGGCAATGCGCGGGAGAAGGCGGAGGGAGAGGGCGGCAGCTGGAGAGGCATACGCGAGGGTGAGACGGAGGGTGTTTTGAGCAGAGAGTACGAGTGAGAGGTTACGAGAAGACATGGGTGCACCTGGAGAGCATGGGTACAGATGCAAAGCTGCTTATACGTTCTGGTGGTGTGGTGCGGTGTGGCCCTGGCCGGCCGTGATAGCCGAGGATGAGTCCGGTAAAGTCGGCAATCATTGAGATGCGCCACATCAATCGCACATGTATCATACATACACACCACACTATATACTGTACTCGTAGACCAGGCAGATTAAAGACAACAAAGCACGAGGGACATCGCATATCAAAGTGAGATTCAACCGGCAGACCGCATCAGCTCCCAATCGACTCCCAACCCCAGAAAGCCGTTGGTCCAAGCGTGCGGGGCTTCATGTTTTGCATTGCGGCCCACCATTGTCTCCCCCTCCATTCACCACGTCTCCCGACTCCCTGCTCTCATCGGCTGATCAAGGTACGTACGATGGTGACATACATCTAGTAGAGGCGGATAGGTTTGCCCATAGTTGCCTTGATGTGCAACGACTTGACATTTTGCCAGTTTTTCTTGAGTAGCGAGACCAGGAAGTTAATACCTGGCATGACGAGTGTAAATAAAAGGAAAACGTTCAAGCAGACACTACACGAGGCGTACTCAGCATGACATTGGCCAGAACTTGGTCATCCGACATCTGAACATGGCCGACAGCAACACCAAGGCACAGCACTTTCTTGAGTTGGAACTTGATCGTTGAGCGCACTTCAGTGAGTTTGTTGTTCAAGTCCTCGGCAGGTGATACAGGTGTGGGGAACTTGCCAGCTACAACACGATTAGCACATAAGCCAACTGGACGCAGAGAAGTGGTAGACGCACCCTTGGAAAGACCGGGGCCAAGAAGACGTGGTATCTGTTTGATGAGTGCCTCAGACGCTAAAAAGGCATCGTATTTCTTCGCCAGCTTCTTGACGAGTTTCTTATTTTTATTCAGCCTGCGACCATCACACATTGAGAATTCAAGCGGACACGCAGAAAGATTCCACGCACTTCTTCAAATCGTCCACAGACATGTACTCCAAATCAATCTGTTTCGCGCGGTCGATGTCTGCCGCATCAGCGAGAATGCAGATGGACATGCGCGGGCGAGGCACATTGGGCAACCTGCGCAGCGGTCAGCACACCAAATGACCCAAAGCAGCACCACCCGAAACCCACTTCACGGTGCCAGAGAAACGCTTGTCACGCTGAGGGTCATAGTTCTTGAGGCCGATCTGGAGCTCAACCGTCTCGACAAAGTTGCGGCGCTTCTCGCCAGTTGCCTCCACGAGTAGTTCCTTGATAGAGCCCCGCACGCTTGACACTGAGAGCTTGCTGCTGTAGCCGGTATCACTATGGGTTTAGTCCTCGAGTTGGTGGCACGTACCTCATGCTTAATTTTTGGGATTCCTTGGAGGGAAGCGGGCGGGTTTGACGGCGTCGACGTCGAAAAATAAGGTTTGACCTTAACGCGTTTGCCCCAGAAACTGTACAGTGTGACGTGACTCATTTGTGACAGTATGCCATATCCCCGTCAGATTGCCTTAGTCGTCCCCACGGGCGTCGTACTGGCGTCGTGCAGATTGAACGAGGCCATATTATCTCGTGGGTCTATACTAGTAGAAGTACAGCAGCGAACATGATATCACATCGAGGCCTGTGGGGCAACACACAATGAGTCTATAATCACGTGATCGAAAGTCGACGTTGAGGCACGGGTCCAGCGTGCGGCCACATTTCGGTCATGACCACCGCGACCGCCATGTCATTATCGTCGAGGCTTTCAGTCTTGATTCTCGCGTTTTCTCTTTTCGCACTTTCCAGTGCGCAATTCCAATTTTTCAATGGAATGTTTGGACAACCACAACAACAGCAACAGCCATCGGGCAGCCAGCAATGGGCCATGCACGCAGAGAGCAGTAAGCAGCCGCTGTCACTTGCGTCAATGTCCTCCATTAGCTGATCACGTCTCGGTTTTCTCCTCTCTATGACAGTTTCCTGCTCGGAATATCTCTGCCAAGACACCCTCATGTGCGTGCAGAAGCCCGTAGACTGCCCATGTCCAAACGTGGAAGACATCAAGTGCGTTGTACCCGACGCGCAGGACGCCAGGAGTGGGACGCGACTCTGCATACGTGGAGGAACCGACTGTGCTCAGGTAGAAAATCTCGTGAAGAAGTTTGCAGCGTGAGGGTTATACGTCCTACGGCGCCGCTCTCTTCGCATTCTCCTTGACGAGCCCTACATGACGCGTACTCTCCATATACCTATCCTGTTGGATGACATGCAGTGTGTTTAATTTGACATTATTCGTGCGCAAGGCGCAGAAGTTGTCCATAATCAACGATGGCTTCCCAATCCCCATTGCATGCATCGCGGCGCCAGGCCACGGGCAGCTCTGTCCAACAACCAACACCAGTGCCAGTGCGCACAAATCCACAGTCTTTGTACTCTTCTACAGTACACGTTCTCTTTATCCTCGCCCATCATCTGAGCATGAGTGTCATGCGTCCCTAACTCGGAGACGACGTCCTTCACCCCTGTGTCACAGTTAGAATCCCAGAAACGGTTGTTGGTCGATGAGACATTTCCGATCCGCTCACCGAGTGAAACGAGTAAAAGGGGATCCGTTCCTAATCGTGAGGAATACACCACAAAAGGATTTGCTTTCGGACAAGCCGTAAGACGATTAGTAATGGAGTAACTCTGCAATGTTGCAGATCTCGCATCTCATGCCGATCGAGATTCTTTCAGTTCCTGTTATTCGTCGGGAGCAACATGAACCATGGACAGTCAGGTTGGATCTGTCACATTTCTCCCTGGGAGCCATGAACTCCGATGGTTGAAACGTTGACATGGCACATTTATGTTATAATCTATGTATGTTCGACCGACGAACAAAAGCCCAAGGGCTGGGGCGACGAACCATTTTCAATACCCACAACTCATAGGATAGCCCCGATACTATAACCCGGCGCGCCATGCAAAGGACATAATTCCACGAGAGTTTGTGCCGAATGCCTTTGCACTGCTTATGGACGCCGACTTCCGGGGGGGGGGGGAATTATCGACATGTGAAAGTTCTGTTACGGTAAGTACGCCAGTACGTGATCACAGCTGTGATTGACTCAAAAGAAAGCTCTCAATCACTCACAGGAAGTTGAGGAATCTCACCTTCCGGGAGATTGTCTCATCACAAGAAGGCCGAGAGGATCCGGGGTTACGGACGGGGCTAGCTGATATCGACAATCGTCACAGCCAGGGACAGGTGCTACCTGCGGAGGAGGCATGGGCGGGAAAACTACAGCAGCTGTCGAAGGAATAGCCTGAGATACCGATGCGGAGGAGAAATCAGTGAGGTAGAATCAAACGGACCAGGAGCAATAAGCCGGGGAGCACCTAAGAGGGGGATTGGCGACCGAAAGAGCATGCAAGGGTGTGGGGGCCCCACTCGGACTCGGAAAGTGCACGGTTACCTACTGTAGGTCAACCCACCTTGGTACTCGCATCCTCTCGCTCCTCATCTTCAACTAATCTCTCATGAGCCCTTACCGTCTTCTCTTCCCTCGGACACACCAGTACAACTCTGCTTTTGTTTTAGATATCATGGTCATATGAGGAACTTATACAGCACTTCGAGACACAGTTTGGAACTACGCAAACATTCCAGGCCAGAATCAAGTCAAGATATCAAGCTACTGACACCTGGCTCAGAGTATCACCTAAGGGAAATTGAGAGGGAAATTCTCATACGGGATGACGGTGCCAACAACCTCCGTTTCAAAGAATAATGTGCCTAGATATGGCGTTCGCAAAAGCCACTTTATCCTACTACCAACCCTTAGTCCAAATCGTGACGGGTCTATGACAATGCTCAGTCTTGAATGAAAAAAAAAACAATAACAAACCTACAGTGACCATCAAAACCATTTCCCCACGACTATCTGCTATTGAGATGGGCCAAAGGTCTCACTGGCAGACGGTTCACCATCAGGTCGCAGGCTATGCCCAGCTACATCAGGGGGAGGTCGTGTGAATGACTGGGGCATAACACCGCGATTCGGATCAAGGGTATCACCAGGTGCATCCAGAGGTCCAATTTCAGTAGCAGCATTCGAATCAAAACCAGAGATTACTTGAAGAGCGAGGGTGAAAGGGGTGAAAATCTGGGACAAAGGGTGTGATATCGATCCATCATTCGGAGGACCGCCAGATTGGTTCACAGTCGGATCAGCAGATGGGTGCGGCGCTGCAGGAACCGGACTGGCAGTCAGTAGAGCGCTTGGGGGAGGGACAGTATCAGGAACGAAGGAAGTAGTGGCAGCTGTCATATTCATGGTGGGTCGCGATGCGATACCATGGCATGAAGTGGAACAAGAGGTATTGTCAGCTATAGATGAGATGGTGGGTCCTTGTATTGGGTCGGCAGCAGTGCCGTCAGAGATTCGATCGAGGCCGAGAGGAGCAGGATGAAGCGATGAAGCGACTGGGGTAATGTTATCGAGTACTCGATTACGTGATTGCGGATCTACCAAGTGTGGGATCGTATGGTTCATACTTGACCTTGACCTAGGCGAAGGAGGGGCATCATATCCAGTGACAGGTGGGATAGGGGATGGAACAGCGACATGGTGATGAAGGGAAAGAGAAGTGGTTAATGGAGTACGAGCCGTCTCTGCTGTTCTGCTACCATCAGCCTCATGTGAGTGGGATGCAGAGCCTCTGTGGTGGCTGGGGATGCTGCACAGCTGATCCAATGTGACGACACTGTGGGTGGAGCCGTGATGTAAAGCAACGTAGATAGGGCGAATCCCCGAAAGGACAGTGGAAAGAAGGTAGTGGCCTCCGGCACGTCTTTGCAGAACAACATCGTTCCACAGGCTACAGAAGTCCTGTTGTAGCGAAGGTAGAGTACCTTGAACATTGAAGTCCGATCTTAGCACCCGAAGTACGTTTGAAACAGGGAACCATTCCCAGTCGGCCTCGAGAAAGTTGCGAACGAACTGGCGAGTAAAGTGGGTCAAGTTGGCAAGGAACACGCTCTCGCCATGGTTGAGATAGGCTCGAAGGATCTGTTCCGATATGCCCAAGTGATGCATGGTGAGTGAAAAACAACGCTCATTGCGTTGCGGTACGTTCGCGATGATACGAGCAATTATGTATTGTGCAAACAAAGTGGTCGTTTGGTCGTCGTTATTGCCCTGGCTTATCAGAGAGTGTCCCAATTCGACGGATTGAAGCAACGCGGGCCAATGTTGAAAATTATCAGAGAAGATTTTGTATGCCACATAGGAAAGATGGGCCGCATCAATGGCCTTGACGCAGATTACGAGCCGCCGTATCTTGATTGTTTCGGAGACTAGATTCGATGACAAAGTCCGCTCGAAGAATTCTTTCAAAGACCGGCCCACCGTACTTCTTAGGCTGTCTAGACTGGATTGAGGATCATCAACCACTTTTGAGCTACAGAACCCAGGAATTCCGGCAAAAAACTGCTCTAGTTCGTGGTCCTCGTCCAAAGACTCGTACGTCCACATCAAGGCGCGGCCATCGATTTCCGATGGTGCTTTACAAGCAGCTTCTTCGAATTCCTTTTCCATACCCCTTGTAATCCGGCGCAGATGAGTCTCCCATGTCCGGCGGTAGGTCCATTCGCTGACGTAGCAGAAAAGGGCAACGCACGTGAAAATCCTGAACACAACAGACAGTGTTCCATTGTAAAGATACCATGCTGATGAAGAAAGTGGAGCGTAATATGGGCTGTCATGCCGAAAATTCGGCATCAACGTGATGCACATGTACATCCCTGTACAAAATCCGATCCACGATATGGCCACCTTGAAAACCGTATGGTTGATATTGAAAAGGTACACAGCAAGGCCCGCGAAGAAGAGGAAAAGGGAGAGGTGTAACAATGCAGGCAGCGCTTCGACTGCCCACGGAAGGTGAAGCTTGTCGACGCCCTCCGCAAAGAACGCGCGGATCCGTGCTCGCTTGTGCGGACTATATCGTTTGTGGGTGACCCTCATGTAGTACCGACGTGCCCATTGCTGGAGTAAGGTGGCCAAAAGTGCGGATGTGAGACTGATGAGCAAGCTGAGAAACCAGAGCGAGTTGATCCATACGGCAGAGGTTGGTGGAGAAAATGTGGACGGATCGGAAAGTGAGGGGGGCATGACGATCTGGGAGCCATTGAGGATCTGATAGATGTTTGCGAGGTAGAACGCCGAGATGTCCTGGGAACTTGGCTTGAGGTCCTGGACGGATACCGCAACGAATGCTGCGACTGCGGCGGAGAATAAACCAGTCTTTGGGCTCGGGGTCAATCTGCGTTGAGGTAGCAGACGTATAATGACGACTCACAAAAACCAGAATACCTTCTGCGTCTGCTGTCCAGTTCTCCGTCGACTTCTTGTCCTCTTCTCCAGCCAGCTTGAAGTACATGGAAAAGAGTGGTCCGGATCCATCGGCAAATACTGATTCTCCTTGCCGTGGGTCGTTTTGCCCTGGCTGAGGTGGGTCACCTGGACATGGTGTCAGTGACGCTAATGTGGCTTCCATGGCAGCGTAGGGGATTGGCACCTGTCCTGATCTCCCCACCTTGAATTTGGGCCATGTAAATCGCTTCGTGGGACATTGGGGATTCAAATATCGTGGTATTAGTGCGTAAGGAGATGAGGTCTGGGTTGTGGGCGCTCAGTGATGTGAGGCAGCTGACAGGCCCCGATGGGCGCTTTGGTTCGTTGTGCCTCGTGCGCGTTATTTTCAAAACCAGTCGAAAACTCGTTGTGACAGTGTAACTCCGAACTGCAACTGGCGCTGCACGCTGACCGGTTCATCGACGAACTTTATAACTGCTCACTGCTCACGAGACTCGATGCCCCTGTTTTGTTGGGATCATATCTTTTTGTACTGGTACGACAGTACTCGTGGGGAATGCAAGGTCAAGTTGAGAGGAATGGACCTCGCTCGAAGAGGAAAAACGCGTACTTGGTTGGGTTTCTCACGTCTTCTCTTCTGTTTCACTTCCCCATTTTGCATCCGGCAACGTGATCATCGGTTCGGCTCTTCTTCCACCCTCAAACTTGGAGAAAAGGATCACCGATTTGGTTGGATAGTGCTCGTCTCCCAAAAGGTGATGACACAACCGCAGTACGTTTGGAAACTCATGGTGCGTGCAAGAGGAAAACGACACTAGTACTGCATATGTACGTATATCGCACGCCCACCTCATGGTCATCAGGGCGCGGCAAGGAACTGACATGGCACATACCACCAGGACAGTTGGCCGTTGCCGAGTGCTGCCCGCCCGGCCCACCCCACCCCGCCACCCCCAACCAACTCTTACTCCACCACTCCGCTCTCATTCAACCTGTGCGTAATTCCTCTGCTCTGACGGCGCCAGGGGACGTCACATGTCAAGTCGTACTGAGGGCCATGCCGAAGAAGGTCAAGGGAAATCGAAGAGGTCATATGGCGAGATGCGGGCGCGCCAGGGCCTCGATTATCACAACGCCGTGAGTTCCATCCCTCTTTTTTCCACCATACGCTCGCGGGCCCCCGCCATTGTCTGTTTCCTTACATGTTTGGCTGCTGCCCTTCTGTAGGTCGAATTCCACGAACGATTCGAGTCGCGGACAAAATACTACCTCCCTTTCGAGCTCACTGTTGGCAGCGAACTCTTTCAGACTCTCAGCTAGCGCAACCAATTCTCGGAACGAGATGCCGTAGCAGTGCGGCTCGCTTCGGTACGTTCGGTCGTTCTTTACCCAGTGATAGCAACGAGAGACTGATGCGTTTGTTTTTAGGTCCAAATCCGTGTTTTCCGGCATGAAGTACCTCCACGACCGCGGCATCGTCCACTGGGATCCCATGTATGTTGCTCCTCTCTTCATTATTCGCCTCCCGAGCTTCAGCGAGGACTTTGGATCTGACACATGGCTTGCGAACAGACCGGAAAACTTTCTTTTCCGTACGAAGGACCCATCATCGGATCTCCGTACCGCCAACTTTGGCGTGTACTTCCCCTGGACTTTCTCGCCACATACATGTCTCGTATTCATGTCATTCGACCTCGCAGTGCCAAGCACCTCAATTCCTCTGGGCAACTACTCACATCCATCCCAGGAAGGTTGGGTTGTGTCTCTCCAGAAGTATTCAATCTAAGGTGTCACGGCAGGCTCTCAGTCTTTGGTCAATAGCGTACGGTTACTCCCTCTCCTTACCCCGATTATTCGTAATGCGATCGAATACTGATTACCTGTTGCAGAATCACCAGTTACCTCCCGTCTGCAGACGCGCGCCCTTCAGGGCAGATTGCATGAAGGAGGTGATACGGCAGACTGACAGAGGCGAGGGTCCACTTCCACAACGGTAGTAGAAGAATGTTTCTGACGAAGGTACACCTAGGACCAATCGCAGTTTCTGGAAATGCATTTATCTGATTTTCGTGCTCTACATCACAGCCAGAAACTTCATCCATGCCTTTCTCCATCCCAACCTCGCACGTCGCCTCATCCCTGAGCGAGTATTGTAACATACATGGCCTGCGAGCCCCGGGACTCTGACCAAACACGACCTCTGCGACCTGGGCGAGAACTTTGATGGTCGGGCCCGCTGGTGTAACGCAATCCCGGCACGGGTCCTGTTGCGGATCGCAAAGAGGAATGGCGGGCAACAACGAAAAGGATCAGCTGGCACTCAGCCCCGACGATGAAGACGAAGACAGGGGCAGAAGCAGGTCGCCGCCGTGGCGTGCGACTCAAGAACCGGACACCAAGAGATAACACCAGCACTTGTCGCATCCATCGCCTGAAGGTCATACCTCTTATAGCGAGTTGGCGGTGCTTGTGGCAAAGGGGACTCCAAGAGAAACGAATATGATGGCGCCACCGATGTCGTTTTTTGATGCCGTCTATAAAGCCAAGGCTGCTGTCGAGGCCGAAAAAGCACGAGAAGGGGGATGCGCCCCTGCGCACAGACAACGACGGCATCCCAGGCGTGCGGAACGGAGGAGGAAAAGATAGAGCTACTTACCCCCGGGTCGTTCGACCTTTGGGACCGCGGCAGCGGTGTGGCACGTGAGGCGGGTGCGGGCACCGTCGATTCATTCGATGCTGTCGGTATGCTCGGGAATCCGTGGCGGTGGACGCAGGATGGTGCAGACAAGGACACTCTTCGCTTCGAACTGGTTTCGTTTTGATTTTCGTTTTCCCTGTTTGTCGGTGCTACCTGGGCCCGTTCTACACGCCGTTGTCTCCCCCCCTCAACTAGACTCTTACGCTTACCATCACAATTTCAACCCCACTCCACTTCTCTAAAGCTGTTCAGTTTTTTGTCTTCTACTCGGTTCGGTTTTGATTGTACGGTACCAAGAACCAGAGACGAGGTGGATGGTGCACTAACCGTGGTGAAAGAATGGACAATCGCGACCACGGAGCGGAGCTGGTCGATGATGGAAAGAAGTCTGACGTTCGACTCTGCGGTACATGCTGTCACCTCGGAGAGGAGAGATATCCTGATTGGACGTTTGTAATGGTCATGCATGAGATCTCGATGATGAACCAAACGGGTCGAGTTTGACGTTTACGATCCTCGATTCCTCGGTGTTCAGTGCCAAGCAAGCAACCTCGTTCCACAGTAAAAAGAATTCAGGTACGGTTTGTCTCTCGTAAATTGGGCTGAGCCAATGTCGGAACCCGTCAGCGTGCAGTTCATGTTCATGACCACCGCGACAGCTACTGTATGTCATTATCGTCGAGGCTTTCACCGATTATTCTCACGCTTTCTCGTTTCGCACTTGCAAGGACGCAATTCCAAATTTTCAACGGAATGTTTGGGCGATGCCCACAGCTTGTAGGATAGCCCCGGGACCCCGGCGGGCCACGGAGGGTCAGAATTCTACGAAAGTCTGCGCGCACTGCTTGTGGACGCCGACTTCGAAAGAAAAAATATCGATATGTGAATTGTCTGCTAGGGTAAGTAAACTAGTACGTGATCACAACTGTGGTCTACTCAAAAGAAAGTTGTCAATCGGCCACAGAAGAAGCTGGGGGATCTGATGTTCCGGGAGATTGTCTAGTATCACGAGAAGGCCGAGAGGGTCGGGGGTTATGGACGGGTTAGCTGGTGTCGATGGTCGTCCCAGCCAAGGACAGATGCTACCTACCTATGGAGAAGGCATGGGTGGGGAAGTTATAGCAGAGGTCGAAGGAATAGATATCGATGCCGCGGAGGTGATATCAGTGTCTACTTGTGGTAGAATCAGACGGTCCAGGAGTAATAAGCCGGGGGGCACCTTCAAGAGAGAGGTCGGTGACCGAAGGCGCACGCAAGGGTGTGTGATCCCACTCGGATTCGGCAGGCGCATGGTTGAGGGTATATACCTAGGACAACCTACCTTGGTCGCGGTACTCGCGTTCTCTTGCTCCCTCCTCGTCTTCTCTTCGTTTCTTCTGGACACATCAGTACAATTCTGCTTTTGCTTACAATATCATGATCATACTAGATACCTATACTTAGAGACACGGGTTGGAACTATGCGAACACTCCAGGCAACATGTCAAGCTACTCACACCTGGCCCGGAGTATCACCAAAGCAAGCTAAGAAATGGAAATACTGACACCGGGTGACGATGCCAACGACCTCCGTTCCAAAGAAGTGTGTGTCTAGACATGGCGTTTGCAAAACTCCCTTCATCTCATCAACCTTTAGTCCAAATCGTGACAGGTCTACGACAATGCTCAGTCTTGACTGGAAAAATATAATTCAACAACAAACCTACAGTGACCATCAAAACCATTTCCCCGCACATGTCTGCTACTGAGGTGGGCCAGAAGTATCAGACGGATCACCGCCTTCAGGTCGCAGGCTATACTCAGCTGCATCAGGGGAAGATGGTATGAATGACTGGGACATGACACCGCGATTCGGATCTAGAGTGTCATCAGGTGCATCGAGAGGTCCAATTTCCGTAGCAGCATTCGAATCAAAAGCGGTGATGACTTGAGGAGCGAGGGTGGAAGTGGTGAAAATTTGGGATGAAGAGTATGATATCGATCCATCTTCCGGAGGACCGCCAGATTGGTTCACAGCCGGATCAGCAGATAGGTGGGGCGCTGCAGGAACCGGACTGACGGTCAGTAGAGGGATCGGGGGAGGGACGGTGTCAGGAACGAAGGAAGGAGTGGCAGTTGTGATATTCCTGGTAGGTCGTGATGCGATACCATGGCATGAAGTAGAACGAGAGCTAGTGTCGACCACAGACGAGATGGCGGAGGGATATGTGGTTCCTTGTATTGGGCCGGCAGCGGTGCCTTCAGAGATTCGATCGATTTCGAGAGGAGTAAGATAAGACGATGAAGCAACTAGGGTAATGTCATCGGGTACCTTGTTACGTGATTGCTCATCCACCAAGTGTGGAATCGCGTGATCCAGATTTGACGTACGTGGAGGACGGGCATCATATTCAGTGACAAGTGGGATGACGGATGGAACGGCGTCACGGTGATGGAGAGCAGGGGAAGTAACGATAGGAGCAGGAGCCGTCTCTGGTGTTCTGCCACCACCAACCTCGTTCAAGTTAGACGCAGAGTCCATGAGGTGGCAGGGGATGCTGCACAACTGATACTCATCGCTCGGGGTTGAGCCTTGATGTAAAGCGACGTAGATAGGGTGAATCTCCCAAAGGATATTGGAAAGAAAGTGGCAATCTCTATCACGTCCTTGCAGAACAGCTTCGTTCCACAGGCCGCAGAAGTCCCGTTGAAGCAAAGGTAGAGTATCTTGGACATTAAGCCCCGATCCTGGCAGAGAAAGTATGTCGGATAGAGGGAGCCTTCCCCAGTTGTCCTTGGGGATGTTGCGAACGACCTGGCGAGTGAAGTGGGTCAGGTTGGCAAGTAACACGCTGTCACCATGGTCAAGATAACCTTGAAGGACGTGTTCCGATATGCCCAAGTGATGCATGGTGAGTGAAAACCAACGCTCATCGCGTTGTGGTACGTTTGCGATGACACAGGCAGTTATGCCTTGTGCCAAAAATGTAGTTTTTCGGTCGTCGTTATTGCACCAGCTTATCAGAGAGTGTCCTAATTCGACGGATCGAAAAAACGCGGGCCGATCGGCAAAAAACTCGTTAAGGATTTGAAATGCTGCACCGGAAAGGTAGGCCGCATCAATAGCCCTGACACAGATTACGAGCCGCCGCATCTTGATTGTTTCAGAGACTAGATTCGATGACCAAGTCCGCTCCCAGAATCCGTACAAAGCCGAGGCCACCGTCCGACTTCTCAGCCAGTCTAAACTAGATTGAGGATCATGAACCACCTTTGAGCTACAGAATCCAGGAATTCCAGCAAAAAACTGCTCTAGTTCGTGATCCTCATCTAAAGACTCATACGTCCACATCAAGGCGCGGTCATCGATATCCGATGGTGCTTTACGAGCACCTTCTTCGAATTCCTTTTCCACACCCCGCAAAAGCCGTTTCCAATAAGTCCGCCGTAAGTGGCGCGCGCATTCCCAGATTGAACCACCAGGGCAGGATCGATTTGCGATCCAATACAGAATTCGGAACAGTGTGAACGGTATTCCAGTGTAAAGATACCATGCCAACGAAGAAAGCGGAGCGTAGTATGGACTGTCATGCCGAAAAATCGGCATCAATGTGATGCACATGTACATTCCTGTACAAAATCCGATCCACGATATGGCTGCCTTAAAAACCGTATGGTTGATATTGAAAAGGTACACAGCAAGGCCCGCGAAGAACAGGAAAAGGGAGAGGTGTAACAATGCAGGCAACGCTTCGACTGCCCATGGAAGGTGAAGTTTGTCGACGCCCTCCGCAAAGAACGCGCGAATCCGTGCTCGCTTGTGTGGACTGTATCGTTTCTGGGTGACCCTCATGTAGTAACGACGTGCCCATTGCTGGAGTAAGGTGGCCAAAAGTGCGGATGTGAGACTGATGAGCAAGCTGAGAAACCAGAGCGAGTTGACCCATACGGCAGAGGTTGGTGGAGAAAATGTGGACGGATCGGAAAGTGAAGGGGGCATGACGATCTGGGAGCCATTGAGGATCTGATAGATGTTTGCGAGGTAGAACGCCGAGATGTCTTGAGAACTTGGCTTGAGATCCTGGACGGATACCGCAACGAATGCTGCGACTGTGGCGGAGAATAAACCAGTCTTCGGGCTCGAGGTCAATCTGCGTTGAGGTAGCAGACGTACAATAACGACTCACAAAAACCAGAATACCGTCTGCGTCTCCTGTCCAGTTCTCCGTCGACTTCTTGTCCTCTTCTTCGGCCAGCTTAAAGTACATCGAAAATAGTGGGCCGGATCCATCGACAAATCCGGATTCTCCTTGCAGTGGGGCGTTTTGCCCTGGCTGAGGTGGGTCACCTGGATGTGGTGTCAGTGAAGCTAACGGGGCTTCCACAGTAGCGTAGGGCAGGATTGGTACCTGTCCTGGTTTCCACACGCGGAATTTCTGCCAGGGTAATAGCTTTGTGAACTGGCTGGGACATCGTGCTGATAGTGCGTAAAGAGACGACGATAGTCTGGATTGTGGGCTCTCAGTGATACGAGGTCCGACGATGGGCGCTTTGAGTCGCTTGTGTCACGTGACGAGTGTGGGGCCGTGAGTACGTACGTGTCGTGCCGTTGTTCAAACCCGTTAGTCGAAAAAGCGTTGTAACAGTTGAGGTGCGCACTAGGGCTGAGCGCTGGCGCTTTGACTGGCTAACCGACGAGCTTTATACCTTTTCCTCAGACTGCTCACTCCTCACGAGATTCGATTCCCCTGTTCGGGTCAAATTTTTGCACTGGTACGACAGTGGTGAATGATGTCATTAAACAGCATGGCAAGGTCGAGTCGAGAGGAACGGACCTTGCTCGAAAGGCGGACGCGGATTGGAAAACGCGTATTTGGTTGGCTTGGAGGATCTCAGGTTTCTTCTATTTCTCTTCCGGCTTTTGGATCGGGCGAATCGTGATCGCGTGATCATCTGCCCTTCTCCCACCGATTTGAATAGTGCTCGTCCCCCAAAAGGTGATGACACAACTGCTGTTCGTTTGGAAAAGCCATGGTGCGTGCGAGAGGAAAGCGATGCTGTACATGTACGTATATCACAAAACTCACGTCATGATGGCTATCCGAGTCGCATATCCCAGGGCGCGACATGATGGCACGTAGAACAGTGGGCCGTTGCTGAGTGCCGCCTAGCCGGCCCATCCACGCCTCCCCTCACCGCCACCCCAGACTCTTACTCCGCCACGTCGCTCTCCTTCAACCCCGCGCCCAATTACTCTGCTCCAAGCCTCCAACTGCGCCAGGGGACGTCACATGGGGGGTCATACTGAAGGCCGTGCCGGAGGATGTCCAGGTCCAGTGGAATGAGGAGATAATGTGGAGCAAGATGCGGGTGGAGAGTAGGGAGGGGAAATAGGATGCACGATGTTGGGACGATCGGGGCCCTAGGCCACGCTGCTCTACGTGCTCTAGGGCCCCAATCGTCCCAACATTGTGTGTTTTCCCTCCCCTCTTCTCTCTACCATGCGCCCGCGTGCCCGCACCATTGTTTGTCTCCTGACATGTTTGGCTGTTTTTCTGTAGGTCAACTTCCACGAATGGTTCGAGTCGTGGACAAAATATGACCTCGCTTTCGAGCTCGCTGTCAGCAGAGAACTCTTTTGAGCATCTCAGTCAGCGCGACCATTTTCGTAACGAGATGCTGTAGCAGTGCTTCGGTACGTCTTGATCTATCTTTACCGGTGGATAGCAATGGGGGACTAATGCGTTTGTTTTTATATCCACATCCGTGTTGTCCAGCATGAAGTTCCTGCATGACCATGGCATCCTCAGCCGGGATCTCAAGTATGTTGCTCCTCCCTTTATCATTAACCTCCCGATTTTGACGAGATCTTTAGATCTGGCACATGGCCTGTGAACAGACCGGAGAACGTCCCTTTTTTTTTGGATCCATTTCTGTGCGCCTCGGGGAGCGGTGCCCCATGTAGCACTTCTATTAATGTTTACATGCGAGTCTGTGTATGTATGTATGTGTCGGAGGACGTCCCTTTCGCTACCAAGGACCCATCTTCAGATGTCGTTATCGCCGACTTTGGCGTGTACGTCCCCTGAACCTTCTCGCCAGAAACATGTCTCCTATGCGTGTCATTTGACCTTACATTGCCAAGCACCTCAATTCCTCTGTGAACTGCTCATCTCCGTCGCAGGAAAGTTGGGTTATTTTCCCCAGAAGTACTCAATCAAAGAGGACACGGCAAGCCTGTCCACCATTGGACAATTGGGCACGCTTACTTCCTCTCCTTACCAATCAATTATAATGTAATCGAGTGCTGATTGCCTGCTGCCAACTTATCAATTACGTCCTTCTCTACAGATACACGCCCCTCAGGGAAGATTACACGAAGGAGGTGATACGGCACGGCAGACCGAGGGTGAACTTCCACGAGAGATAGTGGAAGAATGTTTCCAACGACAGTATGCCTAGGACCAACCGTAACCTGTGGGAATGCGCTTATCTGACTTTCGTGCTCCGCATCACAGCCAAGAACTTCATCCGTGCCCTTATCCACCGACCCCGCCCGTCGCCTCACCGTTCGGCCGAACGAGCACCGTAACATACATGGCTCGCGAGCCTCGCAACTCCGACCAAACACGACCTCTGCAGCCAGAGCGAGAGCTTTGATCCCCGGGCTCGCTGGCATAACGCGATCGGCCCGGCGCGGTTGTTGCGGTTCGCAAACAGTAATGGTGCGATCAACGACGAAAAGGACCAGCTGGCACTCAGCTCCGACGATGAAGACGAAGGCAGGAGCAGAGGCAGGTCGCCATCGTGGCGCACGACGCCAGAACCAGACACTGAGAGACAATACCAGCACTTTTCGCCTCCATTGCCGGAAGATCGCCACTCCCGGAGCGGGTTGGCAGGGCTCGTGGCAAAGGGGACTCCAAGAGCAACGAAGATGATGATTGATAACGCTTCCGGTGTCATTTTCAGATGCCGTCAATAGAGAAATGGTTGTTGTCGAGGCCGAAAAGGCACGAGAGATACGCCCTGCGCACAGACAACGATGGCGTCCCAGCCACGCGGAACGGAGGACGTGGACGAAGAGGAGGAAAAGGTAGAGTCGCGGATGCCTTGGTCGTTCGGCTTTGGGGATCGCGGCAGCGGTGTGGCATGTGAGGCGGGGGTACCGTCGATCTGTGCGATGTTGTCGGTATGCTCGGGAATTTGTGGCGGTGGATGGTGCGGACAAGGACACCCTTCTCTTCGAACTTTATTCGTTTTGATTTTCGCTTTTGTGGATGCTACCTGGGCCCGTCCAACACGCCCTTGTTCCCATTCCCCCTACGCCCTTTGACCATCGATTTTATCTCTTACCATTACAGTTACAACCCCGTTCCACTGCTCTTTGGGACGAAGGGTGTGATATCGGTCAATCCTCCGGAGGACCGCCAGATTGGTTCACAGCCGGATCAGCGGATATGTGGGGCGCTGCAGGAACCGGACTGACGGTCAGTAGAGGGATCGGCCCAGGGGAAAGGACAGCGTCAGGAACGAAGGAAGAAGTGGCCGTCGTCATATTCTTGGTGGGTCGCGATGCGATGCCATGGCATGAAGTGGAACAAGAGCCAGTGTCAACCATAGACGGGATGGCGGAGGGATCTGTGGTTCGTTGTATTGGGTCGGTAGCATTGCCGTCAGAGATTCGATCGATTTCGAGGAGAGCAGGATGAAGCGATGAGGCGACTGGGGTAATGTCATCGAGTACCGCATTACGTGATTGCTTATCCGCCAAGTGTGGAATCGCATGGTCCAGATTTGACGTGATAAATGGGATGACGGATGGAACGGCGTCATGGTGATGGAGAGCAGGGGAAGTGACGATAGGAGCACGAGCCGTCTCTGGTGTTTTGCCGCCATCAACCTCGTTCAAGTTAGATGGAGCGTCTATTAGGTGGCTGGGGATGCTGCACAACTCAAACGCATCGTCCAGGGTGGAGCCTTGGTGTAAAGCGACGTATGTAGGGTGAATCTCCGAAAGGATCACGGAAAGAAACCAACGTCCGTCAGGCTTTTGTAGAACAACTTCGTTCCACAGGCTACAGAAGTCCTGTTGTAGCGAAGGTAGAGTATCTTGAACATTGAAATTCGATCTTAGCACCCAAAGTACGGCTGAAGGACTGAACCATTCCCAGTTGGCCTCGAGAAAGTTGCGAACGAACTGGCGAGTAAGGTGGGTCAAGTTGGCAAGGAACACGCTGTCGCCATGGTCGAGATAGGCTCGAAGGATCTGTTCCGATATGCCCAAGTGATGCATGGTGAGTGAAAACCAACGCTCATTGCGTTGCGGTACGTTCGCGATGATACGAGCAATTATGCATTGTGCAAACAAAGTGGTCGTTTGGTCGTCGTTATTGCCCTGGCTTATCAGAGAGTGTCCCAATTCGACGGATTGAAGCAACGCGGGCCGATGTTCAAAAATTTCAGAGAGGATTTCGTATGCCGCAGCGGAAAGATGGGCCGCATCAATGGCCTTGACGCAGATTACGAGCCGCCGTATCTTGATTGGTTCGGAGACTAGATTCGATGACAAAGTCCGCTCCAAGAATTCTCAAGACGGGGCCACCGTCCAACTTCTCAGCCTGTCCAAACTAGATTGAGGATCATCAACCACTTTTGAGCTACAGAACCCAGGAATTCCAGCAAAAAACTGCTCCAGTTCGTGATCCTCGTCTAAGGACTCGTATGTCCACATCAAGGCGCGGCCATCGATTCCCGATGGTGCTTTACGAGCAGTTTCTTCGAATTCCTTTTCCACACCCCATGAAATCCGGCGCAGATGAGTCTCCCATAACCCCTTGACGCGGTCGTAGGTTGATTGGCTGACGCAGTCGAAAAGGGCGATCCACGTGAAAATCCTGAACACAGCAGACAGTGTTCCAGTGTAAAGATACCATGCCGATGAAGAAAGTGGAGCGTAGTATGGGCTGTCATGCCGAAAAATCGGCATCAATGTGATCCACATGTACATCCCCGTACAAAATCCGATCCACGATATCGTCACCTTGAAAACTGTATGATTGATATTAAAAAGGAACACAGCGAGGCCCGAGAAGAACGTGAAAAGAGAGAGGTGTAACAACGCAGGCAACGCTTCGACTGCCCATGGAAGGTGAAATTTCTCGACGCCCTCCGCAAAGAACGCCCGGATCCGTGCTCGTTTTTGTGGACTATATCGTGTCTGGGTGACCTTCATGTACCGACGGGCCCATTGCTGGAGTAATGTGGCCAAAAGTCCACATGTGAGACTGATGACCAAGCTGAGAAACCAGAGCGAGTTGACCCATACGGCAGAGGATGGTGGAGAAAATGGGATGGACGGATTGGGAAGTGTAGGGGGAATAATGACCTGGGAGCCATTCGAATCGGCAAGGATTTGATAAATGTTTGCAAGGTAGAACGCTGAGATGTCCTGTGAGTTCGGCTTGAGGTCCTGGACGGACACAGCGACTAGCGCTGCGACGGCAGCAGAGAATAAACCAGTCTTTTTCCTCGGGATGAATGTGCGTAAAGGCACGGCACGTAGAATGGCGACTCACAAAGATGAGAATACCGTCTACGTCTCCTTTCCAGTTCTCGGTCATCTTTTTGTCCTCTTCTCCAGCCAGTTGCAAGTACATGGAGAAGAGTGGTCCGGACCCATCGGCAAATCCTGATTCGCCTTGCGGTGGGCGGTTTTGCCCTGGCTGAGGTGGGTGACCTGGACATGGTGTCAGTGAAGCTAATGGGGCTTCCATGGCAGCGTAGGGGACTGGCACCTGTCCTGGTCTCCACACCTTGAATTTGGGCCATGTCAATCGCTTCGTGAACAGGCTGGGACATTGGGGATTCAAATATCGTGCTATGAGTGCGTAAGGAGATGAGGTCTGGGTTGTGGGCACTCGGTGATGCGGGGCGGCTGATAGGCCCCGACGGGCGCTTTGGTTTGTTGTGCGTCGTGCCAAGTGTGGGAGCCACGTTTAGCGAACATGCCGTTGTTTTCCAAACCAGTCGAAAACACGTTGTAACAGTCTAACTCCGAACCGCAACTAGGGCTGAGTGCTGACCGGTTCATCGACGGACTTTATAGACTGCTCACTGCTCACAAGACTTGATGCCCCTGTTTTGTTGGAATCATCTTTTTGTACTGGCACGACAGTACTAGTGGAGAATGCAAGGTCAAGTCGAGAGGAATGGACCTCACTCGGAAGGCGGGAACGGAAAAATCAGGAAAAACACGTACTTGTCTGGGTTGGCAAATCTCACGTCTTCTCTTCTGTCTCACTTCCCCATTTTTCATCCGGCAAATCCTGATCGTCGGCCCTTCTTCCGCCCTCAAAAATAGAGAAAAGGATCACCGATTTGGATAGTGCTCGTCTCCCAAAAGGTGATGACTCAACCGCAGTTCGTTTGAAAAATCCAGGGTGGGTGCGAGAGGGAAGCGGCGATACTGTACATGTACGGATATCACAAAACCCACGTCATGGCCATCCGAGTCGCATATCCCAGGGTGCGACATGGCACGTAGAATGGTGGGCCGTTGCTGAGTGCCACCCAGCCGGCCCATCCATGCATTCCCTCACCTCGAGCTCTTACCCCGCCACATCGCTCTCCTTCAACCCCGCGCGCAATTCCTCCGCTCCAGGGGAGCCAGGGGACGTCACCGAGGGAATACTGAAGGTCATGCCGAAGAAGGTCCAGGAAAATGAGGAGATCATATAGAAGAAGATGCGGGTGGAGAGTAGGAAGGGGAATTGAGACGCACAATGTTGGGATGATCAAGGCCCTAGAGCACGGTGCTCTATGTGCTCTAGGGCCCCAATCGTCCTAACATTGTGTTTCATTTTCCCTCCCCTCTTCTCTTCACCATGTGCCCGAGTATCCGCGCCGTTGTTTGTCTCTTAACATGTTTGGCAGTTTTTCCATAGGTCAAATTCTACGAATGGTTCGAATCGCGGATTAAATACGACCTCGCATTCGGGCTCGCTGTCAGCAGAACACCCTTTTGAGCATCTCAGTCAGCGCGACCATTTTTCGGAACGAGATGCCGTAGCAGTGCTTCGGTACGTTTTAATCGTTCTTCACCCGGTGATAGCAATTAATGAGAGACGTGCGTTTGCTTTTATGTCCAAATCCGCGTTCTCCGGAATGAAGAAGTACCTGCACGACCACGGCATCATCCTCTAGGATCTCAAGCATGTCACACCACCCTTTATCTCCACCTCTGCTCTTTGGCAAGATCTTCGGATCTAGATCTGACACTTGGCATTTGAACAGAGGACATTCTTTTCCGTACCAAGGATCCATCGTCGGATATTGCTATCGCCGACTTTGGCCTGTACGTCCCCTGGACTTTCTCACCGGAAACATGTCTCGTATGCGCGTTATTTGATTATTTCGCCCAGAAGTACTCGATCAAAGGCAAGCCTGTCGATCTTTGGACAATAAGGTACGGTTACTTCCTCTCCTCACCAATCATTTATAATGCGATCCGAATGCTGATTATCTGTTGCAGACTTATCACTTACGTCCTCTGAAGATACACGCCCCTAGGGGAAGATTACATGAAGGAGGTGATACGGCACGGCAGACCGAGGGTGTCCGGTGAACTCCCGCCAGACTCGGACGTAGTGGAAGAATGTTTCCGACGGAGGTACGCCTGGGATCAATCGCAGCTTGTTGGAATGCTCTTATCTGGCTTTCGCGCTCTGCATCACAGCTAAGAACTTCATCCATGACCTTCGCGTGACTCTACACCCTGACCCTGCATGTTGCCTCACCGCCGAACGAACACTGTAACATACATGGCTCGTGAGCCTCGCAACTCTGACCAAACACGACCGCGAGAAACCCGGGCTCGCTAGCGTAACGTGATCGGCCCGGCGCGGTTGTTGCGGTTCACAGAGTAATGGTGCGATCAACGACGAAAAGGACCAGCTGGCACTCAGCTCCGATGATAAAGACGAGGGCAGAAGCAGAAGCAGGCCGCCGTCGTTGCGCACGACGCCAGAACCGGACACCAAGAGACAACACCAGCACTTGTCGCCTCCATCGCCGGAATATCGCACCTCTTGGAGCGGGTTGGCGGGGGCTCGTGGCAAAGTGGACTCCAAGAGCAACGAAGATGACGACGCCTCCGATGTCATTTTTTGATGCCGTCAATAAAGCCAATTTTGTTGTCGAGGTCGAAAAGGCACGAGAAGGGGATATGCCCTGCGCACAGACAACGACGGCGTCCCAGCCACGCGGAACGGAGGAGGACGTCGACGAAGAGGAAGAAAAGGGAGAGCTGTGTATGTCCGGGTCGTTCGCCTTTGGGTACTACGGCTGCGGTGTAGCAGGTGGAGTGGGTGAGGGTACCGTCGTTCCACCCAATGCTGTCGAGTTACTGTCAGTAAGAATTTGTGGCGGATGCAGCTGAGATGATAGCGCGGACAAGGACACACTTCTTTTCGAACTTAATTCGTTTTGATTTTCGTTTTTGTGGATGCTACCTGAGCCCGTTCAACGTTCAACCCCCGCCCTTGTCCCCTCCCTTACACCCTTTGACCTTCGATTTTATCGACACGTACCATTACAGTTACAACTCTGTTCCACTGCTCCAGTGCTGCTTAGATTTTTCCCTACTATTCGGTTCGTATTGATTGTACAGTGAACCAGAGATGGAGACACCCAGGTTTCGAGACATGGCTTGGAACTACACAACACAAACATTACAGGCCACATTTAAGCGCTTTAAGCCACGGCATCAAGCTGCTAACGCCTGGCTCGGAGTATCGCTAAAACGAAAGCCGAGAAATGAAATACTGATACAGGATGTCGATGCCAACGACCTCTATTCCAAAGAATAATGTGGCTAGAGGTGCCGTTCGCAAAACTCCTTTCATTTCATGAACCCTTAGTCCAAATCGTAACAGGTCTATGACAATGCTCAGTCTTGACTTGACTGAAACAACAAGCCAAGAACAAACCTACAGTAACCATTAAAACCATTTCCCCATGCCCATCTGCTATTGAGATGGGCCAGAAGTTCCAGACGGGTCACCATCTTCAGATCACAGGCTATACCCAACTACATCAGAAGGTGGTGTGAATGACCGGGACATAACACCGAGATTCGGATCTAGAGTGTTATCAGGTGCATCGAGAGGTCTAATTTCCGTAGCAGCATTCGAATCAAAACTGGAGATTACTTGAGGAGCGAGGGTGAAAGGGGTGAAAGTTTGTGACGAAGGGTGTGATATCGATCCATCGTCCGGAGGACGGCCAGATTGGTTCACAGCCGGATCAGCGGATATGTGGGGTGCTGCAGGGTCCGGACTAACGGTCAGTAGAGGGATCGGGGGAGGGACAGTATCAGGAACGATGGAACTTGAAGGAGTGGCCGTTGTCACATTTCTGGTGGGTCGTGATACGGTGCCGCGGCATGAAGTGGAACAAGAGTCAGTGTCGACCATAGACGAGATGGCGGTGAGATCTGTGGTTCCTTGTATTAGGTCTGCAGCCGTGCCGTCAGGGATTCGACCAATTTCGAGAGGAGTAACATGAAACGATGAAGCGACTGGGGTAATGTAGTCGGGTACCGCAATAAGTGATTGTTCATCCACCAAGTGTGGGATCGCGTGATCCAGGTTTGACGTGGGTAAAGGAGGGGCATGATATTGAGTGGCAGGTGGGATGACGAATGGAACGGTGTCACGGTGATGGAGGGCAGGAGAAGTGATAATAGGGGCAGGAGCTATCTCTGGGGTTCTGCCGCCATCAACCTCATTCATACTAGATTCAGCGGCCGTGAGGTGGCTGGGGATGCTGCACAACTGAAACTCATCGGCCCAGAACAGGATGGAGCCCTGATGTAAAGTGACGTAGATAGGGAGAATGTCTTTATGTATATTCAAAAGAAGGTCGTGATCTCTGTCACGTCTTCGTAGAACAATTTCGTTCCACAGGCTACAGAAATCATGTTGTAGCCCAGGTAGAGTATCTTGAACATTGTAGTTCCATCTTAGCCCCTGAAGTATGTGTAATACAGGCAGCACTTCCCAGTTGGCCTTGAGAAAGTTGCGAACGATCTGGCGAGTAAAGTGGATCAGGTTGGCAAGTAACACGCTATCGCCATGGTCGAGATAGAGTCGAAGGACGTGTTCCGATATGCCCAAGTGATGCATGGTGAGTGAAAACCAACGCTCATTGCGTTGCGGCACGTTTGCGACGATACAGGCAATTATGCCTTGTGCCAACAATGTAGTTTCTCGGTCGTCGTTATTGCCCCAGTTTATCAGACAGTGTCCTAATTCGACGGACCCAAACAATGCGGGCCTAAGGATTTCATATGCTGCATTGGAAAGGTAGGCTGCATCAATAGCCCTGACGCATATTGCGAGCCGCCGTATCTTGATTGTTTCGGAGACTAGATTAGATGACCAAGTCCGCTCTGAGAATTCTTTCAAAGCCGAAACTACCGTCCAACTTCTCAGGCCGTCTAGACTGGATTGAGGATTATCGACTACCTTTGAGCTACAGAACCCAGGAATTCCAGCAAAAAACTGCTCTAGTTCGTGATCCTCGTCCAAAGACTCGTACGTCCACATCAAGGCCCGGCCATCGATTTCCGATGGTGCTTTACGAGCAGCTTCTTCAAATTTCTTTTCCATACCCCATGTAATCTGGCACAGATAAGGCTCCCATAACTCCTCGACGCGGTAGTAGATTGATCTGCTGACGCAGCCGCAAAGGGCGACCCACCTGAAAATCCTGAACGCGGCAGACAGTGTCCCAGTGTAAAGATACCATGCCGATGAAGAAAGCGGAGCGTAGTATGGACTGTCATGTCGAAACATCGGCATCAATGTGATGCACATGTACATCCCTGTACAAAATCCGACCCATGATATCGTCACCCTGAAAACTGTATTATTGATATTGAAAAGGAACACAGCAAGGCCCGAGAAGAAGAGGAAAAGAGAGAGGTGTAACAACGCAGGCAACGCTTCGACTGCCCACGGAAGGTGAAGTTTCTCGACGCCCTCCGCAAAGAACGCCCGGATCCGTGCTCGTTTGTGTGGACTGTACCGCGTCTGGGTGACCTTCATGTACCGACGGGCCCATTGCTGGAGTAATGTGGCCAAAAGTCCACATGTGAGACTGATGACCAAGCTGAGAAACCAGAGTGAGTTGACCCATATGGCAGAGGTTGGGGGAGAGAACGGGATGGACGGATTGGGAAGTGAGGGGGGGATAAGGACCTGGGAGCCATTTGAATCGGCGAGGATTTGATAAATGTTTGCAAGATAGAACGCTGAGATGTCCTGTGAGTTCGGCTTGAGGTCCTGGACGGACACAGCGACTAATGTCGCGACGGCAGCAGAGAATAAACCGGTCTTCGACCTCGGGGTAAATGTGCGTAAAGGCACGGCACGTAGAATGACGACTCACAAAGATGAGAATACCGTCGGCGTCTCCTTTCCAGTTCGCGGTCATCTTTTTGTCCTCTTCTCCAGCTAGTTGCAAGTACATGGAAAAGAGTGGTCCGGATCCATCGACAAATCCTGATTCGCCTTGGGATGGGTGGTTTTGCCCTGGCTGAGGTGGGTGACCTGGATATGGTGTCAGTGAAGCTAATGGGGCCTCCATGGCAGCGTAGGGGACTGGCACCTGTCCTGGTCTCCACACCTTGAATTTGGGTCATGTTAATCGTTTCGTGAACAGGTTGGGACATTGGGGATTCAAATATCGTGCTATTAGTGCGTAAGGAGATGAGGCCTCGATGAGGTCTGAGTTGTGTGGGCTCTCAGTGACGCGAGGCGGCTGACAAGCGCTGACAGCGAAGCCCCGACGGGCGCTTTGACTCGTCGTGCCTCGTGCTAAGTGTGGGAGCCACGTTTACTGAACATGCTGTTGTTACCAGTCGAAAACCCGCCCGGACAGTCTAACTGCGAACTTGACATGTGCACTAGGGCTGAGCGCTGAGCGCTGACCGTCTCTTCGATGAACTTTATACCTTTTACTCAGACTGCTCACTGCTCGCAAGACTTGATGCCCCTGTTTCGTTGGGGTCATCTTTTACACTGGTACGACAGCGGAGAATGCAAGGTCGAGTCAAGAGGAATCATGATGGACCTCGCTCGAAAGGCGGGAACGGCAAAATCGGGAAAAACTCGTACCTGGTTGGGTTGGCGAATCTCAGGTCTTTTTCATCCGGCAAATCGTGATCGTCGGCCCTTCTTCCACCCTCAAAAATAGAGAAAAGGATCACCGATTTGGATAGTGCTCGTCCACCAAAAGGTGATGACACACGCGCAGTACGAGATTGGCCCGTTTGGAAAAGTCATGGTGCGTGTAAGAGGAAAACGATACTGCACATGTACGTATATCACACGCCCACTTCATGGTCATCGCATATTCCAGGGTGCGACATGGCACTGACATGACACATACCACCAGGACAGTTGGCCGTTGCTGAGTGCCGCTCGCCCAACCCATCCACACCACCCGCCACCCCCAACCAACTCTTACCCCACCACCCCGCTCTCATTCAACCCGCACGTAATCCCTCCGCTCTGATGGCGCCAGGGGACGTCACATGTCAAGTCATACTGAGGGCCATGCCGAAGAAGGTCAAGGGGAATTGAAGAGGTCACATGTTGAGATGCGGGCGCCCCAGGGCCTCGATCATTACAACACAGTGAGTTGCATTTCCCCACCCCTCTTTTCTCCACCATGCGCCTGCGGGCCCACGCAATTGTCCGTCTCCTCCCATGTTTGGCTGCTGCCATTCTGTAGGTCAAATTCCACGAATGATTCGAATCGCGGACAAAATACTACCTCCCTTTCGAGCTCGCTGTCAGCAGCGAACTCTTTTAGCATCTCAGCCGGCACAACCACTTTTCGGAACGAGATGCCGTAGCAGTGGGGCCCGCTTCGGTACGTTCGATTGTTCAGTGATCGTTCTTCACCCGGTGATAGCAACGAGAGACTGATGCGTTTGTTTTTATGTCCAATCCGTGGTTTGCGGTATGAAGTACCTCCATGACCACGGCATCGTCCACTGGGATCCCAAGTATGTTGCTCCTCCCTTTATTATTCACCTCCAGAGCTTCAGCGAGGTCTTTGGATCTGACACATGGCTTGTGAACAGACCAGAGAACTTTATTTTCCGTACAAAGGACCCATCATCGGATCTCGGTATCGCCAACTTTGGCGTGTACGTCCCCTGGATTTTCTCGCCAGAAACATGTCTCGTATTCATGTTATTTGACGATCCTTAATGTTCAGTGCCAAGCAAGCAACCTCGTTCCATAGTAAACAGAATTCAGGTGGTTTGTCTCGTGAATCGGGCTGAGCCAACGTCGGAACCCGTCAGCGTGCATTTCATGTTCATGACCACCGCGACTGCTATGTCATTATCGTCGAGGCTTTCACTGGATATTCTCGCGTCTTAGTTTCTTCTGGACACATTAGTACAATTCTGCGTTTGCTTACAATATCATGATCATACTAGATACCTATACTTAGAGATACGGGTTGGAACTATGCGAACACTCCAGGCAAAATGTCAAGCTACTCACACCTGGCCCGGAGTATCACCCAGGCAAAGCTAAGAATGGAAATACTGACACCGGGTGACGATGCCAATGACCTCCGTTCCAAAGAAGTGATGTGTCTAGACATGGCGTTCGCAAAACTCCCTACATCTCATCAACCTTTAGTCCAAATCGCGACAGGTCTACGACAATGCTCAGGCTTGACTGAAAAAAATAATTCAACAGCAAACCTACAGTGACCATCAAAACCATTTCCCCGCGCATTTCTGCTATTGAGATGGACCAGAAGTCTCAGACGGATCACCGTCTTCGGGTCGCGGGCTATATTCAGCACCATCAGGGGAAGGTCGTGTGAATGACTGGGACATAACACCGCGATTTAGATCTAGAGTGTCATCAGGTGCATCAAGAGGTCCAATTTCCGTAGCAGCATTCGAATCAAAAGCAGAGATTACTTGAGGAGCGAGGGTGAAAGGGGTGAAATTTTGAGATGAAGGTTGTGAGATCGATCCATCATCCGGAGGATCGCCAGATCGGTTCCCAGCCGGATCAGCAAATAGGTGGGGCGCTGCAGGAACCGGACTGACGGTCAGTAGAGGGATCAGGGGAGGGACGGTGTCAGGAACGAAGGAAGGAGTGGCGGATGCGATATTCCTGGTAGGTCGTGATGCGATACCATGGCATGAAGTATAACGAGAGCCAGTGTCGACCACAGACGAGATGGCGAAGGGATCTGTGGTTCCTTGTATTGGGCCGGGAGCGGTGGCGTCAGAGATTCGATCGATTTCGAGAGGAGTAAGATGAAGCGATAAATCGACTGGGGTGATTATATCGAGTAGCCAACGACGTGCTTGCTCATCCAACGAGAGTGGAATCGCGTGATTCAGGTTTGAGGTACGTGAAGGAGGGGCATCATATTCACTGACAAATGGGATGACGGATGGAATGGCGTCATGGTGATAGAGAGCAGGAGAAGTGACGATAGGAGCACGAGCCGTCTCTGGTGTTCTGCCACCACCAACCTCATTCAAGTTAGACGCAGAGTCCATGAGGTGGCTGGGGATGCTGCACAACTGATACCCATCGCCCAGGGTGGAGCCTTGATGTAAAGCGACGTAGATAGGGTGAATTTCCAAAAGGATACTGGAAAAAAGGTGGTGATCTCTGTCACGTCTTTGCAGAACAACTTCGTTCCACAGGCTGCAGAAGTCCCGTTGTAGCGAAGGTAGAGTATCTTGAACACTGTAGTTCGATCTTAGCCGCCAAAGCATCTCTGAAAGAGGGAAATCTTCCCAGTTGGCATTGAGAAAGTTGCGAACGAACTGGCGAGTAAAGTGTATCAGGGTAGCAAGTAACACGCTGTTGTCATGGACGAGATAGCCTCGAAGGACGTGTTCCGATATGCCCAAGTGATGTATGGTGAGTGAAAACCAACGCTCATTGCGTCGCGGTACGTTTGCGATGATACAGGCAATTATGCCTTGTGCGAAAAAAGCAGTTGTTCGGTTGTCATTATTGCCCCAGCTGATCAGAGAGTGTCCTAATTCGACGGATTGACGCAACGCAGACCGAGGGCCAAAAGATTGGACAAGCATGAAATATGCCACGAACGAAAAGTGGGCCGCATCAATGGCCCTAATGCAAATTACGAGCCGCCGTATTTTGATTGTTTCGGAGACTAGATTGGATGACCAAGTGCGACCTAAGAATTCGTACAAAGCCCAGTCCACAGTCCCACGTAGCCTGTTTAAACAAGACCGAGGATTCTCAACCACATTTGAGCTACAGAACCCAGGAAGTCCAGTGAAAAACTGCTCTAGTTCGTGATCCTCGTCTAAGGTCTCGTACGTCCACATCAGGACGCGACCATCGATTTCCGATGTTGCTTTGAGAGCAGTTTCTTCGGATTCCTTTTCTATACCCTGCAAAGGCTGTTCCCAATAAGCCGCCAAGCCGCCAAGGCTGCATCGATTTGCGATCCAGAAGAGAATTGGGGATAGTGTGGACCGTATTCCAATGTAAAGATACCATGCCAACGAAGAAAGCGGAGCGTAGTATGGACTGTCATGCCGAAAAATCGGCATCAATGTGATGCAAATGTACATCCCTGTACAAAATCCGATCCACGATATGGCCACCTTGAAAACCGTATGATTGATATTGAAAAGGTACACAGCAAGGCCCGCGAAGAAGAGGAAAAGAGAGAGGTGTAACAAAGCAGGCAACGCTTCGACTGCCCACGGAAGGTGAAGCTTGTCGACGCCCTCCGCAAAGAACGCGCGAATCCGTGCTCGCTTGTGTGGACTGTATCGTTTCTGGGTGACCCTCATGTACCGACGGGCCCATTGCTGGAGTAAGGTGGCCAAAAGTGCGCATGTGAGACTAATGAGCAAGCTGAGAAACCAGAGTGAGTTGACCCATACGGCAGAGGTTGGTGGAGAAAATGTGGACGGATCGGAAAGTGAGGGGGGGATGACGATCTGTGAGCCATTGAGGATTTGATAGATGTTTGCGAGGTAGAACGCTGAGATGTCCTGAGAACTGGGCTTGAGGTCCTGGACGGATACCGCAACGAATGCTGCGACGGCGGCGGAGAATAGACCAGTCTTTGAGCTTGGGGTCAATCTATGCTGAGGTAGCGGACATACAATAACAACTCACAAAGACCAGAATACCATCTGCGTCCCCTGTCCAGTTCTCCGTCAACTTCTCGTCCTCTTCTCCAGCCAGCTTAAAGTACATCGAAAAGAGTGGTCCGGATCCATCAACAAATCCCGAATCTCCTTGCGGTGGGTTGTTTTTCCCTAGCTGAGGTGGGTCACCTGGATGTAGTGTCAGGAAAGCTAATGGTGCCTACATGGTAGCGTTGAGCAGGATCAGCACCTGTCCTGGTTTCCATACCCGGAATTTCGGACATGTTAATCGCTTCGTGAATAGGCTGGGACATTGGCGGTTCAATTTCGTGTGGGTAGTGTGTAATGTGATGACGACGGGGTGGGTGGCCCAGTGATGCAAGCGGCTGACGGGGGTTGACAATCAAGCGCCGACGGGCGCTTCGATTGTGTGGGGGCCAGCGTTTACTGAACGTGCTCTTGTTTCAAACGCGTTAGTTGAACGATGGTTGCAACAGTCAAACCTACTTGAGGCTTGACATGCTTGACATGTGCACTAGCCTGAGGGCCGATCACTGACCGGCTGAGCGACGAACTTAATACCTTTCACTCAGACTGCTCACTGCTCACGGGACTCGAATCACTCGATGCCCCCCCTGTTTGGTTGGGATTATCTTTTTGTACTGGTACGACGGTGTAGATTGCAAGGCCAAGTCGAGAGGAACGGACCCCGCTCGAAAGGCGGGAACGGGAAAACGCGTACTTAGTTGGCTTAGCACTTCTCTTCTGTCTCACTTCCCCGTTTTGCATCTGGCGAATCATGGTCGTCCGTCCTTCTTCCACCGCCCACCGCCCAACCAAAGGCCGCACGCCCAAAAATGGAGAAATGGATAACCGATTTTGGGTCGTGCAACGACAACTCGTTCGTCTCCCAAAAGGTGATGCATGTGATGACTCAACGTACTCAACCGCTGTAGAGATCCGCGACGACGTCCTGAGACGGGATGCTTGCAAGAGTGCTTGTACGTAAGTTATATCACAAACATGACGTTACCATACCACCAGGGAAGCGGACCGTTGCAGCCGGCCCATCCAACGCCTCCACCGCTACAACTCTTACCCCGTCGCTCTCCTTTGACCCGCGCGCCATTCCTCCGCTCTGGCCACGCCAGGGGACGTCACACGCGAGGTCATACTGAAGCCCACCCCGAAATGAGTCAAGGGGAATCAGGAGATCATATGGGGCGAGATGCAGGTGCTCCAGGGCCTCCGAGTCGATGGTCCCAACATTGTGCGTTCCCCCTCCCCTCTTTCCCTCACGATGCGCCCGCGCACCTGCGCGGTTGTTTGTCTCCA
>Ga0307510_10000945_pt1 | contig 30669 bp, 40 predicted proteins | sample 12_EM_MG_FD_207224 | JGI IMG/M metagenome (GOLD analysis project Ga0307510, IMG submission 207224) | Populus trichocarpa ectomycorrhiza microbial communities from riparian zone in the Pacific Northwest, United States - 12_EM | ecosystem: Host-associated > Plants > Roots > Unclassified | place... | reverse complement strand
GCATTGACTGCGCAGTCCCCCGTTACCTGTAAACTTACCTACCCTAAACTGCGCACAGACCACCCTGTATTAGTATATAAGACCTACGAATTTAGGTGAACAGTCCTTAGACTGTTCTCTTGTCAAATCCCCACACTGGAGCCTTTCAAAGCTCCCTCCTCGTTAGCAGCACCCTGCCCGTCGTCGTCCCCAGTCTACTCCATCCCTCCTCTCCTCATCTTCTGTCTCTTCCTCGTCAACATCTCTTTGCTGCTCCTTTGGATCAGTCACCTTCAACTCCGCGCCGTCGTCAAGTCTCGCTACCCATAAAGTAGTGAGTTCCCGACAGCCACGTGGGTCTGCTCCCTGCATCATAATACCCAGGCCATATGCTTGCTTTGCCCATCAAACAAATGATAGGCTGAAATGCAATGCTCTCATGTTGGCCCACATAATTTTGTAGCTAGCACAGTAGCTGCCCAGAAACATGCTCGCATGGCAACATGGCGTGAACAGCCTGCACTGCCCAGGGGCATGTTGGCAAAAATTTATACCATTGCAAGGGATCAAACCCAAGAATTCTGGCTGCTCAGAGACATGGCAAGTCTTGCAGTACTAAGTCAAGCGTTGCTGGGTTTCAGGGTTCTCAGGCGAGTTGTGTGCAAGCCAGCGATAAGCCAATCAAACACATTATTTGGGCAGATCTAGACGAGCACTTTGCAAATAGACAATGTAATATGTGTGCTGAGCAGTACCCTCATCCTTGATGAAATGCAGCACCCCCTTAGGCCTTATGTATGACCTTCAGACTCCGCCAGTGGATCGACATGCTTGACATGGCAATGTTTTGATTTCCAGGGTGAGGACACATCTGGACGGGAGTCATGTGCCTCCTTGGGCTTGTGGGGGCGTTTGGGTGTCCCAGGTGATGTGCCAGAAGGCTGGACTTTGTTGAGCATATCCGCCCTTGGCTGAGGATAGTGTGGTGAGGTTAGCTCAATGCCACGTGTCTTTAGACCAAATGTATTTGAATGTGACATACTGTAGGCGATGTAGAACACATGGAGGGCTTGGGATTGACACAGGGGGTTTGTTCAGGATGAGAATCTTTGTACCTGCTGGTCTCTTGGTCTCTGACATAGTCATAGGTGTCGTCATCCTGCACCTGCACGATACCCTCATCGCTGTCCTCATCAATCTCAACATTGCCATCATCTTTGTCCATGGCCTTGTCATTGCTGGCATCCACTTCAGGCATGATCTGGGAGATTATGTGGTGATACCTGAATTCCTGCACTTCTTCTGCCTCCTTTATTGCCATCTCATAGGCCTAATCAGCCTCTGTGCCTGTTCGTCTCACTCGGCATGGCAGCAATCCACGGTATCAGCAGCTGCCGATATGGCCTCTACTATCAGTAGCTGCTGATATATCAGGCTCAGTACGTAAAGCTTACCAACACCTTATCTTTCTACCTTGGGTTTATAAGCTATATTATTTATTTAAATCGTGGGGCAAATGCAAGTATTCTTCTCAGCAGCCATTCTGATGGCTAAAATTATTCTGGCTCACATGGTGGCCTTGTGCAGCAGCCAGTTGTGTGCTCAATGAGCCAATAAGAGCTAATTGTTCCCAACGAGGCAGGAAATGGGGGGTGATTGCTTATGGATTATTATGGGCCAGCCCGAGCTTGTCAGCAATGGAAGTTCATCCACACTGCATGCCAGTGCATTTGCGTTGTAGGCTGATGCAAGCACTTTTCTGGGATCGGGATTGGGCTCACATCGAATACATTTCTTTGGGAGTAACGCTTTGGAAATGACCATGTAACTGGTCAATTGTAACGTAAGCCAAGGCTGCCTCCTCCCTCTTCCTCAGTGAAGCGCAGCGCCTCCTTACGACCTTCAGGTTCTGCCGGTGGATTGACATGCTCAACACTGTGACGTTTTGATTGTTGGGATGAGGATGCATGGGGAGGAGAAACGTCCTGTGCCTCCTCAGGGCCACAGGGGCGTTTATACTTCCCACATGAGGACATGTTAGAAGCCCACTCATGGCTGAGTATACTATCGGCACTTGGCTAAAGGGCAGTGTGACAAGGTTAGCTCAACACCAAATGTATTTGAATCTGACGTACAGCAGGCAGGGTAGAAGGGACAGGGGCCCTTTGCAACATCATCTACATAGCGACATCGACGGCATGGGTTCGTGGGTCACCATGAGTGACAGGTTCTCCAGTCAGTTCAGAGAGGATCTGCAGATGCCGAAATGCGCGATATGATTCCGTATCCTTTCCTCCAGCCTCAGCATCCCTGTCTATCTCCAGGATGCAGCAACACAACCTCGCCAGGGCCAAGAACTTCATTTTCTTGCCTTCACCAACGAGCTCAGCAAGGATCTTCCGATACCTGTCCGCCTGGGATTCTTGCATATCCCTGGCTGCTGCGTTAACCCTGCTCTCTAGCTCCAAGATGCGGCAACGCATCTTTGCCTGGGTCAAGGCCTGTCGCATTTCCTCCATGTCCATGTTCACGATGCAGAGTAGATCTAGGGGGGGACATGGTGGGTTGTAGAACAGTGATCGATGATGGGAGTTGGAGAAATGCTCTTGGACGTGCCTGTTTAGCTTGCTTAAGTTGGTGGCAATATGCGTAAGCGGCAGGTGTTTTTCCGGCACTGGTAGCTGCCGATATGGCCCCTACAGATAGTTGGCAGCCACTGAAATATCAGGCTCAGTACGTAATGCTTATCAGCACTTCATCTTTCTACTTTGGGTCAAATTGTGGGGCCAATACGTATTTTCTCAGCAGCCAATTGTGTACCCAATGAGCCAATACAGGCTAATTGTCCTAATAGTACAGAGCATGAAATGGGAGGCAATTGCTTATGAATTGTCATGGGCCAGTTCAGGCTCATTGGAAAGGGAAGTAAAGTTACATCATGGGCCAATGCGAGAGTTTTGCTAGATAGCCATCCTGCCAACCAAATATGATGCATGCCCATGCAACAGTCTCACACTGTAGCCCTCTGTGTGGTTGATGGGCCAATTGTGAGCAACTCACCCTGTATATGGACATAGGAAATGGGCCCATGTGGGTGCTTGTGTGGCGCTTCTTTCAGGCCAACTCAAGCTTATCGGCAATGTCAGTGCAGTTGCATTACAGGCCAATGCAAGCATTTCTCTGGGAAGCATCCCACGAACTGAATATCATGTAGACCCATGCGGCAGTGTCATGTGCGGTAGCCTGCTGTGTCCTCCGCAGGCCGATGCAAGATGCTTATCTGTACAATACAGTGTATGAAATGGGCCATGCAGCCACTGGCACATGATTTATTCAGGCTGGTGTTGGCCACTTGAGCTCATCAGCAAGGGCAGTGCTGTCTCATCACAGGGCAATGCGAGCATTTCGCTCAGCAGTAATACTGCCAACTACAATCATACAGGCCCATGCGGCAGTCTCGTGTGGCAGCTCATTGTGTACTTGAAGGGAAAATGAGTTGCTTGTCCAAATTTGACAGTGCATGAAATGGGCCTACACCAGTGCTTGTGCATGATTTATTTCGGGCTACTGTGGGTAAACTTGAGCTTATCAGCAGGGGGACTGTGCATCATGGGCCAATGTAAGCATTTGTTTCGGCAGCAATCCCAAACTTAAATCATGCAGGCCCATGCGGCAATCTCATGTGGCGGCCCATTATGTACTTGAAGGGCCAATGCGAGAGGTTTTCTCAGTGGCCATTCGCCTAGCTTCAAATAATGTGGGCCAGCCCAAGCGCATCAGCAAAGGCAGAAAATTGAAACCATGGGCCTATGCGAGAGGTTTGCTTGGCAGCCACCCTGATAGCTTCAGATAATGTGGGCCCATACAGCATTTTCGCACAGCAGCTCATTATGCACTCGATGGGCCAATGCAAGCCAATTATATAGAATGAAATTGGCCTGTCCGAGGGCTTGCACACAATTGCTTACTGGCTGCTGTGGGCCAGTTCGAGTGTGTCAGCAAGGGGCAGAACATTCATAACATGGGCCAATGCAAGAGGTTTGCTCGGCAGCCATTCTGCTAGCTTGAAATAATGTGGGCCCATACGGCATTTTCGCGCAGCAGCTCTGTTACGCTCCTGGGCACTTGGCCCACATTTTTCTTTCTTTTCTCGACTGATATGTACTTATATGATCACATGACCTCGACTCACATGACCGCTTACTTGTACAACAGAGCCATCTTGTTGGGAACTTCATTGTTCCCTCCTTTTGTATGTTTCCCATTGTTCTCTTCTTATGGTAGTCTGTGACCACCATTGTTCGTGACTCTATTGTTCTGTGACGCCTATTGTTCGTGACCCCATTGTTCTCCTCATTTGTACGCTTAGTCAGGTAGCTGCCCTTTTGTATATAAGCTGGACTTATATCCTAGAGTTGGGCCTTAAGCCTGACTTAGTTTGCAATCTATTGCATTCTCTGTCCTTGTTGCTTGAACAAACATTTCTCTTTTATCTTTCTTTGAAGTAATCTTCAAGTCCTTGAAGTTACTTCCCTTTCCTCTTTATCTTCACCCAGACATTGGTCTTAGCGACCTTCTTGCTTTTATCACCTTCCAAAGCACTTAGGTTATTAAGGGAATTACGACCCTTATAACTTCGTCACTGCCACATATTTCACCTTTGTGCACGTCGTGCCTTAAGGTTCAATAGGCCTTGACAAGCTCATTATGCACTTGATGGGCCAATGCGAGCCAATTATATAGAATGAAATTGGCCCGTCCAAGGGCTTGCACGCGATTGCTTACAGGCTGCTGTGGGCCAGTTCGAGTGTGTTGGCAAGGGGCAGAACATTCATAACATGGGCCAATGCAAGAGGTTTGCTTGGCAGCCATTCTGCTAGCTTGAAATAATGTGGGCCCATACAGCATTTTCACATGGCAGCTCATTATGCACTCGATGGGCCAATGCAAGTCAATTATATAGAATGAAATTGGCCTGTCCAAGGGCTTGCATGCGATTGCTTACAGGCTGCTGTGGGCCAGTTCGAGTGTGTTGGCAAGGGGCAGAACATTCATAACATGGGCCAATGCAAGAGGTTTGCTTGGCAGCCATTCTGCTAGCTTGAAATAATGTGGGCCCATACAGCATTTTCGTGTGGCAGCTCATTATGCACTCAATGGGCCAATGCAAGCCAATTATATAGAATGAAATTGGCCCGTCTGAGGGCTTGCGCACGATTTCTTACTGGCTATTGTAGGCCAGTTCGAGTATATCGGCAAGGGGCAGAACATTCATCACACAGGCCAATTCGAGAGGATGCTCAGCAGCCATCCTACTAGCTTCAAATAGTGGGCCCATACCACAGTCTCGTGCGGCAGCTCTTTATGTGCTTGATGGGCCAATTCGAGCCAATTATCCAAATGAAATTGGCCCATGCAAGGGCTTGTGCACAATTGGCCATGGGTTGCTGTGGGCCATCTCAAGCTCATCAGCAGAGGGGCAGAGTGTTCAATTGTGGGCCAATACGAGCATTTTGGTTAGCAGCAGCCACCCAACTGACCATGGGCCCATACAAATTCAGGGTTGAGAAATAACAACATTTACTGATGGGCCAAGGCATGAGGATACACACCATATCTCCATGGGCCCATACAAACTCATGCACTTGTTACCAAAACTTGGCCCACATTGTTTTTCCTGATACACATGACCAATTTGCATGTGGTTTCTACTGAGTACTACAACAAGATATGCTACATGGGCTCAGGACAATGGGTACACTTTTTTTTTAATTTTGTCGTTCAATCTTAATTTTGTGTGTGTTGGGCTGGTTGGGTCACTGATGCTGTTGTGTGGTTTGTTAGATCAACATCGCCTTCTTTACTGACTTTATACCCTTGTTGTATTTCCCCCCTGCGTCACTCATGCAGTCCCAATACCAACATATACGACCACATTCATTTCTTCAGGTTTCAACTGCTAGTGAGCACTGTCACTTTTCTTGCTGGCTCAACTCCCTTCTGATGCAATTCTGATCTTCCCCTGACAGTGCTGTTCCCCATGCACCATGAAGTCAAGTGCACCAACTAAATACATCTCACTGGTGGCAGATGCCTCCCGTCTCCTACAATGCACGCAGTTTGGAGGGTGATTCATGGGCGCCAGTGCCACTCTAGGGTGGGGCCCAGTGGTATTGTTAAGTGAGGTGGTACAACTTTCCCCTACCTGCTTTCTATGGATATGTTACTGATTGATTTTCCAGTACCCGGTTGTCATGTGTTGGTATTCAGTAGCTTGTGGAGCAGGATGGCAGACTTGTCAGTTACAGTTCAACCATTCATACTAGAATGGTTAGCAGTCAAAATATCTTCATCATGTTCTGGCCAAATACTAGTTGAAAGAAATTAACCAAGCAAGTTCAAACCATGCTGTCAGGGTATAAACCATAGCAAGACCACAAAATCCCATCTCACTCACCTTTTCTTCCCTTCTGCTGACTTTTTCTTCCTCCAACATGGCTACCTCCATCATAAATGATATATATGAGGCTGTTGAGGTTTTCATGGTGGCACTCAACCAAATTGCAAAGGATCATAGATGGTATGTCTTTTCTTATTATGCTACTTCCCCAACATCACCTAATGACCCATAATGTAGCCCCCAAGAATATGTGCGGTTGCTTGGTGGCATTGGGGGTTTTAAGAAGGCCAAGCAGTGTACAATGATGCCATTTGGAGCCTTCTGTTCTATCAAGATGGCAGAAGATAATCATGGTACGCTTTCTCCCTCATTGCTGTATGATTGTGTCAAAGCTCTTATATTATCTTCCTCTTAGATAAAGACAAGGGTGACAGGACAACACTTCAAGAATTTTTGCAGAGGTACCAAAGCACTGAAAAGCTGCAAGACGAATTCAGCAGTTGGGATAACAAGGAACTCATCCAAACCTTCAATAACGCAAAGCAAGAGAAAGAGAGTCCACCTATGAGGGTTGTGAACATCTCTGTCTCTAAGGCAGTACTGGGGAAGGTCGAAAATATCACAGAAAGTGTATATTTGTATCACTTTCTTGAACATATTTCTTACCACTCCCTAGTGCCAGGACCTCAATCATCAATTTGGGACTGAGATTGCCCTCCTTTACTGTCGCAGCAACCCCTCTCACACATATTTTCCTGGTTCATTTGTGACAGATGGTGCCAAGGCATGGTTGGAGAATGCTGAAATAGGACACAACTGTGCAGACAGTGCTGCCCAGCAGCTTGATGGATTCACAACATCCGGCATTGCCAAGAGGGTTGGTAAAACCAAGGAAGGTAGGTACCATATTCCTGTCATTTGCTACAGCACATAACTTGGTGTGGCAGGCTCTGTGAGGCAAGAATATAAGAATGCACAAACCCACTGTCGGCAAATGATTCAGGTTGGCTTTCATAAGTCAATTTATGGTGTCCTTGGAGCAGATGCTAACATCCTTCCTTAGGGGCAATCCTCAAGAAAAAGGACATTTCCTGCACCGATAGAAAGATGAATTATTCCCATTATGAAGACAAGATTGTCAAGTCACTTGGGGTGGCACTTGTTGGTTGGCCCTTACCCAGCTGTGTCTGCAACCCTGGCAGCCTTAGCTCCAATGACGTTGACACCCTCATGAAGGCTCTGGATCACAGGGCATGTAAGTGGATCACATTAATGCTGGAAGAGGTATCTGCTTGGAAGATCAACAATCAGCACCATGCCGCAAATGGTGAACAAGTTTATGGACCACTGCGGAAGCAGCGGGCCCAGAATGCAGCTTCTCATGGTGATGGCAAGGACAATGATGATAATGACAATAATGATAAATAAAGACATCGCCTGAGTTATTGGCAGTAGCAGGGTGCAACCTTGTAATATAGGCAGGTGGGGTAGCAGAGTTGGGATGAATTTCCATTCCTTTCTTTCTTTCTTTGATTCTCTTCTGCTCGGACTGAAATAAAGGGCAAACGCACCACCCTTCTGCGCATGCCCTCCTGTGGCACCCTCCGATGACACGTGTTCATCACTGCCCACTGTCACCAACAGCAAGCACACTTCCCTCCCCCATTTGCCCCATTTATATCAAATATATATATTATATCATCATATTTAATCAGTACAGTGTGCATATGACAATGAATAAATACAGTAATAACTCACCCTCCACCCTGAAGTGGCAGTGGCGGTCCTTGTCCAACCCCTTCTGCATGGCACTGCTTGGCATTCCTATGCCTCCAGAACCTCTGGCAGTGCGATATCGCTATCACATGGCTGCGTCTGTCACAGCACAGTGCCTCAGTGGTGGCCACAATGGTGGTGGTGATGGGGATGGCGATAATGGCAGCAGCAGTGGGTGCGACATGAGAGACTGCATTGGCAGGTGGGGCGATGCAATGATGGTGTGCGATGTAATATGACATCGCCGTCCTGTGGGCAGCATCCATCGCTGCATGGCACCTTGGTGGTGGTGGCCACAGTAGTGGTGGCAATGGCAATGGCAGCGGCGGCAGCAAGTGTGACACAAGAGGTCGCATTGCCAAGGCGGGGCGGTGACAGTGTGTGACGGCGACGAAGTGGGGGTGCATGCGGCCAACAACGCCGGCGCTGATGCAATAGCTGAATAGCCTGCCTGCACTTGGGGTGAGCTGTCAGGCGAATGGGGGTGCAAGCCCTTGCTGGGCTTGTTAGAAAGCCTGGAGGAGAGAAGGGAGCCAACGCACCTGTATCCCATACTTCTCTTAGGCTTTCTCACACAGTTGTGATACCAACATGGATGCAGGGAGGTTGAGCCTCTGGGCATTGAGATGCACAGATGAGGGGGGGGCGCTGCCAGTTGTGGGTGCTGCACTTTCCATGGCTGAGGATGTTGCAGGCATCGGATCTGGTGGCAGGGCTGATAAAGCCACCATTGCAGCACCCGAGGCGTTGGGGCCTGGGGCATATGGCGGAGCAGGGGGGTGCGAAATGCCACCACATGGCAAGGCCTGGCGTGAGGTCGACGCGCCACTGCAAGAGGGCGAGCAAGCAAGCATTGAATGCGACCAAGGGGCACTAACAAGATGGGGCCCGCAGAAGGAGGGACCTGTCAGGACACAGAAAGAATGTGGCTGAGTGGAGGGGACTCACCTCTGGAGACCGCAGAGGAAGGAATACATTGCAACAAGTGACCTCCAAGTCATGAGGAGCACTGACGCATGGAAAGAAATAGGCTGAGCAAGAGGTACACACCATTGAAGACACAGAGGGAGGAACACACCAGGGCACAGAAAGACAGTGAATAAACAAGGGGCACTCACCACCAAGAGACCACAGAAGGAGGGACACATCGGGGTACAAAAGAAAGTAATTGGATTGCCACAGAGCAAGGGTCTTGTCCATGTTTGTGGATGGGTATGGACAGGCATGCGTATAGTTGTGTGGGGTGTGTTCACCAGTTCACATGCAACCGTACCCACTAAACCCAGTCTAAACCCTTAAACCCCAACCTTAACCACAGCTTCCGAACACCACTTGTGTATGCAAAGTGCTTGACACTGTCTTGACAAGGTGACTATCTCCAGTATCCCCACACTAAAGCATTTGGCATGCCCTCCCTCCCTCTGCACTTTCCAGAAGGTGAGTTCCCCTCACTCTATCGCTTCCTATATTCTGACAAGTTATTCCCTCTGCAATCTCCACCTTGTGCCCCTTGTGAGGTCGCTTTCATTCCTTGTCCTGGTGTCACCCTCCTCTGCGGTCTCCAGAAGGTGAGTCCTCTCAGTCGGTTTCTTTCCATGTCCTGACAAGTCAGTCCTCAGCTTGTAGGTGACCCTCACTTGGTCGCTGCCTTTCCAGCTTATCAAGTGCTTGCTCACCCTCTCATGGCGGTGTCTCAGCTCTATGCCAGGCTTCATTTGCAATGGTGTTTTGCACCAGCTCCCTGTGTCACCATACGCCTTGTGCTCCAACACCTTGGGTGTTGCAGCGGTGGCTTCTCAGCCCTACCAGCAGACCCAGCGCCAGCAGTGCCCTTGGCCATGGCAAGTGCAGCCCCCACAACTGGCAGTGCTCCTCCTCATCTGTGTGCGTCAATGCTCAAGGGCTTGACTTCCTCCGCATCATATCAGGGTTCACAACTGTGCAAGTGAGCCTGAGAGGGTCAAGAGATACAGGAGACATAGGTGTGTTGGCTGCTGTTGACCACGCTTCCCCTCCTTCCTCCAGACATTTAATGAGCCCAGCAAGGCACGCCCTCACATATGCCCCACAGTGCAGCCTAAGTGCAGGTGAACTGTTCAGCCATTGCACCAGTGCCAGCGTTGTCAGCCGCGTCCACCCTTGCTTCATCACCATCCCACACCCTCATCCCATTGCGCCCTGCCCCAGCGATGCAACCTCTTGTGTCGCTGTCACCACTGCTGCTATTATCGCCATCACCACCTGTTATGATCCACCCCAATTTTTCTCATCCTTGTTGGACCCCCTCCTCGTCACCCTATCCAACCCTTCACCTATGGCCAAGTGACCACTACCATTGAACCCATCATCCCTACCAGACCTGCCACCATTGCCGCCCAGTAAACCATCCAAACCATTGTCACCCCTTGATCAGCCCCCAGTCAAGCCCCTCATCCCCGTCCCATGGAACATCCATTGTCGGGAATACTCCTCAATGGAGATGTACCAAGAGCCACCCCCAGTAGAGAACCCACTGAAAGATCCAGACAGTCCCATGGAGGACATGCTGCCCTTAGAGCCAGAACCATTCGTTCCATATGAACCTGATATCCCTGGAGGCAACACGCACGCCTTGTCCCCAGAAGAGTCCCCCATCAGACCATGGCAAGAGTACCTTGCCCCGGATAGTCCTGTGTCCCGCAAGCACTCCCTGTCACCTACAAGTCCCTCTTCAGCACCCATACGCCAACGCACCAGTAGAGAAGGCAGTTACCAGTCAATCACCCCTTCTGCCTCATCACCCATAGCTGGCACCTTGCCCCAGAGTCAGAACTACCAGTCGACCTCTCCCAGAGGATCTGCAGACAATCCCTCATCCACACAGAGCTCCGCAGACGACGCGGATAATGACATGGCCCTTAATTGGGTCACCATCAATATGGACTACCTTAAAGGGTAGTTGCTTATGCTAGATGCCCATTAGACCAGAATGGGCACATGGAGATCAGATCTCCTCGGATCAGCCTCAAACCTCATGGTCGTCATCACATCATGATGACGCTTCTCTTCACCTGCCACTATTGTTCGACCCTTAAGGATGGATTAGGCAACTTGTCAATCTGTCATTCGCTCTTGCTCATTCTCTATTGTTCTACTCATACAGACCGCAGCACTTATCCGCGGACCTTCATAAGTCACAGACAGGCCCCTCTTGACCAGTACTACCTACCTTAGTGATAGTAGCACGTGCACCCGCCTGCCTGTATATACGCGCCCTGTATTTCGACAGTCAAGCCCTAAGCTTGACTTGATTCTCAATATCAACATTCTTGAAAGCTCCCCAAGTGCCTCCCCTTTCCTCATCTCTTACATAAGCCTCTCAGAGTCGTCTCTAGCAACACTAGAGACTTCTACCTCTTCAAGTACTCACCACTAGTTCACCTCTTAGTACAAGTTGTACTATCAAGGCCCATTGAAGCCTTAACACCACCACCATCGCCACCGCCACTGTGGCTACCACCACCAAGGTGCCACGCAGCGACAGACATGGCCCACTGAACAGTGACATCGCGCTGCATCACATACCAGCATCGCATCGCATCACCCTGCCCAGAAATGCGATCTCTTGTGTTGCACTCGCTGCTGCTATTACCATCGCCATCGTCACTGCCACTGTGGCCACCACCACCAAGGTGCCATACAGCAATGGATGCTGCCCACGGGATGACAACGTCACATTATATCACACACCATTGTTGCATCGCCCCACCTGCCAATGTGGTCTCTTGTGTCACACCCACTGCTGCCACCATTATCACCATCCCCATCACCACTGCCATTGTGGCCACCGCCAAGGCACCACGCCATGATAGACGCAGCCATGTGATAGTGATATCACACCACTGGAGGTTCCAGAGGCATAGAAATACCAAGCAGTGCCATGTGGAAGGGGTCAGACAAGGACTGCCACTGCCACTTCAGGGTGGGCAAGTTATTACTGTATTTATTCGTTGTCATATGCATACTGTACTGATTAAATACAAATGATATAATATATATATTTGATATAAATGGGGTAAACAGGGGAGGGAAGCGTGCTTGCTGTTGGTGACAGTGGGCAGTGATGAACATGTGTCATTGGAGGGTGCCACAGGAGGGCATGCACAGAAGGGTGGTTGCTTGCTCTGGGTTTCCGAGAGGGGGGGAATTGCCAGATTATAATGTGTATTAGAATGGAAGATTCATTTGGGTTCAGATAAGCCTCTGGACCAGTGAGTGGTGCAGTGAAATCTGTGGTGCACATTGCACAAAACTTCTACTCAATTGGTTACAGTTCTTTCAATGGCCCATCGCAAACCTCACCCTAGCCTCAGAAATGACGGCAGGTTGCGCAACATTGGGCCCCATGCCCTTCACTTTTGTGTTGTATAGCCGGAAGTTTACACCACGTAATATTGTTTGTTTAATTTACCTGGTTGTTGCATGCTTGTACTCACACCCACCATGCCTTGCTGTACTTTTCAAACTAGCAAAAAAAGCATGTCCTCAGCTGTAAGAGCCTTTACTGGCCTGCGATTTGGGAGAGCAGACCAGAAGAAGAAGGTTGTGAAGGCTTCGAACATCCATGAGCAAATGATATGGCTTGAAGAAAGGAAGAAGGAACGTTGTAAGTTTCAACAACTCTCTTGTAACTAGAACACATATTGTTGATTACTTCACAACAGGTCTGTCTGCATTCATGCGCCAAAAAATCACAGAGTTGGGTATGACAGCAAACTGGGAGCCAGGTGCAATCGACTGGGAGATTGTTCCGACACTTCCATCCATAACAATTTGATGGACATAGACCCACAATTAGATGAGTGGGAGGATATCTTTGAGGAAAAGTTGGGTCCTGAGGGAAACATGGTTGCAAGATTGCAAACAGTCATATTGTGCGCCTTTTTCCCCTCCCTTCCATCACGTATCCATGATCGCGCTGTAGGGCTTTCGGTGGCAGTACCAAAAATTCCTATCTAGCCCATTCATGACTCGAGTGCTACCATGCTGTGGAGAGAGAGTGGATCACTGTTTTAGCGCTACTTGTTGACCCATATCTTGCATGGAAGCACAGCCATACCACCTCCCATCTTAAGATTGAATCTGACATCGTTTGGTCGGGACCTGTATTTGGGCTCAAAGGTTGGTGTGATGATTAAGTATCGACATTCCATTGCTGATCAAATTCTAGCTGGTAGAATGCCCACCACAACTGTGCGGCAACGCAAGGGCGAGAATCCCAACATTGCACTCATGCACATCGGCCTCATCGCTGGGACTCCAGTCCACCCCAAACTTGCATTTTCTGTCAACCTACTCAAACTTTTCTACCACCTTCGCTGCCAACAGCCAAGCATTGGTATTCAAGGCTTCATCAAGGCTACATGTACCTTCCAGCAGGTATATTTTTCCCTGTCCATTCATCTCCAAATGACTAACTATTCGTGCTATTAGGTCAAATATAGCCATTCTATGGAGCAACTTTTTTCACAAGCATTCGACAACTTCTCTGATGTGCAGCGCAGACTACAAAAGAGGGTTGATATTGTGCTTGGACGCAGTGATCCTACCTGGAGAATGAGATATAGCTGCCCTGCATGCGGATTTGAGGTTAGTTCTCCACTGCGCAACATGTTTTAGACCACTCATTTCCTTTCAGCAACCAGGTGAAATACCCTTAGTCCCTGCATGGATGCACACCATTGATGGCTGCGACTCTCAAAAGCATGATAAGATGGCAGGGCCATGCAACAAGCACATATTTGATAGCAGATACTTCCTCCCCCACAGCTTCGTGGATAGTTTCAAGGACGAAGTGGGGTCACATGCCGCTGTACAGAAGGCAGACAAGGCTCTTCTGAATCTTGTGGAGTCCGAAGATGGCTTTGCGTTCCCAGAGGGTGAGGAGGATGACCACTGTGGCAGCAACTGGAAGGCTGTGAATCCAAAGGAACTCCCACCGGCTACAAAGGAGGTGTTTGAGCAGACAGGTGTCTTTGCCTGCCTGTGCCAGCATGGGATTGTTGAGTTTTTGATGGAGTTTGTGCAGTCTGGTGAAAAGTATGTATCTGTTTGTTCCCTCTCTTTCTTGTACCAACCTTTATTATACAGGGCCAAGTATGCCCTTGCTGCAGTTGCAACCATCTTGAGGGTGTTTGGAGAGGATCAAGGCATTGGTTATGACATCAACTGTGTCCTAGATATCACGCTCCACAACAGCTTGCTGAGAGAGGAAGTGGTCAAGAATCGCCTCCAACTGGTCATTGATGCCTTCCACTGCTGGGCCCACAAGCATTCCTGTCAATTGAAATACCACCCACTGTACCAACCTGGCTTCAGGCTCGAAGACCTCTCAACTTGTGAGAGATTCTTCTCAAGTCTCAATGGAACTGTGCAAAACATTCAGCACTTGTCCAGCTATCACTGGATGCAGTCAATTGATCTACATATCCAGCAGGTGAATGAGGATTGATACGTGTCACTTGGTAAGTCTTATGACTCTTATCTAGTATCTTGTAATGTGCTGCTGATGCTCCTAGGTCTACAGGCAATTTTTTACTACAAAACTACAAGCAGGCTCTTGATACTTGAGAAAATCTCCGCCAAGAGCTGTTTATCTTTGAGACATCCATGGGTTTTTCTGCCACAGACTTCCAATGCTAGCACAAAGAGAAGACCGCATTCCTCTCAGTTGCAAAGTGGAAAGAGCCCAATGTGCTTGCAATAAAGGTGTTGTATGTGGAGGCCATAGAAAATCTCTTCAAAATTCAGTAAGGCATTCAATTTACACTTCATTACGCATACTAATTTTCTTCCTTAGGGAGCAGTACAACCATGTTACATTCTTGGGCCTACACAGGGTGCATTTTTTATTTTCCACCTGCTTACTAAGCCTTTCCCATCACGTGACCAACCACCCATCCACCTCGATCACATGACCAATCACCTGACTAGTCACCTGACTACCCACATGACCAGTCACATGCCATTCCAGTCACCTGCTCCTCAAAGTCACCTGTTCTACATCACCTGCTCCCAAGTCACCTGCGCATCACCTGATACTCCCTCACCTGACCTCACATGACCCTATCCCTACCCCTGACTCGTCTCTATTCGCTTACCTCAGCCTCGCTTCCGGATTCTCAGCCCGCTTACTATACTTTCTTCATAGCCTCGTTTCACAACTCATACTGACTCCTTTCTTGTTACTTTCACGCGTGAGTCAGTTCCGCAGTATATGACTCCATCTTTTGGGATATGACTCGTTACTAGTACAAGTACTCGTCGTATCATGCCTTAGTCATACAGCCTCCTCATGTGTATATAAACCCTCGTGTTTTCCTAGAGTTGGGCCTTAAGCCTGACTTGGTTTAATCCCAAGTGTTGTAGCTTCCACAGCACCTTCAGTTTTCGCCCGCACTCCGTGCAAGTCGTCTCGAACATCGTCGAGACTCTCTTCTACATCTTTCATTATCCCCACTGTTAAGGGCCAAGGACCCTAAGGTGCGACGTGCACGAGTTTGTATGACGGTGGCAGGACTTGTTCTTCAAGGGATAACAGGTGGCTAACGCTGACCCTTGGATATGCTGATATGAGTGGTCTGCACGCGTGCAAGACACTAGTGGGGATAATGAAAGATGTAGAGGAGAGTCTCGACGATGTTCGAGACGACTTGCACGAAGTGCGGGCGAAAACTGAAGGCGCTGTGGAAGCTACAACACTTGGGATTAAACCAAGTCAGGCTTAAGGCCCAACTCTAGGAAAACACGAGGGTTTATATACATGTGAGGAGGCTGTATGACTAAGGACTAATACGACGAGTACTTGTACTAGTAACGAGTCATAGTCCAAGAAATGGAGTCATATACTGCAGAACTGACTCACGCGTGAAGGTAACAAGAAGGGAGTCAATATGAGTCGTGAAACGAGGCTATGAGAAAAGTATAGTAAGCGGGCCAAGAATCCGGGAGCGAAGCTGAGGTAAGCGAATAGAGACGAGTCAGAGGTAGGGATAGGGTCATGTGAGGTCAGGTGAGGGAGTATCAGGTGATGCGCAGGTGACTCGGGAGCAGGTGATTGGAATGGCATGTGACTGGTCATGTGAGTGGTCAGGTGACTAGTCAGGTGATTGGTCATGTGATCGAGATGGATGGGTGGTTGGTCACGTGATGGGAAAAGCTTGGTAAGCAGGTGGAAAATAAAAAATGCATCCTGTGTAAGCCCAAGAACGTAACACCCACTAGTGTCTTGCACGCGTGCAGACCCATCATACCAGCGTATCCAAGGGCCAGCGTTCGCTACCTGTGGTCCCTTGAAGTACAAGTCCCACCGCCATTATACAAACCCGTGCACATCGCACCTTAGGGTCCTTGGCCCTTAACAAACCGCGTTAGAGAAAAAATCAATGAACTTGGCCCCTTGGTCCTCACCAAGTATGAGTTTGCTTCTGGTATTGCCCACCAGGCCATGAAGAAAAGCCCACATGAAGTACTGAACAGGGAGCTACAGGCCATTTCCAGGCGGATTGACCATGCAACACATGCTGTTGATACTCTTGAGGAGCAGCTGTGCATCAGCACGCAGTGGAAACAGGACGATGCTGAGTATGTGAAAATGCTTGATTATATTGACAACAGAAAGTTTGTCCGTGTCATCGAGGATCTCCAAGGGCTCGTTGTGAGCAGGTTGATGGAATTGGACAAGATAAACTTGGCTGGCTCAGATACATAGCATGTTTCTCCATGAAGTGTCCCTAATGTTTCTTGTAGGGTATATACTGCGCTGGTGTTACACTCCTGGGCACTTGGCCCACACTTTTTCTTTCTTTTCTTGTCTGTTATGTACTTATATGATCACCTGACCACCTCTCACATGACCGTTTACCTGTACATCAGAGCCATCTTGCTGGGAACCCCATTGTTCCCTCCTCTTGTACATTCTCCATTGTTCTCCCTTTATGGTAGTCTGTAACCACCATTGTTCGTGACACCATTGTTCTGTGACCCTTATTGTTTGTGACTCTATTGTTCTCCCTATTTGTACGCTTAGTCAGGTAGCTGCCCTTTTGTATATAAGCTGGACTTATATCCTAGAGTTGGGCCTTAAGCCTGACTTAGTTTGCAATCTATTGCGTTCTCAGTCCTTGTTGCTTGAACCAACATTTCCCTTTTATCCTTCTTCGAAGTTATCTTCAAGTCCTTGAAGATACTTCCTATTCCTCTTTATCTTCACCTAGACATTGGTCTTAGCGACCTTCTCACTTTTATCACCTTCCAAAGCATTTAGGTTATTAAGGGAATTATGACCCTTATAACTTCGTCACTGCTGCCTATCTCACCTTTGCGCACATCACGCCTTAAGGTTCAATAGGCCTTAACATAAGTCAGGCTTTCCTTGAACGTCCTTGAAACATAGGACAACACCAGTTACATCCTGGCAGCAGTAGTACTCATCGGAACTCTTGAACAAAACAAGAGAGTTCACAGGAGACAACAAGATGATCTCCCAGCACACGTCAAAGGTGAAGCATACTTTGAATACCACGGAGCCAGACATAAAGACACCGGATACTACGTCGATCTCCCAAAGAAAACACGTGGAGTTGTTGAATTTGTCAAAGTAGAAGACGATGACTTTTGGGTAAAACTCCTCTGGAAAGATAACCAGTGGTACATGAATCAAGGAGGAGTACTTCACACCTCAAAACTTGGTGCTTGGAAAGAAACAGACCCTCAACACCCGCATTACATCAACCCAGAACACTATAGCCCAATGCTCCGCACTGCTGTCAAGCAATCACCAGACGAAGAAATACTTGCAGGAGGAGTTCACCACATCGCAACCCTCCAAGGAAGCAACCCGTTCACAGAACAACCCCCTATCCTTCCTCAAATCGAAGCAGCAGTCCAACAAGGTGTCAACATCCCTCTTGACACTACCCCAGCCACTGCTATTTACCCCCAGTTATCCATCCAAACCACAATGGCAGCACAACAAGAAGAAATTAATGTCGCTACTGGACAAAGCGGACAGGAAGCACAAAGGATCAACGTCATCACTAGTCCTGCCAATGGTGCTCTTAAAGGGAACCCACCACCCATCTTCACTGGAGATAGGAGCACAACCAGAAAGTTTATCAATAACTTTGACCTCTGGAAAGCAATTAACCAACACAATGACACCATGAGGAAACCCTTTTCCAGAGTCGTCACCCTCCTCACCTACATGGACGGTTCCCTAGTAGATGCTTGGAAAGAGGAACAAATGCACAAACTCCAGGAAGCAATGGACGATGGAGCTCAGGAGACAGACAAAGATCTCTGGGACAGCTTCATGGAAAGGTTCAAAGCAGCCTTCACCAACCAAAACCAAAAGGAGGAAGCCTATCAGAAACTATGCAAACTCAAGCAAGGAGAAAGCCTTGACAACTTCTTCGCTAAATTTAAGCAACTTGCTCATGAAGCAGGAGTTCCCCTAGATAACAAAGGAACTATCGAAACCCTCAAACACAGCATGAACCAACCACTTACCAGAGCGGTTATACACTCCCCCAATTTCAACCCAAACGCAGACGTTCCATGGACCTTTAAAAAATGGGAAGAACAGGCCAGAATGTCCCACCAGAAATGGCTAGCTGCCGCTCAATATAGCCAGCAAAAACAGGGACTTTACAGAGCCTTTGGACTAAGGCCAAACCAAGGAAAAAGCAACCAACATGGAAGAAATAGAACTTCTGGACCATGTACCACCTCCCAAGGAGGATACACTATGGATGTCGATGCCAATAGAATGGGACAAACACATTCCGATGCCAAAAAGCAGCAACTAATGAACAAAAACAAATGTTTCTATTGTGAAATCCAAGGACATCAAGCTTGTGTCTGACGCAAGAAAATAGCGGACCACACCAAAAGTGGCAGAACCACCAAAAGCGACAACCCTACTGTTAGGAACCAAGACCCCATTGATATGACCCCAGATGACATTTCCGGCTTCTTGAAAGACCACATGGGCTCACTTGATGAAGATACCAAGCTGAGCATCATCAAATCCCTTATGCCAAAGGATTTTCCTCAAGCCCAAAACTAGCTGCCATAGTTAGGGCATTTCGCCTTGATAGTGTTTTTGTAAATCACTCAAATTCTGTGCAAATAAAAGTCATATTTTCACACTATTGAGGGAAGGCAGAAGAAACAGTCCTACTTGACACCAGAGCAACCAAAAATTTCATTGACCATACAACTGTCATTAAACTATGCTTAGGAATGAAGAAACTCCCCTACCCCCGCCCAGTATTCAATGTTGATGGAACTCTTAACTGCCATGGAACAATCACTCATGCTTGCAACCTACTTGTTACTAAAGGCAACAAAAGGGAACATCAAAGATTCTTTGTCACTAATCTAGGACAAGATCGACTTCTCTTTGGCTATCCATGGTTTAAAGCTTTTAAACCAGAAATTGACTGGGAAAAAGGAACACTCTTAGGCCCAAAAGTTCAAATGGAAACTCTATTATTTGGAACCCTTCAACGCACAAAAACATGGGTCAAAAGTAAAGTACCAGTCAATGAAGACCTCATCCTCAAAGCACAACAAACCAGGTGCACTCCATGGTTGGGAGTAACCCCTTTAGAAATAAAGGGAGGCCCAGTGGAAGTCAATCGCACCCATACAGCAGTAGAAATGGCCCATAAGTATGCAATGGAACATGGGAAGGAGGAAATCATCCTCCTGGAAAAATTCAAACGTCACACAGCATTATTCTCAGACGAAGAAGCGAACAAATTTCCACCAACTCATGGTGAAAAAGACCATAAAATCGTACTAATGGACACCGCTCCCACTCACTTTAATTGCAAAGTTTATCTGCTCTCAAGGGATGAACAAAAAGCAGAGGATCAATTCATTGACAAGAACTTGGCCAAAGGATATATCATACCATTGGACTCCCCCTATGGTTTCTCAACTGTTATGGTCCCTAAAAAGGACTCAAAAGAGAAATGGTATATCATTGATTATTGCCCCCTTAATGCAGTTACCAGAAAAGATGTCACCCCACTCCCTAACCTCAAACAATGCATCAAAAACCTACAGGGAATGGAATTATTCAGTAAATTCAACATCCACTGGGGCTATAACAATATCTGGATACGTGAAGGGGACCAATGGAAAGCTGCTTTCAAAACCCACCAAGGACTATTCAAACCAAAAGTAATGTTCTTTGGCATGAGCAACTCACCAGCAAGTTTTCAATGCTTCATGAACAGTATTCTCAAAGAGTTGTATGAACACTTTGAGAAGAAAGGTGTACTCGAAATACGGCACATACTCCAAAACTACATGGATGATTGCGGAATAGGAACCCTACTCAAGGATTTCGACCTTCACGTTGACATCATCCACTTCCTATTTGATCTCCTTGCACGCCATGGTCTACATCTCAAATTATCAAAATCTGTCTTTATGCAGCCACAAATGGATTTCTTGGGCATCCGAATATCAAAAGACAGAGCTACAGTCAACCCAGCTAAAGTTGCAGGACTCAGACACTACCCCCATGAACTAAAAGACAAAAGACAAGTCCATGGATTCCTAGGAGTCTCTGGGTACCATCGCATGTTCTGTCCCAATTTCAGCATCATCGCTGTGCCACTCACAAAACTTACTGGGAAAGACGTACCTTTTGAATGGGGGCCACAACAAAAGGAGGCTCAAAACAAACTTATTGACATGATCACCCACGCACCAGTACTTGTCTGACCAGATCCTGACTGGCAATTCGAACTCGAAACGGATGCATCGCAAATTGGAACAGGCGCTATATTATATCAACAAGATCCCCCCATTACAAAACCAGACGGTACCCAAAAACCAGGACCAAGACAACCAGTAGGATTTCATTCCCAGAAATTTACCCAAACTGAGCAAAACTACCCCATCTATGACCAAGAATTCTTGGGAGTTATGCATGGACTACACTGCTGGTCTCACCTCCTCAAAGGGACAACTATACCTGTTCTAGTCTTCACTGATCACGCCAACCTCCATTACTACCAGGAACCCAGAAAAATAGGCCCCCACATTGCTGGATACCTACCAGAAAGGGAGCAGTATAACATCATTTTGGAATACAAACCTGGCGCCACTAATCGTGCAGATGCATTATCCAGAAGACCTGACTACAAGGGACCCAATCCAATTAATGACAACGTCACTGTATGGCTGGACCACTACTTTTGCGACAATCACACCTCAATTCGAGTATTCGACATGGACAGTATCAGCAATAACTTGGATCACTGTATCAAGTTTGCTCAATACAAAGAGCAACCGCTACTCAAAAAATGGGCACCAACACATAACCTCTCCCTATTGGATGGTACACATTGGTATCACGGGACTGCCCTAGTTGTTGTGGCAGACAATGCTCTTAGGAGGGGAGTAATTTCCCTTTTTCACGACCACGTGACTGCTGGGCACGCCAGGATTACCAAGACACTTCAACTAATCACCCCATACTACTGGTGGCCCAACCTGAAAACCTTTGTCACTGAATATGTCAAGGGATGCGCTACATGCCAAATGACCAAAGTCAACACCCATCCTACCCATCCACCCATGTTTCCCATCACTCCCGCAGACAACGCGTGACCCTTTGAAACCATTGCAATGGACTTCATCACTAAACTCCTACAATCAGGTGGTTTTGACACTATTCTCATGATCATGGACACCGATTGCTCCAAAGCATCTATCTTCATCCCCTGTCATGAGACTATCAACTCAGAAGGAGTAGCCTTACTCTATCTCAATCACGTCATTCCCCACTACGGCATTCCCCACAAAATTATATCAGACCAAGACGTCTGCTTTGTATTGAAATTCTCAACAGAACTCTGCCATATCCTCAACATCCATCAAAATATCAGCACAGCATATCACCCTCAAACTGATGGAGCAAGTGAAAGAACCAATCAAACCTTGGAGCAATATCTCTGAGTATTCTGCAGAACACAACAAAACAACTGGCATGCATGGTTACCACTTGCTCAGTACACTAAGAACTCATGGCCATTGGCGACTACCAAGAAAACACCATACAACTTACTCATCGGATACACACCCCAAGTACACCAACCTACCAGGAAAACCACCATTCCCTCCCTAGAACAATGACTCTCATCTATCAAGGAAGCCAGGAAAGCTGCCCAAGAGGCCCAACGTAAAGTGCAAGAATCCTGGATAAAAGAGAAGCCACGATACGTCCCATTCACAGTAGGCTCAAAGGTTTGGCTAGAAGGAACGAACCTATGACTTCCAAGTAACACCACACCCAAGCTTTCCCCAAGGAGATACAGACCTTTTAAGGTAGTCTCCCAAATATCAAAAGTTACTTACAAACTTGAACTCCCTTCCACCTGGAAAATCCATGATGTCTTTCATGCCTCATTACTCATGCCTTACAAAGAAACTGATCAACACAGCCCCAATTTTATCGAACCACCTCCTGAGATTCTAGAAGGAGAACCCGAATGGGAAGTCAAGAAGATTCTAAAGGAGAGGTCTTTTGGCCGTTGGAAGAAGAAGCAATACCTTGTGCGCTAGAAGGGTTACTCACCAGCTCATGACTCATGGACTAACTCCGAGGATCTCCATGCACCGGAGTTACTAGCGGACTTCCAAAAGCAATCCAAGAGTATAAGAACCCTCCACCTCGATGACTCAACCCCATCTCTCTTATGTCCAGTAACCTCACCATCCCTCACTATCAAAGCTATGTCTACCAGCAAGAACAGTGCACCATCTACACCCATGAACGCATTGACTGGAATGGTGACATATCCCTTTTCTTGACAATCGTCACCCCAGGACATGCCACTCACCATAGTTGGACCACTGGACAACAACATGGTGATGGATACATCGTCACCTGCAAGGACACCTCTGATAGTTACCCAGGGCGAATTACCTGCTCCACCAGCTATCTCCCCCAGCCTAGTTTCTCAGTCGTCGACACCACCCCTCCCAGTACCACCACCAAAGTTCCTAGCACCCCCTCATGTTACAGGGCCTTCTACATCCCCCTCCCAGAGACTACTTGCCCTGGCAGATGCCACAGTGAATGCGACCACATCCCCACTCCCATTCGACAATCGGTCCCCCAACCCTCCCCTTTTATCCATACCAGCTACCCCGAACCCTTTACCATCCCACCCACTAACACCAGTAATCCTCCGCCATACCCAATCCCCTCTCCCATCGTTCTTCCACAGTCGATCCCAGTCCCCCCCTTTGGAGTACCAGGAGACTCCATTGATGATCTTCAGGATAGGAACACCCACCCAAGAGGTCATAAAAGACATCAGGAGGAACTGTTGGGCACTCCTGAGAGCTATGGAGGCGCATCAAAGACTCAAAAGCACTCTTGAGGCTTGGACAGAGGGACTCATACCCACTATTAACATTCTTGGGAATGACGGGCTTGATGACACCATTTTCACTACCAGTTTCTGGGATTTTTCCACCATCCAACACCTCTTCTTCATTCCTCAGATCTTGACTGAGGTAGAACCATTCCTAGACAATGACGATGTCCAGAGCGACCCACCTGAGTCTCTTGGTGCTTGGTACAATCCCACTATCTCTAAGTCTAGCACCCCATCCCCCATAACTATTAACCCACCACTGAGCAACAAACTCAATGACCCTATGTACCCTGGCGAAGGATGGGCTCTCTTTGACGCTGGGAACCCCAGACATTACCCCCTTGCCTTTGTCAACGACAAGGGCCAATCAGAAGTGGCCAAGTATATTTGCTTTTGTTCCACAGAAGAGGACACTTATCTGGTTGGAACTTGGGGAAAGAATGAAAAAGAATATGCCACCCCACTACAGGCGAAAGCCTATCCCTCCCCAAATTACAATCGTCAGGGAGTCAAAGACACTGACCTCAACCTCTTTCACCCTGCCCATCTTTCTTGCCTTATGGTGGATACAGTGTTGGTCAATCTCAAAGACCCTGGGGTTCTTGCTGACGTTCATCGGCTTTGGGGTCTGCACAATATTATTTCTAGCGCCAAGAGGCAACGTCTAGAATTAGAGAAGAAGGAAGTTCAAGCTGAAGCTGACTTGCTTGTAGTGGAACAACGCCTGGCATCTAGTGCAGTGCGGACCCGCCTCCAACAACATCTTCTTGCCACATGTCCCCCTTCCCCTCCTACCTTTCTTCTTCCCACCCATGACTATCGGGTTCCACATATCTTTGCCACTCAAGGACCACCCAATGTGGAAGAAGGAGAAGACAACTTAGAAAGCCACGCAGTACTTGGTAAGCGGCGTTGGGGAACTCAAGTCAAGTTCCCTTATTGTCTCAAGTGCAACCATGACACTCCTGGTCACGTCGTCGAAGATTGCCCCCTTTGGAAGACCTGTCGCTGGTGTCTTAGCACCCAGCACGCTCACAATGACTGCCCCTCCCCCCACAATTCCTGCAGTGTTAATCGCTGCCTTGTCTACTTTGGGCATCCTAACTTCAGCAGTTATTGTTTGGCAACCCTGGCCAGACTACTCCATCACAAGTTAGAGGTCGCATATCAGGAGGCAGAGTGGGACAACGCTGACACCTGTTATGAAGGGTCCGACATATAGTTGTGTGGCAGCAACTCTCTAGGAAGGGCGTCATGTTACGCTCCTGGGCACTTGGCCCACACTTTTTCTTTCTTTTCTCATCTGTTATGTACTTATATGATCACCTGACCACCTCTCACATGACTGTTTACCTGTACATCAGAGCCATCTTGCCAGGAACCCCATTGTTCCCTCCTCTTGTATGTTCTCCATTGTTCTCCCTTTATGGTAGTCTGTGACCACCATTGTTTGTGACACCATTGTTCTGTGACCCTTATTGTTTGTGACTCTATTGTTCTCCCTATTTGTACGCTTAGTCAGGTAGCTGCCCTTTTGTATATAAGCTGGACTTATATCCTAGAGTTGGGCCTTAAGCCTGACTTAGTTTGCAATCTATTGCGTTCTCAGTCCTTGTTGCTTGAACCAACATTTCCCTTTTATCCTTCTTCGAAGTTATCTTCAAGTCCTTGAAGATACTTCCTATTCCTCTTTATCTTCACCCAGACATTGGTCTTAGCGACCTTCTCACTTTTATCACCTTCCAAAGCATTTAGGTTATTAAGGGAATTACAACCCTTATAACTTTGTCACTGCTGCATATCTCACCTTTGCACACGTCGCGCCTTAAGGTTCAATAGGCCTTAACAGCCAGCACATTGCACAAGCACTCTCTCGCCGCTGTGTATCAATTCGTAATGCAATCAGCCAGTACAATGACCTTGCACCCCTTCAAAAGCCACCCCGTCCCCTTCTCATATACTCTGCAGTTGTCGATTACTGCACCTTCTCCAAGTTCGAAATCCTCAAGCACTCTGACCATGACGTCCTCTCCAAAGAGTGGGCCATCCTTGCCAACCGACAGGCAGCAAGCAAATATTTCAAAATCGAGCGTGCCAAAGAGGAGATCCATTGCTGCAACATTGAGGTTGCCTGTGTGCAGGCCTGGGTTGATAAGGAGGACACGGTTATGTCTGGGGCTATTGCCAATCATGAAGACAGTGATCCTGCCTTTGCTGCACACCTGAAGGCCCTGCAAATACAGTGCCGGCATGTGAACAATCACCTTTGCACGCACCTGGAGCAAATCTACAAGCTTCCTGGCTATAGTGGCCCTCATGTTGCTGCCTCCTCTGCTCCACCTGCCCCATTGACCGTCCCATTGACCGCCCTAAAAACAGGGGTGGAAAATCACATTGACGGCGACCACATTAACAACAAGGACAAGCTACATGATGACAAGGACAAGGACAAGATACTACGGATGATGGATACACTTGTGAAGATCATGGCATAACATTTGGAGACTATCTTTTTTTCTTGTTTACACCGTTGTATTGCATTCCTTACACTTCCAGGAGTCTGTTCCAAGGCTCAGAACAATGAAAAGTTGACTTCAATGCAGCCTGACAAGCCCAAGTTACAGTATCATGGTGAGACAACAAGAGCTGAACCTGCCTCACTTAAGTGTCACATTGTATCGTCTCTGTTGTGTCTCATCACTTCTTCATCAACCACATCGTCACACCATTATCACCACTTCTTCATCAACCGCATTGTCGCACCATCACCTCTCATCTCTACCTTACCATCCACACAAATTTTTCCACACCCACTTTGAACTGCAACCCACAAGATTGGTTTCCTTAAACATGTGGCTTCTGAAGATCAAGTTTCAAAAATTGACTTCCCTGCTTATTGTGAACATGGCTGTCGTCCTTGTGGCCTTGTGGCTGGTGAGTTGTGCTTCTCTTTCGATCAGTGAATCAACCACTGATTCCAAGACAAGTTCAGAATAATAACAGATGGAGGTGTCGCCTTTGACTGTCATGTCAGATTCAACATGGGTAAGTGTTACATTCTTGGGCACTTGGCCCACATTTTTCTTTCTTTTTTGACCGATATGTACTTATACGATCACATGATCTTGACTCACATGACCGCTTACTTGTACAACAGAGCCATCTTGTCGGGAACTCCATTGTTCCCTCCTTTTGTACGTTTCCTATTGTTCCCTCCTTATGGTCGTCTGTGACCACCATTGTTCGTGACTCTATTGTTCTGTGACCACTATTGTTTGTGACCCTATTGTTCTCTTCATTTGTATGCTTAGTCAGGTAGCTGCCCTTTTGTATATAAGCTGGGCTTATATCCTAGAGTTGGGCCTTAAGCCTGACTTAGTTTGCAATCTATTGCGTTCTCAGTCCTTGTTGCTTGAACTGCTATTTCCCTTTTATCCTTCTTTGAAGTAATCTTCAACTCCTTGAAGTTACTTCCCCTTCCTCTTTATCTTCACCCAGACATTGGTCTTAGCAACCTTCTCGCTTTTATCACCTTCCAAAGCACTTCAGGTTATTAAGGGAATTACGACCCTTATAACTTCGTCACTGCCGCATATTTCACCTTTGCGCATGTCACGCCTTAAGGTTCAATAGGCCTTAACAGTAAGGGTGGCAAGGGGAAGTGTTAAGGCTTCAATGGGCCTTGATAGTATAACTTGTACTAAGAGGTGAACTGGTGGCGAGTACTTTGAAGGAGTAGAAGTCTCTAGTGTTACTAGAGACGACTCTGAGTGGCTTATATAAGAAGTGGGTAAAAGGGGAGGCACAAGGGAGGCTTTCAAGAATGTTGATATTGAGAATCAAGTCAAGCTTAGGGCTTGACTGTCGAAATACAGGGCGCTTATATACAGGCACGGCCGCGCACGGGCCATGGTCACTAAAGTAGGTACTTCTGGTCAAGAGGGGGCTGTTTGTATCGTATGGTACTCTGCGGACAAGTGCTGCGGTCTGTATGAGTCGAACAATAGAGAATGAGTGAGAGCAAATGATAAAGTAACAAGTTGCCTAATCCATCCTTAAGGGTCGAACAATGGCGGCATGTCATTCCAAGAAGAGAAGCGTCGTCATGATGCGATGACGACCACGAGGTTTGAGATTGATCCGAGGAGATCTGGTCTCTGTGTGCCCATTCTGGTTTAATGGGCGTCTAGCATAAGCAACTACCCTTTAAGGTAGTCTGTATTGATGGTGACCCAATTAAGGGCCATGTCGCTATCCACGTTGTCTGCAGAGCTCTGCATGGATGAGGGGTTGTCTGCGGATCCTCTGGGGGAGGTCGACTGGTAGCCCTGACTCTGGGGCGAGGTGCCAGCTATGGGCGACAAGGTAGTAGGTGTGATTGAGTGGTAACTGCCTTCTCTACTGGTGCGTTGGCGTATGGGCGCTGAAGAGGGACTTGTAGGTGACAGGGAGTGCTTGCGGGACACAGGACTATCCGGGGCAAGGTACTCTTGCCATGGTACGACGGGGGACTCTTCTGGGGACAAGGCATGCATGTTGCCTCCAGGGACATCTGGTTCATATGGGATGAATGGTTCTGGCTCTAAGGGTGGCGCATCCTCCATGGGACTATCTGGGTCTTCCAGTGGGTTCTCTACTGGGGATGGCTCTTGGTAGGTCTCCATTGAGGAGTATTCCCAATGGTGGATATTCCAGGGGACGGGGACAAGGGGCTCGACTGGGGGCTGATCAAGAGGTGATAATGGTTTGGATGGTTCACTGGGCGGTAGTGGTGGCAGGTCTGGTAAGGATGATGGGTTCAATGGTAGTGGTCGCTTAGGTGTGGATAGGGTGACAAGGAGGGGGTCCGACAAGGATGAGAAAAATTGGGGTGGATCATAACAGGAAGGAATAGAGAGTGGAGGGTGATGTTATTCTGGGGGCAATGGACCACATAGAATATATTTGAATGAAATCAAGTTCTGATCTTTTCTCACTTTGATACCATTGCTCCCTCTTCTGCTCTAGCTCTAGTGCCCCACTTCTCAAGGCCATCCTTACAAATCATGTTGATGCTGTCCGTGCTGGTCCTCTGCTCAAGATGCCAATGTATACGATAGGTATTCACTTCCAGTCTCATGTGCAAGTTGTTTGGCCTTGAATTCATTGATCATCCCTTACAGTTTCTCCGGCTGGTGTGGGCATGTTTGATTTCGAAGGACAAACAGTCCAGGTAAGTGCAAGTCTCAAGAACGCCCAAGATGGCATAATCCACGACTCATACAGACATGCGACAGTAACCAAATGGGCTGGTAGCTCAGGCTGGAATGCACACTGGCCAGTTTGTCTGGTATGTCACCTTGTTTCCCACCACATATATTACTCATCTGTAGGAAGGCCCCAGAGATGGTGCCAAGGTCCTGGGAATGGTGTCAATGCGAATTGTTAGGAAGGTATTTTTGGTAGCCAGTGCTAGTCCTCTTAATGTCATGATTTCAACTACCGAATTTTCCGCCATTTGTGTGGGACACAATGTGGCGAATGCAGGACAGACTCTTGGCCCAGGGACCAATGCTACAAGATGCATAACCTCTGCAAGAACATGCAGAAGGCTGTTCAGGATACTGCCAACCAACTCCTCACCATCATTGGCATCAGCAGGGCCTTTGCTGTTCAGTACCACTCCTGTCTCCAGGGCTTTTCTCATGTCCAAATCACTCATTGTAAGCTCATTCCTGTTGCTGCAATCGACCCTACATTTGTGATCAAAGTGGGGGACGCTCAAGCTGGATCCCATCCTGACATCTCTATGATGCACCATATCTACAAGGAGGGTCAGCGATTCACTTGACAGCTTAATGTTTAATGACTGACTTAACAAGTTCTGATATGATAAGATCACATGGGTTGGTTGGCACATTCCCTGGGAACTGCTGGTGACAAGTATTCCCTCATTTTTGTTTTTCAATCTTATATTCATGTTGTGCCTATTAACACAATTTTAATGATATATAATGTTGTATACTACAAGGGAAAGGTACAAGCAAGTGTGGTCGCTGTTAGCAATAACAAGTTTGAAGTGGGAGGCAACAACAAGGTAGTGTCATTGGAAGTTGCTGAGGGATGAATGCACATCTCACAGCAGCCATTCCTATGGACATGCTACAAGGTTTGATAATCTCACTTTTTATGGTTATATTCAAGTTCTCCTCATTAAGATGGATTCAATGGTATATAAATGTTATATAAAATATAAAATATAACATATGTGAGAAAACATGCATGCTTGCTGCCACAGATGATAAGCTCAGTGTGGGAGATTATGAGGATGCATCGTCAGAGGCTGCCGACAAGTGCCACATGTGTGACAGCTCTGGGAATCACATAATCAGTGGGAGTTGTGTGATGTGTAATGGCAAGCCAGTTCCAGGTGTCTGGGCAGCTGGGGATCTCTGGGGTGGCATGCTATGAAGCTTGATAATCTCACTTTTTATGGTTATATTTGAGTTCTCCTCATTAAACCGAATTCAATGGTATATTTATGTTATGTATGTAAGATATAAAATGTGTGAGAAAAAACATGAGAAAAAACATATGAAAAACATGCGTGCTCACTGTCAGAGACAATGAGCTCAGCGTGGGAGATGAGGACAGGCATGTGAGAGAAAAACATACAAGAAAAAACATGAGAAAAAACATGTGAGAAAAAACATGTGCGAAAAACATGCGAGAAAAAACATGAGAAAAAACATGAGTGAAAAAACATGCAAGAAAGAAAACATGAGAAAAAACATGTGTGAAAAAACATGTGCGAAAAACATGCAAGAAAAAACATGTGAGAAAAAACATGCATGAAAAAACATGTGGGAAAAAACATGGGAGAAAAAACATTGCGAGAAAAAACATGAGAAAAAACATGTGTGCTCGCTGTCAGAGACGATGAGCTCAGCATGGGAGATGACAAGGACACGTCGGAGGCATGTGAGAAAAAAACATACGAGAAAACAATGCATGAAAAACATGCGAGAAAAAACATGCGTGAAAAAACATGTGCGAAAAACATGCGAGAAAAAACATGCGTGAAAAACA
>Ga0307510_10000944_pt1 | contig 30706 bp, 23 predicted proteins | sample 12_EM_MG_FD_207224 | JGI IMG/M metagenome (GOLD analysis project Ga0307510, IMG submission 207224) | Populus trichocarpa ectomycorrhiza microbial communities from riparian zone in the Pacific Northwest, United States - 12_EM | ecosystem: Host-associated > Plants > Roots > Unclassified | place... | reverse complement strand
AATTTCCGCGCACTTTCAACAGCCAGTTCATCAAGGCGCAGGAAATGCGCTACGGCGAGAACCCGCACCAGAGTGCAGCGTTCTACGTTGAAGCCAAGCCTGCCGAAGTCGGCATCGCCACCGCGACCCAACTGCAAGGCAAAGAGCTGTCGTACAACAACGTGGCCGACACCGACGCCGCGCTGGAATGCGTGAAGAGCTTCGTCAAGCCAGCCTGCGTGATCGTCAAGCACGCCAACCCATGCGGCGTGGCAGTCAGCCCGGACGCTGAGGGCGGTATCCGTCAGGCCTACGAACTGGCTTACGCGACTGACACCGAATCTGCGTTCGGCGGCATCATTGCCTTCAACCGTGAACTGGATGCCGAGACCGCCAAAGCGATCGTCGAGCGTCAGTTCGTGGAAGTGATCATCGCCCCGAGCGTCAGCGAAGAAGCCCGCGCCATTGTTGCGGCGAAAGCCAACGTACGTCTGCTGGCCTGCGGCGAGTGGTCGGCTGACCGCGCTGCAGCGTGGGACTACAAGCGCGTCAACGGCGGCCTGCTGGTACAGAGCCGCGACATCGGCATGATCAGCGCCGATGACCTGAAAGTCGTGACCAAACGTGCGCCGACCGAACAGGAGATCCACGACCTGATCTTCGCCTGGAAAGTCGCCAAGTACGTTAAGTCCAACGCCATCGTCTATGCCAAGAACCGTCAGACCATCGGTGTCGGCGCAGGCCAGATGAGCCGCGTAAACTCGGCACGTATCGCCGCAATCAAGGCTGAGCACGCCGGTCTGCAAGTGGCCGGTTCGGTGATGGCATCGGACGCGTTCTTCCCGTTCCGTGACGGTCTGGACAACGCGGCCAAGGTCGGCATCACTGCGGTGATCCAGCCGGGTGGCTCGATGCGTGATGCTGAAGTGATTGCTGCTGCTGACGAGGCCGGTATCGCGATGGTGTTCACCGGCATGCGCCACTTCCGTCACTGATTATTGCTTGATCGTACCCACGCTCTGCGTGGGCACGCAGCCCGGGACGCTCCGCGTCCCTCGGACGCAGAGCGTCCGTAGAGGCATTCCCACGCAGAGCGTGGGAACGATCAGCCCCCACAGAATTAGCGTCATCCGAGGTTTTTGAAATGAATGTTTTGATCATTGGCAGCGGTGGCCGTGAACACGCCCTGGCCTGGAAAGTGGCTCAGGATCCGCGCGTGCAGAAGGTTTTTGTCGCTCCGGGCAACGCTGGCACCGCCATTGAAGCCAAGTGCGAAAACGTCGCCATCGACGTGCTGGCCCTTGAGCAACTGGCCGACTTCGCCGAGAAAAACGTTGCCCTGACCATCGTCGGCCCGGAAGTGCCGCTGGTGGCTGGCGTCGTTGACCTGTTCCGCTCCCGTGGCCTGGACTGCTTCGGTCCGACCGCCGGCGCTGCGCAACTGGAAGGTTCGAAAGCCTTCACCAAGGATTTCCTCGCCCGTCACAAGATTCCGACCGCCGACTACCAGAACTTCACCGAGATCGAGCCGGCCCTGGCTTATCTGCGTGAAAAAGGCGCACCGATCGTGATCAAGGCCGATGGCCTGGCCGCCGGTAAAGGCGTGATCGTCGCCATGACCCTGGCTGAAGCCGAAGACGCCGTGCGTGACATGCTCGCCGGCAACGCTTTCGGTGACGCTGGTTCGCGCGTGGTCATCGAAGAATTCCTCGACGGCGAAGAAGCTTCGTTCATCGTCATGGTCGACGGCAAAAACGTTTTGCCGATGGCCACCAGCCAGGACCACAAACGTGTTGGCGACGGCGACAGCGGCCCGAACACTGGCGGCATGGGTGCCTACTCCCCTGCCCCGGTGGTCACCGCCGACGTGCACAAGCGCGTGATGGATCTGGTGATCTGGCCGACCGTGCGCGGCATGGCTGAGGAAGGCAACGTCTACACCGGTTTCCTGTATGCCGGTCTGATGATCGACAAAGCCGGCAACCCGAAAGTCATCGAGTTCAACTGCCGCTTCGGCGATCCGGAAACCCAACCGGTGATGCTGCGTCTGCAGTCGAGCCTGGTGCTGCTGGTTGAAGCGGCGCTCGCGCAAGCGCTGGACAAGGTCGAAGCCCAATGGGATCCACGCCCGAGCGTCGGCATCGTGCTGGCCGCTGGCGGCTACCCGGGCGACTACGCCAAGGGCGCAGCGATCAACGGTCTCGATGCTGCGGCGAAGCTGGAAGGCAAAGTCTTCCACGCCGGCACGGCACTGAAAGACGGCAACGTCGTCACTGCCGGCGGTCGCGTGCTCTGCGCCACCGCAATGGGCGCCAGCGTCGGTGAAGCGCAGCAGCAAGCCTACAAGCTCGCGGCCGCCATCGACTGGGAAGGCTGCTTCTACCGCAAGGACATTGGCTACCGCGCCATTGCCCGTGAACGTGGCGAAACCCAGGAATAAGCTGTCGATCAAGTCCGGCGAGGGATACCGTTCCTCGCCGGGCTGTTCCGCCGCCGCGCATCGTTATATTCTGGCATCAACCTACGAAGGGATTTCGCCGTGCGCTGGCTCAGGATTGCCATAAGCTTCACCGTCACGTTGCTGACCTTGCTCTGCATGCTTCCGGCCCAGGCCGCGCAAGGCAGTGGCTGGTCGGTATTGCTCGACGATCAGGGCAATCTGCAACTGAGCGATATCCGCTCCGCTCGCTACACCAATCAATTCAGCCCCATCGACCTTGACCGCCTCACCGCGTCCGAACCCGATGGCGCCTTGTGGCTGCGTTTCAGGCTGGCACCGGGCAAGCACGAGCAAGTGCTGCGCATCTTTGCCCCCGACCTGTCACAGCTCAATCTCTACGTACTCGACGGCGACAAGCTGATCGAGCAACGCAACACCGGCACCGACCAGCCGCAGGCCGAACGGCCGTTGCCGAGCAGCGACTTCATGTTGCCGTTGCCGCAGAGCGACAAACCCCTCGACGTGTATCTGCGCCTGGTGTCCGACCATCAGTTGCGCCCGCACGTCACCCTGCAATCGGCGGTGATGAGCGCGGCCAATCACAATCAGACGCTGGTCTTCGGTTTACTGTTCGGCTGCCTCGGCATGCTGCTGTTGCACAATCTGGTGCGCTACGCCTATTCCCGCTCGCGCAGCAGCTTATGGCTGGCGGTCTGTGAAGGCCTGCTGGGCCTGAGCCTGTTGCTGCTGCTCAACCTCGCCGGTCCCTGGCTGCCGAACTGGCATGCGGTGCAGACGCCGGGCGCCTATCTGGCGTTGCTGCTGACGGCGCCGGCCGGGCTGATGTTCGCCTATCGCTTCTTCGCCCCGCTCGGCCCGCATCCGCTGAACAAACTGTTGCTGGGCGACATTCTGTTTATCGTGACCTGCAGCCTGTTGCTGCTGTTCGTCAACACCCTGCCGCTGAACATCATCACTTATGCACTGGTGGCGCTGGCCGGCCTGAGCATGTTGTTCGTCGCGTTCTATCACTGGCAGAAGGGTTACCGCCCGGCGCGTTTGTTCGTCGCGGCGATGGTGGTGTTCAACATCGGCACGCTGATCATTCTTCCGGCCTTGCTGGGGCTGACATTGGTCTCGCCGCAAGGCTTGATCATGACCCTGATGGCATTCATCTGCATCAGCGGCCTGCTGATGAGCATCGCCCTCGGTGAGCGTCAGCGCAGCATCACCGAAAGCCGTTTCAGCGTCAGCCGCGACCTCGCCGCAAGCAATGCCGAGATCAACGCCAAAGCCGAATTCCTCGCCAAGATCAGCCACGAAATCCGCACGCCGATGAACGGCGTGCTCGGCATGACTGAACTGCTGCTGGGCACGCCACTGTCGGTCAAGCAACGCGATTACGTGCAGACCATCCACAGCGCCGGCAACGAACTGCTGACGTTGATCAACGAGATCCTCGACATTTCCAAGCTTGAATCCGGGCAGATCGAACTGGACGACGTGCAGTTCGACCTTAATGCCTTGATCGATGACTGCCTGAGCATTTACCGCGCCAAGGCCGAACAGCAGAACGTCGAACTGATCAGCTTCATACAGCCGCAAGTGCCGCGAGTGATCAGCGGTGACCCGACACGTCTGCGTCAGACGCTGCTGAGCCTGCTGGAAAACGCTCTGAAGAAAACCGATGAAGGTGAAGTGCTGATCGTCGTCGCGCTCGACGAACGCAGCAGCAAGCCACGCCTGCGCATCGCTGTGCAGGACAGCGGCCAACCGATGGATCAGGAAGAACGCGACGCGCTGATGCACGCCGAACTGCACAGCAAGCACTTCCTCTCGGCGAATCGCTTGGGCGGCAATCTCGGTCTGGTCATCGCCCGGCAACTGATTCGTTTGATGCAGGGCGAATTCGGCATCAAGAGCGGCGCCAATCAGGGCAGCACCTTATGGTTGACCCTGCCGCTGGATCCGGATCGCCTCGAACACCCGACCTCCGATCTCGACAGCCCATTGCAAGGCGCACGAGTGTTGGTGGTCGACGACAACGACACCTGTCGCAAAGTACTGGTGCAGCAATGCAGCGCGTGGGGGCTGAATGTCAGCGCCGTGCCTTCCGGCAAGGAAGCGTTGGCCCTGTTGCGCACCAAGGCGCACCTGCGCGATTACTTTGATGTGGTGTTGCTCGATCAGAACATGCCGGGCATGACCGGTATGCAGCTCGCGGCCAAGATCAAGGAAGACCCGAGCCTGAACCACGACATTCTGCTGATCATGCTCACCGGCATCAGCAATGCGCCGAGCAAGATCATCGCGCGCAACTCGGGGATCAAACGCATCCTCGCCAAACCGGTGGCCGGCTACACCCTCAAGACTACGCTGGCCGACGAACTCAACCAGCGCAACAAAGGCCAAGTGGTGTTCCAGCCGCAAGTGGTCACCCCAGCCACGGCTGCCAAAGTGCCGAGCGACTTCCGCATCCTCGTTGCCGAAGACAACACGATTTCGACCAAAGTGATTCGCGGCATGCTCGGCAAGCTCAACCTGCAACCGGACACCGCCGCCAACGGCGAAGAAGCCCTGCAAGCGATGAAAGCCCAGCGTTACGACCTGGTGCTGATGGACTGCGAAATGCCGATTCTCGATGGCTTCTCGGCGACCCAGCAACTGCGCGCGTGGGAAGTCAGCAACCAACGCATCCGCACGCCGATCGTGGCATTGACGGCGCACATTCTCGCAGAACACAAGGAGCGCGCGCGTCAGGCCGGGATGGATGGGCACATGTCCAAGCCGGTCGAGTTGTCGCAATTGCGCGAGCTGATCGAGCACTGGGTTGCCCAGCGAGATCAGCAGAATCGGACGGCGTCGACCTTCTGAGCAGGATCGTATTGTTATTCGATCAGATCTCCAGGCCATCAAGGTATTTGAGTGAGCCGGTGATGACGGAGTTTTTCACCTTTTCGCGAAACTGTGCGTAATGCAGCGTGTTGAATGTAATGGCAGCAATTTGTTCAACGCTGTTGTGGATGAGTGTTTCATCCTCGCTGAACAAAAACCCGCTGGCCTCTCTCTCGATCTGGAACTGGCGGTGATAGATGCCCATTTCCACTTTGTTCGGGCCACTCATCACGCAGGGGATCATTTGAAAATATCCGACATTGGCACGCAGGCTCGTGGACTCGAACAGCCTGAGTGCCAATGCGTCACGCTCCATCACCTGCAGCGCACGCCGCATAGGTTCGCAGAACTGCTCACCCAATACCGCCGCGATACGCTGCGTTGCCTGACCGGCCATCAGATTATTGCGCGACGGCGTCAAGGTTTGCGGTTTCGGCACGTCCCATCCGACAAATTTCAGGACATTCCTGTAGTACTCGAACCAGTCCCCCGATAGTCCGTCCTCGAACGCCGCGCGCGTTGCTCTTTGCGCATAGGCTGTGCTCATGTAGATGTCGTCTCGATGGGTCGCAGGCAGGCCACCGGCAAACGCCACGACACTGCCGCCCACCACCGCAGCCTGCGGTGTAATCAAGTCCTTCATGCCGTAATCTCCTTGGGCAGATTCAGCACTGCCACGCTGTCCGCAAGTTTGTCCCTGACTTTCCTGGCAATCGCCTCACGCGCGCCGCTGTAGCGAATTTCCGACAGACTTGCCCGGGCGTGATGCACATGGACCAAGCCTTGAACCTCTTCGCACTGATACATCTGTTGAAATGGATTTTGGCTTAACTCGAGTGACGCCTCGAACTCAACAAACGCGCTTGCTATCGAATCGGCAGCATTCGCGACAATTACCAGTAGATGTACCTTCGCCAACGGCGGCGGCATGCTGTCCGACTCGGCCGTAGCCGATATTTTCATGAAACTGCGCAATCGCTGGATGGCGAGTTCGTCGCCCGGTATTTGTGCCATTCGCTGCAGAACAGCACCCATTATTCGGGTTTCAGGCATGGCATCATTGCTTAACGCTGTATTGAAAAACTCCAGCGCGGACTGACTTCCGGGATTGCTGACCTGCCATGTCTGCTTCGACTTCTGATGGCGCAACCAGAAATCATCAAGAACACTCACGTACGTGCCGTACCAATCCGGGGACAGGGATTTTTCACGTTTCTTATTGGCAACCAGTTGCGCCAGCAAAATCGAATTGACCAGATCGCTATAAACTTCCAGCCGTTCACCATCGGGAATAATCACCACACAAGCCCCGACAATCAGAACTAAACACTCATCATCCATGTTAGGCCTCCGTAATTAAAAAGGGCAGTCGCCATGACTGCCCTTCTTCTGTCAATCAGATTTCATACTCTTCGATTTTCGATACCACGTTCAGACCCAGCTTAGTCCTGATGGCCATGCGCGCCTTATCAGCAACTTCGGTATTCTTGGCAAAGATCGTTTCACCGGTGTACAACTTCACATTGCGAATATCCACATCGACAAACATAACTTTAGTAGAAGTATTGCGACGCAGAAAACGCACAGCGCCGACGGCCATGATGGCTTCACCATTAACTTCGGTACAGACGCCAGCGGTGATGCCGCCAACGCCGTGGTTCAGCAGATTGCGCTCATACAGAGTCAATGCGGTGTCGCGTTTTTTCAGAGCGGCGATGGCGTCGCCCGCCGTCTTCAGCATCAGCGCAGTTGCAGGACCAGGCACCGCAAGACCCGCTACCACCGAGCCGAGAATTTCCAGGACCAGTTTATCCATCCGTACGCTGGTGCCCGCAACTTCCAGATCGTTGTAGTACTTGGTAACAGGCGTCCAGCCTGAGTTGGTCATGACCTCGCGAAACAGCAGATACCACTCCAGGCCCTGGCTTTCGAGCGGGAATTTCTTGTTGGCTACAAGTGTCGCGAAAAGAAAGGCATTTTGTGCGTCGGTCCGATTGTCATCCGTCAGATGAGCAGAAAATGCCAAAAGACCCTCGCCAACAACTGCCGCCTTTGTCGGCGCGTCCACGGCGTCACCCGAATTAAGGGTCAGGGCAACACCACGACCCTGAATAGTTGGAACCTCATCAATTTCATATTGCTGCAAAGCACTAATACAGTTGGCGACATAGAGTTGTTGCATTACTGGGTTACTCACTTTCAATTCCTTATCATCATTTAAGCAAGCCTTCATTAACTTGCGAAAACGACCATAACCAAAGACACCAACACCCCACAAACAAAAACATGTAACACTACTTACCAAAGTAATAAAACCACAACTAACAAACAACTAAACCAATAACAATCAGCGCTATAAAAGTCGATACCCCAACCCCGCAAAGCGCTGATAGACTCCATCCCCACTCTCCTTCCCAGCGAGACATGACCATGCTCCACGTGTTGTTCAGCGTTTACCTGAAGATGCTGGTGCTCTACAGCCCGTTCTTCGTGCTGTCCTGTTTTATCAGTCTGACCCGCGGTTATTCGCGCAAGGAGCAACGGCGGCTGGCCTGGAAGGTCGCGGTGGCGACGCTGGTCTCCAGCGTCCTGCTGTATTTGTTCGGACGGGTGATTTTCGATGTGTTCGGCATCACCGTGGATGCGTTTCGCATCGGCGCCGGCAGTGTGCTGTTCATTTCGGCGCTGGGCATGGCGCAGGGCAAACCGGCGGTACAGGCCGACAACGTGCAGCAGGACGTCACCATTGTGCCGCTGACCATCCCGTTGACGGTTGGCCCGGGCACAATCGGTGCCTTGCTGGTGATGGGCGTCAGCCAGCCGCATTGGGACGACAAGCTCACCGCGATCATCAGTATCACGCTGGCCAGCTTCACCGTGGGCGTGGTGCTCTACCTGTCCAATCGTATTGAGCGGATTCTGGGGGATCAGGGATTGCAGATCGTCAGTCGTTTAATGGGATTGTTTGTCTGCGCCTTGGCGGCGCAGATCATTTTTACCGGGATCAAAGGCTATTTGGTGCCCTGAAACCGGCCCCCGAGTGCGCCGGCCAAAATCAAAACGCCGCGAACGACAACGTTCGCGGCGTTTTGGTTTTCAGACGAATTCACCGGTCAGAGCAAATGGTCAGCCAGCACCGCCAGGCTGGCAGTGGCGTCATTGCCCTGCACGCTCGCCAAAGCCTTCAAGCATTGTTCGAGTGCGAACACGTACTGACGGCCAGCGATTTTGACAGCCAGTTCGCATGAACCCTGCTCCTCGATCCCGCGTACGATCAGACTGTGGCCATTGTCCGGATCGGCCAGTACCAGGTGGCCATCGATCCGCGACATCAGCCAATGCCCACACTCGGGCATATCCAGCACCAACAAGCCAGGTTCCGTCTCCTGCTCCGCGGATGGGCGCCGCACATCGACAACGATGCAATCGAGTCGCTGCCAGGTTGCGGCCGATATCCGATAACCCTCCGTGCGCGAACCGAAGGTCAGAATCAACCGTTCGACGCTGTCCGCAAGCAATGGCTGTACCTCGGTGAGGTCATCACTCACTTCCAGCACCATGACCTCCTCGTCACGGTGGGCGTAGCTACCCGGCAACCAGACGCCATCGACCGTTCCGGCGCTGAAGATCAATGGGTCAATCGGGTCGAACAGCAGCGGATTGGCCGCATCACGCGTACCAAGGAACGTAGCCCATTTTCCATCGTCCCGAGCAGACACCTCGAATAGTCGATCAAGCTTCGGCACGTAGTATTGGTAGCGATTGCCGGTATTTTCAACGGGAAGAAACGCGGCATGGTCTTGCCCGTCCAGCAGCTTTTTTAAACGCTCCTGCAATTGCACAGACGTCTGGCCCGAGACGTATGACCAGCGGTTTTCCATGCCGACAATGCGCGCCGGCTGCTGATCCTGCAGTTGCAGCGTCACACCTTCGCGGGTACGCCCGAGCAGCCCGTCGCCATGCGGCAGCACTTCGCAAAACGCCCACGATGACCATACTCGCTCGGCCTGTGGCAACGCTTGGCGATGCAGCAACACGCTGCCGTTGCCGAACGCCGCGTGCATCTGCTCGAGAGCAACCAGCGTCTGGCGCCACAGCTGCCCGGAAGTAATATCAAGCAACCAAACTGCTTGCCGGTCGGGCGTTAGCCCCAGCAACGTAAGCTCGTGGCTGCCCATGGCGTCCATCAACACAAGTTTTTCGTCAATACACCACACTGGCAGAAACGTCTGACCCGCTTGGGCACGCAAGCCGATGATTGCAAACGCGGCGCTGCTGTATTCCATGGCAAGCGCCGGTAATGCCGTCAGCCAGTCGGGGTTTTGCTGCAGCCAACGCTGGCCGAGGCCGACAAATTTCAGCACAGGTCTATCAAGCTCGGACAGCCAGTTGTCGTCCTTGACGCCGAGGTCGACTTCGAACATTCGCCCATCGTCTTGGGTGGCCAGGAAGCTTTCGCCAACGCGCGTAACATCGATCACACCTTTCGCAAGCGCCTTGTGCCATGGCACGTTGTCACGCAGTTCTATGCCATGACTGAGCATTTGACTTTGCCGGCTGTAAAACAGCAGCGCAGCGGCGGGATCAGAGGCTCGAGGCATCAGCATCACCCTGTCCGCGTCACTGTCGGTGTCTGCTGGGAAGTACCTGTCGTGATGCGCGGCAATCCATGCCCGCTCAAGCAACTGATCGAAGGACCAGGCACGGGCGTGAATGTATGGCGCGTAGGTCCAGGTGCTGATGGGCGAAGCCATACCGGGTGTCTCGTCTGCGTAGGGACGGCGTTGTTTCTGGCGATGGCGGAAAAACGCGATTCTCGTGCCCTCCTCGGGCTTGAGGAAAGATTTTTCCAGACCGGGCGACCACATGTGGATGTCCGTCAGGGTCACTTCGCGGTCGGTCAGATGAAACTCCAGTGTCGTGCGCACATTCATGGACTTTTGTTCTAGCAACTGCTGCGAGACTCGCAGAGTGCCGTCCGCCAGTTGCCCGAAAGCGCTGATTTTCGTACCGGGCTCCACACTCAATAACCGATAACGATGCACGACCAGGCCGCTGATCACAGCCACGCGCCAGACCGTGGCATGCTCGGGATGATAAAACCACGCATGAGCAGCGCTGGCGGCGCCCAGCATCAGGCCGTCGTTGACTTCGCGCGGCAGCTCGCGCGCGTACAACAAGCGTTTTCGAGCGACATCGTAAAAAGCGGTTGTGCGCACAGCGTGGCTGGCCGGATTGAACGGCACCCTGAACCGGTGAAGCGTGACGTAACCAGTGCCCAGACGCCCTTCATTGTCTCGCTGGCGCAGATGGGCAAGGACATCACGCGGATTGTCTTTAGCATCGTTGAGGGTGATGGAAAGCAGGCGCAGCGACTGACGTTGCCAGTCCAGTTGAAACAACTCTCCCCCGGCCAGTTCGATCAGCCCCTCGAAGGCCGACAGCACGATACCGTCGACCGTTAGTTGACGCCCCGCCAGGTATGTCTGCAGGGCGCCGTCGTCCATCGTGGATACGTCATCAAAGCAGACCTGCTCAATGCTGGCCCAAGGAGCATGCACCAGCCATTGCGTCGCTCCATTGAATTTCACGGTTTTCAGTCCCGGGGTCAGACGGAGCTGGCAGCGGTCTGACGTGGCGCTGATTTCGTAGGACAGCTTGTGCTGGCACTCCATCGGCAAGGTCGGCACCGCTAGTTGGCGCACCTGCTCGTCCAGCACCACGCTGATCGTTGTCGCTTTATAGACCGGATGCAGTTTGTAGAGGATGTGTTTGAAAGAGGGTGTGCTGTGCAGATAAAAACGCCGGTTGCCCTGCTCGTCGTATTCCAGCTTGTCCGCCGCACTGTCGCGCAATTGCGGATAGCGTGTGTGGATGCGCTTATCCAGATGTCTCGTCAGCGTATCGCCCAGTGCCGCGAACGGATTGAAGTACGAGTAAAGGTCTGGCTCAGGCATTTCACTGGCGTTACGAGGCTCGACCTGCTCTCCCGGCAGAGGCTCGTACACATAGCCCGCGCCTCCCAGTTGATATTCGTAGCCGTAATAGCAGAGTGGTGTGCAAGGCAGCACCACGGTATGCAGTGAAGCGGCCCCGTGGATATTCAGCGCTGCGCTCTCGGGGAGACCGAAAGCCTGGCGGATATTGAGGGAACGGTGTATCTGCTGCGGGTCATCGTTGTATTTCGGCAATTCGAGTGCGCCGCCGCCCCATGGATAAAAGCGCTGGCTGTCAAAGCTAACCCGCCTGTCCTGCAGATCCAGATGGGTGATCACGGCTTCTGGCGGGAACTGCAATACACCCTCTGCGACAGTGAAAGCGCCCGGTTTGTAAGCGTTGTGGATGGCACGCAAATGATTGCCGACCGCTGTTGCCTTGTCGGCAATCTGCCCAAGATTGCTGGCGATGGCCGTGGCACCGATGCCGATGCCGAGTAACGGCACAGACAGAAAAGCCGCCGCTGCGCCAACCGTTCCGCCTGCCGCCAATGCAGCAACATCCAATCCCAACGCTATTGTGTTGAACGCCAGAGACGTGGAGAACCGCGAGCGCTGCTCGTAATTTTGCGCCAGTGACAGGTTATGGATGTCGAAGCCGATGTTGACCAGCGAAAACGCAAAACCAACGCCGGTTGCCCCGCGACCGAGCACACGGCCGGACAACGACGATTGGCGCAGGACCAACGCCTGTTCACTGGCCACCACTTGCCGCACCAGGTTGATCATCTGTGCGGTGTCGCTGAGCACGCCAAAACCCAACTGCGCATAGCTGACGTAAACCTGGACTTGAAGCGCAATCGACAAGGCTGGCAACTGATCCCCGGCCTGGTATTCACGATGGCGCAGTTCGCTGATCAGCGTCTGGATCGCAAAGGCGAAACTCAAGCGGCTGCCTCCATCAGCCTCGGCCGGGCCACTGGGTTTGCCTGCCTTCACGCTCTGATGCAGATGCTGCTTGAGCTGAGTGAAGCGCGGGTCGGCCGTGCTCACGGTGCGCACTTGATGCGGATTCTGTGCATCGACCAACGTCAGCGAAAAGTCACCGTCCGCCTGAGGTGTGAGCGTTTCCAGCAACGGCAGATATTCACGCCCCAACGAGTGCTCACTGCGCAACTGCTGCATGGCCTGAGCAAACGCCTGCGCCCAATAGCGCGCATCCACTTGCGCCAGGCTGGCACCCATCCGCGCGTTTTCACTGAGCGAACGCTGGCGCGCCACGGCCTGCTTTGCCCAGACTGGGCCACTGCGTGAATCACGCGAAGGGATGCGCAAAAAACTGTCCAGGGGCAAACCCGTCGATAGCGTGCGGGCCGCCATTGCCTCAGTGTTCAACTCGATCACGTTGAATCGCGCCCCGGCCATGTCGCCCAGACCGTAGAGCCTGGCCAGTGCACTGTCGCCGGCACTCAGATAACGCTCAACGCCAAGTTTCACCTGCGCGCTTTCGGCGAACGCATAAATGGCAAAGTTCGGGTCGTAGAATCGATAGACGAATTGCCCTCCTGCCTGCACTTTCGCCACCAGCAAGGCGTGATCGCCGGTGTCGAGCAACAGGACGGTGGCCGTACTTTTCGCCTCCAGTGTCGCAATGACCGAGCCCAGACTCTGCAAGCCGCGGGATTCACCAATAGCGCTGGTGGGCAAGGCCCGCAGTTCATTCAACGCACTGAGCAAAGCCTGTGAACTCGGTTCCTGATGGTTGACGTTGGCCGTGGCGACATGCCCCACCAATGTCCGTTCGGCCGACTCGCCGGCAGCCACCGCTGCGCCCATCAGCAACGCCAGCGGATAACACCGGCGCCCCGGATCACTGCTCGTGTGCATCAGCAAATCCTGCGACAGCTGCCGGGCCGAGGTCGCGCCGGCCTCGAAGAATATCTCGCGCACCTGCGCACTGCGCTGGAGAATCCGCGAGCGGAACTCGCCTTGCGCCGTGTGATTGATCTGCCCGATACGTTCGCCCCATTGGCGCAAGGTCAAGGGTTCAAACAGTGCCTGAACCTTGAGTTCGCGGGCTGTCAGGACGTCATGCGCTTGTCCACGCACCAGCCCGGCCTCGAAGTCGGGCGACTGCCGCTGACGCAGGGCTTTTTCAACCGCATCATAACGAGCGAAAGTACCGTCGCCGTCAGTCTCGACAGCGAGGTCGCGCACGGTTTGCCAGACGTTGGCAAAGCTCGCGTCGTCCAGACTTGTCGCGCCGAAAATGCCCCCGAGCATGACGCGTACCAACGGGCTGAGTTGTTCCAGCGGCAGGGAATCATGGGCAATGCGGCTGAGCAGTTCATTGAGGTTGCTTGATGATTCGGCGCCATGGGAAACAGGCAGTTCGCGCACAGGTTGCGCAAGGATCAACTGACGATTATCGAAGCCGATGGTAAAGGCTTGGGTGAAGGTGATGTCACCGCTGAGCTTGTCCCTCATGGCTCGCACAAAGGGTTCGCCCAGATCATCCATCAATTGTTGCAGGACCGACGTCAGCAGCACCGCTTTACCGCCGACTACGGGCCAGCCTTGTTTAAACGTCAGCGTCTGTTGCGGCTGAAGCAGATCCGCCAGTTGGCCGGTGTAGCGTGATTTGAGTTTGCCGGTTTTCCACTTTTCCTGCTCTTTGGCCAGCCATTGCTCGGCGTCATCATTGACGGTCCAACCGGAGATCGCTTCCTCCTCGGTCTGCACGTTGTAACCCTCGGCCAGTCGCAAGCGCTCCTGAACCGTAACCTCGTTGTGCGGCAGGAGGTGAGTCTCGACGTAATTTTTCAGCCCGGTCACCGCTGCACCGGGTCCGGTAAGCGCAATAGTGCCGCGCGATCCGACGCGAATGCCGTCACGGTAGTAGCTTAAAATCGCCTCGCTCAACTTACCCAGAAAATCCTGCAGCGTGCGCGTCAGTTGCCCCTGCTCGATTTTCTCGTTCATGACGTTTTCTATGACATCGAGCAATCGTTCAGTCTGTGACCAGTCTACCGACGATGCGATGGCCGCCTGCTCAACGGCCTGCAGGCAGTCATAGTTGAAGCGGATCAATTGCATGACCGCGAGCGTCATCTCGCTTTGCGGCTGTGCCAGCAGATAAGCGTTCATCTCTCTGCTGAATTGCGTGCCCATTCGCAGACCGTGTTGCGGGCTGACGACTTCACGCGGTGCGACAAATATATGCTTGACGCCGGGCTTGCTGCGGGCAAAGACCAGCAGTGCCTCGCGATGTGCGGCAGGCAAAGTGTCCGTGTGATCGGCGTAGCGCAGGCGGTCGCGACCGGGCATCAAACTTTCATCATGATTGAGCAAAAGCTGCAACACCCCCAGCCGTTGCTCGTCACTGAACCCGCTGATGTCGACACCGCCCAGTCTGTCAGCCAGCGGCGGCAAGTAATCCATGTCACTGTAACGCCCGCCTTCGGCATATTCGGCCTGCAAGCGAACAACGTCACTTGCCGCCGCAAAGTTGCCGCGCATCGATACTTCGCGTTGATAGACATCCTCTAGAAAGTGCCCGGCGAACTCCCGTCGAACATCACGCAACTGCAAGTCGCTGCCGGCCATTTGCTGATGGCTTTGCAAGCAGCGTTGACGGAAGGCTTCCAGCGTCGTGCGGTCTTTGCCGTAAGCGCGCACCATCAGGTCGATCCGGGCCTGATCAGCTTTCCCTTGCCATTGCGGTTGTTGCAGGTACTCGAACATCTCGCGCTTTAATACACGCGCACGATCTTCGATCATCTTTGCAAGTTCATCGGGGTTGCTCACGGTGTCCCCGCCAGACTCCATTGCAGCAACTCTGGCGCTGTCGGATATAACCCGATTCATTTCGAAAGCCAGTAACGCATCGCTGTCGTACCAGAGATTGAACTGGTAATTCTCGGCAGCCAGCACCTGACGCCAGATATTCATGTAATCGCGCTGGATATTGCCAACTTCACTGCCACCCACCCAGACAAAATGCATGATTCCGGGTATGGGACTGGGCACGTCGCTGAGCATGTTTACAGTGCCCGTCAAGCGGGCTGCGTGATCGCGCAATTTTTCTTCGACGCTATCGATCAACGCTATCGCGGGCACTGGGTTACGCTTTGCCAAGCGTTCAAAATTTTCCAGAAAGAGTGTTACGACCTGCAGCTTTTCAGCGAGGCTAGTGGCCTGGCCAGCATTCTCGTAAAGCGTCACCAACATTGCATATTCGGCAGAACTGGAAAATGCCTTGAATGCGCGCTTTAACGCAGAGTATTCATTGGCCGAAATAAAATTAAACTCGTCGACATATTGCTCCATTACACCCATCAGACTTCATCCTTTATTCGCTGAGAGAATCCTCGACGAAGTTAGTCTGCCCGCCGGGCAACTTCAAAAAGCACAAAATTCAAATAGTTTCCCAAGAAACATCAAACAACAGACAAGTTGATTGCGCGCATGATTCGGTAATAAACAGGCGTATGACGAGTCATCCGATAAACAAACAAAGCGGCGCTCCCAACGGATGCGCCGCCCTGTCTTAAACTTGATCGTCCGATAATAAAGTTCGACTTGATGTCACACCGAGGCAACTTATTTACAACTTGCCTCGGCTCGGCACTCAGGAAAGCGGCTTTTCGCCGTACCAGCGCGGCGTGTAAACCCAATCACCGCCGCTGGCACGCGCAAACGTGCAGGTGGTCGAAGAACCAACCAGCACCATGGTGCGCATGTCCACTTGCTCCGGGGTCAACGCGCCCAGTGTCGTGGTGCGCAGAGTCTGGCCGGGACGACCAATGTCGCGGCCCAACACCACTGGTGTTTGCGGCGCGCGATGCTGGGCGACAATCTCCAGCGCCCGGCCCAGTTGCCATGGCCGCGCGCGCGAGATCGGGTTGTAGAACGCCAACGCCAGATCCGCTTCGGCGGCCAGATCCAGACGTTTTTCGATGATCGACCAAGGCTTGAGGTTGTCCGACAGCGACATCACGCAGAAGTCATGACCCAGTGGCGCACCGGCCTGTGCAGCGGTGGCCAGCGACGCCGACACGCCCGGGAGAATTTCCAGATCAACGCTGTGCCACGCCGGGTCCGTGGACTCGTGCAAGGCTTCGAGCACTGCCGCAGCCATGGCGAACACACCGGGATCACCCGACGACACGACAATCACCGAGCGCCCCTCGGCGGCCAGCCTGAAGGCGTGACGGGCGCGCTGCATTTCTTCGCGGTTGTCGGTGCAGTGCTGCACTTGATCGTCGCGAAACGGCCCGGCCATGCGTACGTAGGTTTCGTAACCGAGCACATCGGTGGCGCGAGCCAGTTCGGCTTTCACTGCCGGCACCATCAGCTCGGCAGCGCCGGGGCCGAGGCCGATCACGGCGAGACGACCGCGTGGCCGGCCAATGTTCGAAACATCCAACGGCTGCTCGGCAACCGCGATTGCCATGCCGTGGCTGACCACGACTGCAGCCTCAGGCACTGCGGCACGTGCCAGATTTTCGATGTCGCTTTGCGCCGCAACAAAGCGCAGCGGCACTCCCAGCTCAAGCGCCGCTTCACGCAAACGTGGCGAAGCCATTTGCGTCTCGCTGGCCAGCAGACAGGCCAGCGACGGCACGGCGATTTGCGCCTGCAGCAACGCACTGCGAACGGCATCCGCCAGGTCCACGATTTCGGCACTCACCGCCACCGCCACGCTGCGTGGATAGATCAGTAACTCACTGGCGCTCGCTTCACGCGCGGCACTGCCGATATGAATCGAGCGCTGCGCCTGTGGGTCTTCCGGCAGTTGCGCCTGATCCAGCCACGGCGCCGCGCCTTCGATGCGCACGCTGTGGCCGGCCAACAGATCAGAGACAAAACGCTTGCCCAGTTCCAGATCGCCCAGCGCGTAACCACTCGGGGGATTGAGCAGGCACGTACCAAAACGCAACTCGCCGCTGGTGGTGATCGCCGCAGCGACTTGCAGCCCGGCAGCGATGTCCCGCGCCATGACATTCACCCCGCCGAGGCCGCCCAACAGCGGCACCACGGCGCTGCCGTCTTCGGCCACCACGAGCACTGCCGGCTCGGCGCCCTTTTCCAGCAACAGCGGCGCCAGCGTGCGGATGACGATGCCGGCCGCGCACAGGGCAATGATCGGCGTGTCCTGCTGATACAGCGCGCGCAGGGTCGCGCCGAATTCCTGATAGGTGCAATCGGCGCCTTCGACGCGCCCGGCGAGGCCGTGGATCTGCGCCGCCGGATAGACCTGCTGAATGCGCCGTGCGGTGGCCAGGCTACCCTGACCGAGAATAACGATGGCTGGCGTGGATTGAGTCATCAGCCTTGCCACCGTTCGCCCGGCACGATGATCAGCGAGAAGTACGGCGAAGACATCGGCTCGACCTGATCCATCGGCACGATCTTCTGATTGGCCATGGTTGCGCGCTCGACGTACAGCGCACGCTCGGCCAAGCCGAGTTCTTCCAGCACCTGACGCACCTTGGGGAAGTTGCGCCCCAGCTTCATGATCACCGCCGCGTCGGCATCGGCCAGACGTCGCTTCAGCTCTTCATGGGGCAACACGCCGGAAAGCACCGACAGGCTCTGATTGCGATACACCAGCGGCGCGCCCAGCACCGAAGCGCCGCCGAGCATCGAGCACACGCCCGGCACCACTTGCGCTTCGTAACGGCTGGCGAGGCGATCGTGCAGGTACATGTAGGAGCCGTAGAAGAACGGATCACCTTCACAGATCACCGCGACATCGCGACCGGCATCCAGATGTGCCGCGATGGTTTCGGCAGCCTCATCGTAGAAATCGCTGATGACCTGTTCATACGAGAGCGGAGCCGGCAGCACTTCGGTGGTCACCGGGTACACCAGCGGCAGCACATTCTGTGCGTCTTGCAGGTGCGCTTCGATGATGCCGAACGCGTTGCCCTTTTTGCCCTTGGCAACGAAGTACGCCACCACCGGCGATTCGCGCAGCAGGCGCAGGGCTTTGACAGTAATCAGTTCCGGATCACCCGGGCCGACGCCCAGACCAATCAAACGTCCTTTGGCCTGCATCATTCGATCTCCGTGGCGAGGGCATTGACGGCGGCGGCGGCCATGGCGCTGCCACCGAGGCGGCCTTGCATGATCACGAACGGTACGCCACGGCTATCGGCGGCCAGCGCGGCTTTCGATTCAGCAGCGCCGACGAATCCGACCGGGAAACCAAGAATCAATGCCGGTTTCGGTGCCCCGGCGTCGAGCATCTCCAACAGATAGAAGAGTGCGGTCGGTGCGTTGCCGATCACCACTACGCTGCCTTCCAGGTGCGGACGCCAGAGTTCCAGCGCGGCGGCGGAGCGGGTATTGCCCAACTCGCGAGCCAGCTCCGGCACGCTCTCGTCGCGCAAGGTGCAGATCACTTCGTTATTGGCCGGCAGGCGTGCACGGGTCACGCCTTCGGAGACCATCCGCGCATCGCAGAGGATCGGCGCACCGGCGGCCAGCGCATCACGCCCGGCCTTACCCGCACCTTCGGAGAATTGCAGGCCGTCGACGGCTTCGACCATGCCACAGGCGTGGATCACCCGCACCGCGAGTTTTTCCAGATCGGCCGGGATGCGCGCCAGATTGGCCTCGCTGCGAATGATCGCGAAGGAGTTGCGATAAATCTCCTGACCGTCGCGGATGTAATCAAGCATCAAGGGGGCTCCGAGAGCGGGTGGCGAGCAGGGTCGCGACCGCTTCAATAGTAAGGTTGCGTGCGTGCAGCGCGCCGAAACCCGGCAGCGTCGCATCGCGAAAATAGAGGTCGTAATGACCGGGATTGACGGCCAGCAACGTCACCGGGGCACAGTGGGCGGCGGCGCACGAGCGCGGGCAACCACTGAGGTGGATGTTGAGGGCAGCAGGCAGCAACGTCGCCAGAAGGCGGGCGTCCTGCTTGGTGTCGGCCAGGCCTTTGCCGCAGCCATTGGAACCGGTGCAGGCGATGAGTCGTGCAAGGGGTTCGGCAGCGCGGGTCAGCAGGTTCAGTTGCTCAAGACCTTCCAGCACTTGCGCCGCATCGCTGGCTTGCACATCAGGCACCAGCAGGCTTTGCCAAGGTGTGAAGCGCAGGCTGCCATTGCCGAACCGACGGGCCAGTTGCGCCGCCCCGCGCAGCATCGCCGGATCGAGACGGCCCAGCGCCGGCACTGCACCGATGTACACCCGCCCCGAGGTATTTTGCGGATGAGCGCCGATGTGCAGATCGTCCGCAACAGCCGCGCGCTGCCAATGGCTGATCAGCTTGATCGGCAAGCGCGTGCTCAGTTGCCCGATAAACGCCGAGAGCGGCAACTCGTCGAGCAAATGGCGCATGCGCGTTTGCTCGGGGCGCGCCAACTCAAGAAACAATTCCAGTACCGCCACCACAAGTGCATGGCCGTGTTCCAGCGCCACTGCGCCGACCGCGCGATCCGTCGGGCAACCGGCCAGACCGAACGCCAACAAGGTTTCACCGTCACGCTCGAACGCCGACAACCACAGGTCGTGGGGATGTTCGAGCATCGCCAACGCTTCACCGCCGTCGAGTTGCACGGAGAACTTGGCGCTCAACTCATGGAAACGGGGATGATTTTGCAAGGTGTCGAGGATCTGCCCGGCGAGGCTGCGCGTGTCGAAATGCATCTGCCGATCGATCCCGGCAGCGGGGCTGAGCATCAGATTGCGCACATCGTCACCGGCCGCCGTGCGCGGGCCGAGGCCGGCGGCGAGCAAACGATCAATCAGCGCAGCAGATTGCGGGCCGATTCCGCGAATCTGCAGATTGGCGCGGTTGGTCGCCTCGATCGCCCCGCTGGCGAACTGTTGCGCCGCAGTTGCCACCGCATCTGCCTGTTCGGCGCTGATCGAGCCGCCATTGAGCTTGATCCGGCAGATCCCGCCATCCAGCGCCTGGACGATACGCAGCAACCCCGGACAGGCCGAGGGGCGTATGGCAGTGGACAAAAAGCGTTCGTTCAAGGGGCGAACCAGTAGCGAGGGAAAGGCGCGGTATTATGCCTGCTTTGTTCACCGGCATGAAAAGTCTGCCCGTCGGTTTGCAAGACATATCCCTGGATACTCGTTCGACGGGCAGTGCCCACGCAGTCATTTCACGACAACGCTATGATTTGCTCTTGGCGGCGCTCGCCCAATAGCGAGATAACCTTGGCCCGGGAAAAAATATAATCTTCGGGATCAATCAGCGCCCGGTAGCCTTCGACAAACACGTTGCCCTGCACACTCTTACTGTTGAAACGATGATGAAGCACATTATCGACGATGCTTTCCGCACTCTCGAAAGACAGGATTACCGTCGATAACGTTGTCCCGGCAGAAGCAAAGCCCAACATAAACCTTATGCAATTTCCCCCCGATAAAATATGCGGCTGGATACTTTCATTGGCAACGGCAACTGAGACTTGCTTCAACTGCGACTCGATCGCCGAGGCGCTCACGCGAGTTACCGTTGCGGGAATCCAGTGGTGCAAAAGTCTGGTTGCAAACTCCAACAAGGTAAAGCTGTCAGGCATCGGTAGCGGGAGACTGACGCCTGGATTGTCCAGCAATAAGGCTCCGGTGGCCCTCATCGCCATTTTATTAGCGTGGGTCCATGCTGTAACATCGCTTACATCGGAAACTTTATGGGATGCGACCGTTTGAGAATACAGCAGCGCATCAAGGCTATCGGATCTGTCTGCAGTGGATAACTCGTCCGCCAGCAGAATGATCGCGCCTGCGCAGACGAAGGTTTTAGATCCTGTGTTCATATTCTGCTTCCTGGAAAGCCAGAAGTTTGCACCTCTGGCTTTACTTAAACTCAGGCCTTTGTACCGAACTCATAGCTGAGTGCTTTTTCACGCTGCTCGGTCAATGCTTTGACAATCAGCGGTTCAACCATCAAGTAGTCCTCTTCATCCATATGCATGGTGGCCGCACCGTTATAGATTTCAACCGAAGAAGTGGCCCACTCGATAAACAGAACCTTGGTCGGCTGCGCAGTGGCGAGGTATTGCACCGCTGCAACGGCCAGGGTGATACCACCGTCGGCATCTTCCAGAGCACTGGACATGCAGAAGTTGCCACCTTCGGCTTTCTTCAAGTTGTTTTCAAAAAGCTTTAACGCTTCAGGCTCGTTCTTCAGCGCATCCATGGTCTTATCGGCGACAGTCGACAGCACCTTCAATGCTGCCTGGCCTTGGCCAATAGCTGCACCCACCGCCGCATGGATAATGTTCAATGCAACATTGTCCATGGTGAGCTTTTGCGAAGAAGCGCTGTAGCGATTATATGGCTGGCTGAAGGCGAACCATCCGGTCAACTTCATCAGTCGCATGAACTCGTTGTATCGTTGTTCTTTCTGACTGGCCGACGGAAACTTGAGCAAGGCAACCAGGTCGGCATACATGTAAGAGTTCTTGACGATACGCTTGCTGCGCTTGGACATGCTCGCATCAAAGCCGGCGATACCCGACCCCATAATGGCGGCGTTCAGTTCATCCTTGTCAATGGGCAAGTCCGTGGCCGCACGGAATGTGCGCGCACGTATTACCGGTTGCGCCGCGACAAACTCATTGCACTCAGCAATTAACGCAACACGCTGCGCAGCAGAAATTACTTGATCATTTACTTCATTCATTACTTTGATTCCATGCAGTTATCTAAACGCCGTCTTGGCGTAAAACCAAATTAGCCTTCCAGCGAAAACTAATCAACTTACGTTCCATTCAATTCATTTCAGGCTTCACACCAATAATCAAAACACTTATCTCCCAACAGCAATTCAACGCGTTAGTTCAATCTCTGTCATACGCATCTCCAGCACCGCCGCGCTTAACCGTGCGCGATACTCTTCCACCTGTCGTGGTTTTATTGCAAAGCGCCTAGACTGGATATCAAGTTGCGAGCCACTGTGCTGTATCGTCCAGAACAGATAATTCGAGCTCCAGTCAGCCTGCAAAAAACGGACGTTGCTGACCACAATCTCCAATTCTTTCTGGGCATTGTATTGCGCCGGGGAAAAACGAAAGTCTCCCCATGCGCGCGTACTGTCTGATAACGCATCGATTCCAGCGGAACTACACTCAAGCAATTGAAACGTCTCTTTCATTGCGGCAATCTTTGATCGACTAATCAACGTCGAGACCGACTTTGCCCACGTGTCCAATACGTTTCCTGAAAAGTTCTTGTCGGCGACAATGACCGGTTCGTATTCCAAACCCCAGCCGATGGACCACAGTACGCCGGAGTAAAACTCGAACCACGCCGCCGACTCATGTTTTCTGTTATGGCGCTGATCCGCTCTATATTCCGCCCAGCGCATACTGTCTTTAATGAACCGCTGATCTTCCCTGGCCACCCCAGAAAGAAAAGTCAGTAGATTGCCTCCCATCACGACTGAAGCACCGCCATCAAGCAACGGACTTGTTAACTGCTGCATCTCATTCATCTCTCTACTCCTGTAATTTGAAGTGCCTTGCCTGGCACTCACTCTCACTGCCTGTTCAGTTATAAACAGCAGCTCATCGCGAAAGAATAACAACCTCACAAAAACTTCAATTAAAGCAACTAAAACAATTAGTGTCCGATCAACAATTAAAAGATTTCAAGCGGTCAGTTGGCAGCCATCGCGCTATCATGTCGCCGGATAATGGCAAGCGCACGATTGAGGAAGGTATGGCCCCTTGGCTGACGGTTGTAGGCATCGCTGAAGACGGCTTTAAAGGCCTTGGTAAAAATGCTCGACGCGCTCTGATGGACGCCTCGCGGATTATCGGGGGCCAGCGTCAGCTGGATTTGCTGCCGGTGTGCATTCGCGGCGAACGCCAACTGTGGCCTAGCCCGTTTTCATTGGCCCCGGTGTTGGAACAACGCGGCGAAGCGGTTTGTGTATTGGCCAGCGGCGATCCGATGTTCTACGGCGTCGGTGCTTGCCTGGCGCGGCAGGTGCCCAGCGATGAAATGCTGATTCTGCCCGCACCTTCGTCCTGCTCACTGGCGGCTGCAAGGCTGGGCTGGCCGTTGCAGGAGGTGAGCATTGTGTCGTTGGTGGCGCGCCCACTGGCAGCGATCAATGCGCAGTTGTTCAGCGGCGTACGCTTGTTGGTGCTCAGTAATGACGGCCAGAGCCCGGCGGCGGTTGCGCAATTGCTGCGCGATCGCGGCTTTGGCTGGAGCCGCATGAGCGTATTCGAACACTTGGGTGGTGGCGCCGAGCAGCGGATCGACGCCAGCGCCAACGACTGGAGTCTTGCCTCGACTGCCGACCTCAACGTGATCGCCATCGAATGCCTCGCCGACACCAACACGCCACGTTTGTCGCGTCTTGCCGGACTGCCCGACTCGGCGTTCAAACATGACGGCCAACTGACCAAACGCGACGTGCGCGCCATCACCCTCGCCCGCCTCGCCCCGACACCCGGCGAGTTGCTTTGGGACGTCGGGGCGGGCAGCGGTTCGATCGGCATCGAATGGATGCGTGCTCATCCAAGTTGCCGGGCGCTGGCCATTGAAGCCGATGATGGCCGTCAACAGTTGATCGAACAGAATCGCGATGCGTTAGGCGTGCCCGGTTTGCAGTTGATTCGCGCCAAGGCACCGCAGGCACTGGCCGGACTGGAACGCCCGGATGCTATTTTCATCGGTGGCGGCGTCACCCGTGAGGGCGTGTTCGAAACCTGCTGGGAACAGCTCAAACCCGGTGGCCGTCTGGTCGCAAACGCAGTGACGCTGCAAAGCGAAGTGGCCCTGATGAATTGGCGCGAGCGCTTCGGTGGCGAGCTGACGCGCATTCATGTCGCCCAGGCGCAGCCGCTCGGCGAGTTCGATACCTGGCGCCAGGCGCTGCCAATCACTCTGCTCGATCTGGTCAAACCCCTCGATGCGTGACGAAACCGCCGAACAACCTGCACCCCTGCGCAGCGGCCTGACCACCGGCAGCTGCGCCACCGCCACCAGCCTTGCCGCCGCACGCCTGCTGCTCGGCGGGCTGTCCGCCGATGCAGTGCAGATCGTGTTGCCGAAGGGCAAACAGGTGCAGATGCGCCTGGAGTTCTGTCGTTTGACCGACGACGGCGCCGAGGCCGGGACGATCAAGGATGCCGGTGACGATCCCGACGTGACCCACGGTGCGCTGCTCTACTCGCGGGTGCGGCTGCTGAGTGAGCCGGGAATTCGCTTCAATGCCGGTGCCGGCGTGGGCACCGTGACTCGGCCGGGGCTGGTGCTCGGCGTTGGTGAGCCGGCAATCAACCCGGTGCCGCGCAAGATGATCAGCGATCATCTGAGCCTGCTCGCCGCCGAGACCGGCTACGGCGGCGGCTTCGACGTCACTGTCAATGTCGAGGGCGGCGAAGCGCTGGCGCTGAAAACCATGAACCCACGGCTGGGCATTCTCGGTGGATTATCGATCCTCGGCACCAGCGGCATCGTCCGGCCGTTTTCCTGTGCGGCTTACATCGCTTCGATTCATCAGGGTATCGACGTCGCCAAGACCAACGGGTATCTGCACATCGCCGCCTGCACCGGCAACGCCAGCGAAGACACCATGCGTCGGGTCTACAATCTGCCGGAAATCGCCCTGATCGAAATGGGTGACTTCGTTGGTGCGGTGCTCAAGCATCTGCGCAAAGTGCCTGTGGATAAACTCAGCCTGTGCGGCGGCTTCGGCAAGATCAGTAAACTGGCCGCCGGGCACATGGATCTGCATTCGCGGCATTCGAGCATCGACCTGCCGCAACTGGCAGACTGGGCCGCGGCGATTGGCGCCGATGAGGCTTTGCAGCAAGGCATTCGTGAAGCCAATACCAGCCAGCAGGCATTGGCCATGGCCAGTGCGGCGGGGATCGCCCTCGGTGATGAAGTCTGCCGCCATGCGTTGAATTTCGCCCGCAGCGTGGTGCCGGCGCAGGTGCAGGTCGAGGTGTTTGCGATTGATCGTCAGGGCGGCATTGTCGGGCATGCCGGAGGTTTTGCATGAAACGAATTTTGCTGCTCGGCGGCGTCACGGAAGCGCTGGCAATTGCTCGCACGCTGGGGCCAGAACATATCTATAGCCTCGCTGGCGTTGGCCGAGTACCGACCGACCTGACCTGTCAGGTGCGCGTCGGTGGCTACGGGGGCGCTGAAGGTCTGGCGCAATTCATTCGTGACGAAGGCATCGACCTATTGCTCGACGCCACGCATCCCTATGCCGCCCAGATCAGCCAGAACGCCGCGACCGCCGCACTCCGGACCGACATCCCCTGCTGGGCTTTGCGCCGTCCGGCATGGCAACCGCAGTCCGGTGATGACTGGCGCGAAGTCAGCGACTGGGACGAGTTGATCGCTGCCCTCAAGCCGTTTCGCCGACCGCTGTTCACCCTCGGCCGCGAACCGCTGCAACACCTCGATGAAATCCCCGCCGACCAGTTCTGGACCCTGCGCGCCCTCGACGTTTACCCGGGCAATGAACGCTGCGAAGTGATCGGTGCGCGTGGGCCGTTTCTGCTTGGGGATGAGCGCGCACTGTTCGAGCGGCGGCAGATCGATGTGTTGATCAGCAAGAACAGCGGCAGCACCGCCACCGAGCCGAAGCTGGAAGTGGCGCGTGAACGTGGGGTGCCGGTGATTGTGTTGAAGCGTCCGGGGTTGCCAGAGGTTGATCGGGAATTTCGATCAGCGTCTGAAGTCCTTGAAGCCCTGACGACGTCAGACTTTTCCTGACTTCGAATTTATTTGCGAATTTACCTGCAATTTTTGAGGACGCAGCCGACTGTTTTTCACTACATCCTCACCCCAATACTTCGGTTCCTTTAATCCCGACAAGCAGACAGCCAAGAAAAGCGGCTTGCCAGCTTGTATCCCAAGGAATACGATCCCGACATGATCGCTTTTGAACGATCCCGCATATTTTCCGAATGGCTCGACTCCTTGAAAGACATCAAAGGGAAAGGCCGAATCATCTCCAGAATTAAAACAGCCGAAAATGGCAACTTCGGTGATTGCGGGTTCGTCGGTGACACTGTTTATGAAATGCGTGTTCATTACGGCCCCGGTTACAGGATGTACTTCACACGCAAAGGCGAAGTGATTTATCTACTGCTGATCGGGGGCGACAAATCGACACAAAAAAGAGATATCAAACGCGCCGTGCAGATGGCTCATAACATCGGAAATGAGGAGTAAATCATGACCGAAGAATTCGCCCGTTTTGACGCCGCCGAGTACCTCAAAACTCCCGAGGACATGGCGGCGTATCTGGATGCCTGTTTTGACGACGATGAAGGCGACGGCGTCCTTATCCGTGCAGCGCTCAATGACATCGCCCGGGCTCAAGGCATGACACAAGTGGCGCGGGATGCAGGTTTGGGCCGCGAAAGTCTTTATAAAGCGCTGAGTAGCACTGGCAATCCCGAATTCGCAACTATCATGAAAGTCATGAAGGCTCTGGGTTTGCGATTGCATGCCGTAACACTGTGAACGCGCTGCGACACCAAACCGCACGACGCTTTTTTACTTATCCGCCCTGATCAGGCTAAATAGCCGCGCCTGATCGCCCACCCAATGGATCTGTCCCATGAACCGACACCGGCTAGCAATTGCCTGGATCGCCTGCTTTGCAGTGCTGTTCAACATGCTCGCCATGCCGATGACGGGAGCGATGGCGCAGGCGGCCAATTCACCGGCCGAACAGTTGCTCTGGAGCAGTTTCTGCACCGGCAGCGGGACCAAGATGGTGGCGATCAACATCGGCGCCACCGATCAGAAGGCCCCGAGCAACGACACTCATTCGAACATGCAGCATTGCTGGTGCTGCTCGGGCTCGGCGCCGTTGGTGGCGTTGCCGGGGCATTCGCCGCAGCTTTACTTCGCCCGTTATGAAAGCAATCGCAGTGTGGCGCCCGCCTCGTTGCAAACACCCACGCCGCGCCAGCAATGGCCGAGTCTCAATCCCCGCGCCTCCCCTCTGGTTTGATTTGTTCGCGCAATTGACCTGCGTTTCAAATCGTTCTGGAGAACTGCCATGTTGAACAAACTCATCGTCGTCGCTGCGCTGCTGTTGCCGGCGTGCTTTGCTCATGCCCACGAATACAAGGTGGGCGAACTTGAGATCGCCCATCCGTGGTCGCAAGAGTTGCCGCCAAATGCGCCGACCGTTGCTGCCTATTTCATCATTCACAACGCCGGCAAGACGGACGATCGCCTGCTCAGCGTCGACTCGCCCATCGCCCCGGAAGCGCAACTGCACGAACACGTCATGCAGGGCGATCTGATGAAGATGCAGCAGGTGCCGAGTGTGGCCATTCCGGCCGGCGGCAACGTGACATTCGCGCCGATGGCCTATCACGTGATGCTGCTCAACCCGACCGATCGCAGCCTGCTCAGCGACGGCAAGCGCTTCCCGCTGACGATGCATTTCGAGAAGGCCGGTGACGTCACCGTCGACGTCTCGGTGCAGAAGAAACCGCCGGAAACCACGCAGGCCCACGCGCACGCCCAGTAAGCCTTCCGGCAGACTCCGCCCATGCGCCCGCAGAGCGCCAGGCCCTCCCGGCAACGCCGTCAGACTCAACACCTGACTCGCGGCAGCTGGATCGCCCTGTTCGCCATGTTGATGATCTTCATCGGCCCACTGATTTCTCAGTCGATGCCGATGGATCAACACGTCTCGACATCGATGCCGATGAGCATGGACATGTCGATGGGCATGCCGGGCATGGATCACAGCGGCCATGATGCAAAGCCCAGCGCCGAACACTGCCCACCGCAATCCTCGCACCACGTGTTGTGGGAAAAGTGCGGTTATTGCAGCCTGCTGTTCAATTGCCCGGCACTGACCGGCGGCGGTGATTTCGTCGCCTTCAACATCCCGCCGCTGAACACCTTCACCCCACCCTCCCCACGCCTGGGCCACGCCCGGCAGACCTTCTTCCCCGGCGCCCGCAGCCGCGCCCCGCCCGTCGCAGCGTAAACACCGCACCTCTGATTGCACACGGTGGAGAAGACAGCTTCAGGCTGCCGGCCGTGTCGTTTACGACTGTTTGATGGAAATTGTCATGTCCAGGTTTGCTGCTGTTCCACGCTTGGGTTCTGCCCCGGCGTCCTTCGCTCTGAACGAATCGCGGGTTCGTTTCAGGCACGCTACCGCCGTCCTTTGCGGCGTTCTGCTGTCCCCGCTGGTGCTGGCCGATGATCACGCCGCGCACAACGAAGAACTCAGCCCGACGGTGATTACCGCAATCGCCCCGAGCTCGCCGCTGACCATCGTCACCAATCCAAAAGATCCACGCCAACCAGTGCCGGCCAGTGACGGCGGCGATTATTTGAAGACCATTCCGGGCTTCGCACTGGTACGCAATGGCGGCACCAACGGCGATCCGGTGCTGCGCGGCATGTTCGGCTCACGCCTGAACATTCTCACCAACGGCAGCATGATGCTCGGTGCCTGCCCGGGCCGGATGGACGCACCGACCTCGTACATTTCGCCGGAAACCTACGACAAACTCACCGTGATCAAAGGCCCGCAAACTGTGCTGTGGGGGCCGGGCGCCTCGGCCGGCACCGTGCTGTTCGACCGTGAGCCGGAGAGTTTTGGCGAACTCGGCACGCGGGTGAATGCGAGCATTCTGGCCGGCTCCCACGGACGTTTTGACAAGGTTGTCGATGCCGCTGCCGGTGGCCCGTTGGGCTACGTGCGAGTAATCGGCAACACCGCGCATTCCGACGACTACCGCGACGGCAACAACGACATCGTCGCCTCGCGCTACGACAAGTGGAACGGCGACGTCGCCATCGGCTGGACCCCGGACGCCGACACCCTGATCGAACTCACCGCCGGCAAGGGCGATGGCGAAGCGCGCTACGCCGGACGCGGCATGGACGGCTCGCAGTTCCTACGCGAGAGCCTCGGTTTGCGTTTCGAAAAATCCAATATCACGGACGTGCTGGAGAAACTCGAAGCGCAGGTCTACTACAACTACGCCGACCACGTCATGGACAACTACACCCTGCGCACGCCGTCCGGCACCGGCATGATGGCGGGGCCGATGGCGTCCAATGTCGACCGCCGCACCCTCGGCGCGCGGATCAAAGCGACCTGGCGCTGGGCTGATATTCAGTTGATCACCGGCCTCGACGCGCAGACCAACGAGCACCGCCAGCGCAGCGGCATGGGCATCGACACCTACAAGGATCAGCCGTACAGCAAGGACGCCGATTTCCATAACTACGGCGTGTTCAGCGAAATGACCTGGTACGCCGCCGACCGTGATCGCCTGATCACTGGCGCCCGCGTCGACCGCGCTTCGGCCAAGGATTACCGGCAAACCACCGGCTCGGGAATGATGACTCGCCCGAACCCGACCGCCGACGACACCCGTGCCGATACCCTGCCGAGCGGTTTCGTCCGTTACGAGCATGACCTCGCCGACAGCCCGACCACGCTCTATGCAGGCCTCGGCCACGCGCAACGCTTCCCGGATTACTGGGAGCTGTTTTCGCCCAAGTCCGGCCCGGCGGGATCGGTCAACGCGTTCGATTCGATCAAACCGGAGAAGACCACCCAGTTCGACTTCGGCGTGAACTACAAGCGCGCCGACCTCGAAGCCTGGGCCTCGGGTTACATCGGTGTAGTCCGCGATTACATCCTCTTCGACTACTCCCCGGGAATGATGGGCATGAGCACCTCGCGCGCCGAGAACATCGACGCGCGAATCATGGGCGGTGAACTCGGTGCCGCGTACAAACTCACCGATAACTGGAAAGCCGATGCGACCCTGGCCTACGCCTGGGGCAAGAACAGCAGCGACGGCACGGCCCTGCCGCAAATGCCGCCACTGGATGCACGCTTCGGTCTGACCTATAGCGAAGACAACTGGAGCGCCGGCGCACTGTGGAGGGTGGTTGCCGCGCAAAACCGTATCGACCAGAACAAGGGCAACGTGGTCGGCAAGGATTACGACAAGAGTTCGGGCTTCGGCGTGTTCTCACTCAACGGTGCCTATCGGATCAACAAGAACTGGAAGGTCAGCAGCGGCGTCGACAACCTGTTCGGCAAAGCTTACGCCGAACACCTGAACCTGGCGGGCAACGCCGGGTTCGGCTACCCGGCCAATGACCCGCAAGCGATCAATGAGCCGGGGCGCACGCTCTGGACCAAGGTCGACATGAGTTTCTAACAAGAAAAGTCAAAAGATCGCAGGCTGCGCCAGTTCCTACATGGGAGCGCATACACCCTGTAGGAGCTGCCGAAGGCTGCGATCTTTTGATCTAGAAAAATTCGCCCAGCGGAGCACACGTGATGAAACAGCCCAAACCGAATTTCTACAACCTGGCCTGGCGTTGGCATTTTTACGCCGGCCTGTTCGTCGCCCCGTTCATGGTGATGCTGGCCCTGACCGGCATCATTTATCTGTTCAAACCGCAGCTCGATTCGCTGATGTACAGCAGCCTGCTCAACGTCCCG
>Ga0307510_10000943_pt1 | contig 30709 bp, 31 predicted proteins | sample 12_EM_MG_FD_207224 | JGI IMG/M metagenome (GOLD analysis project Ga0307510, IMG submission 207224) | Populus trichocarpa ectomycorrhiza microbial communities from riparian zone in the Pacific Northwest, United States - 12_EM | ecosystem: Host-associated > Plants > Roots > Unclassified | place... | reverse complement strand
CCGCGCCTTATCCTCACATCGCCAAACCTCCGCAGTTCCCCTCCGCCCCCTCGGCCCTCCCGCCACGCGCCCCAAGCGCACAATGGTACGCTCAACAACAGCAACACATGGTACCGCGCGACGTGCTGGAACAGCGCGGGCGCACGCCGTGCAAGCATTTTGAGCACCATCTGGGCTGGTGTCCCTACGGCATCGAGTGCCACTTGTGAGTCTGCCCGCGTCGCGTAGAGCCCCACGGGGACAGGTTTTTCGCTAACTGATTGTCTTTGCGGTCCTTTCGTCGCATGCTCCAGCCTTCACGACTATTCGCGTCTTTCGTCTCGCGGTCCTTCGGCGTCGTCGTCCCCCGCGTCGTCCGTCGTCAGCAGCGTCCGCTCGAGCCCAATCCCCTTCGGCGCGTTCTACCCTCCGCGCCCGACCACGTTCCAACCTGCGTTCGCCGCTCCCCCGCCTCCCCGCGTTCCTCGCGTCCTCCGTGAGTTCCTCTTCTCTTTTCGTTCGTGACGTGCTCGTTGTGACATGGGCCCTCTTCTTTCGAAAGATCATGGCTTTGTTCCGCGCACCGTGGGCGGGACGACGTACTTCCCCATTCGCTTGGACGAGGCCTGTCTGGGATACGTCACTCCGTCTGGCGTCGAAGTGTTCACGGATCAGTAGATGCTGGCCATTCAAAAGTCCGCGTGTCCGAACGCTCGTACTATTCCCCTCGTTTCGTCCGCGCAGCGCGGATAGAGGTTACCTCATACGTATACCCCATCGACTACCGTTTCCCCGCACACGACCTTGCTCCCCTAGGGACATGTGCCCATCGTCCCGATTAGTTGTGGTTGCATCGTATCCAGGTTCGCGGTGGCATAGGTGCCATGTTTTCTTCTCCTGCTATGTGCCAACATCATAATTTACTACTCATCACTTGCATTTCTTTCCCCTCATGATCACTGAACCCATCCACTTGTATCCTGTCTTATTATCCCTAACTGGTGTAGCCCATCTTACTCTCGTATCCGTGTCTTATTCCCCTAGTATCACTCACTCCCTCTTAATATAATGTTAACTGTGCAGGGCCTGCTCAGTCATAACCACCACTGGCAGACAGACTAGGGAGAACGGAAAGTCGGATGACATTCTTCCGCAACAGCATGATACAAAGAGTTCTGTACGTCAATGGACAAAGGCACACAATCAGGTTCTTAGCGAACTTTGGTTCATCGCTTGTGAGGTGAAACGATGACAAAAGTTGATGTTCCACATGACAAAAGCTGAATTATGAATAACTGTCGCATTGTGTTTACAAGTAGGACAGGTCCACGAACCCCATCATCCACCCTAGGAACACACTTGTGTCTGGACCTCCGCGAATCGAAGTCGAGACGCCGGCGTGCCCGGGAACGGGCATATGACCCGTCTCGGACACAGTTTCGCCCTCGTCGCCGTGGGGGTCCCGAGAGCCTGAGGGGGTAGAATACCAGTCCCCGAATAGCATTGATCTGGGGCTGGCCATGGAAAGCGGGCTCCGTGGCCAATATGAAAGCAACGGGCGAGGTATGATGATCCCGCTGCCATCTCCATCACTGTCCGCCCCGCCACCGTTTCTCCCGCATTCACCTAGTTTATCATGCTCGCCAGCATGTACCCTGGTTCGGGCTTCGTCACATGTACAGGCTGACGTTGTGTCTTCCTTTGAGTCGACGGGCTCCGGAAGAGGAAATCGCCCGTCCTCCACAATAGCTTCTGGTTTTGCACATGGCGGCTGAGCTCCGCTCGCAGCGCACCCCTCGTCTTCCATCCATAAGGCTGGTTCCTGCCCTGCCACAGAGAGAACGAAGTCTGAATCTGTTTCTACACGGATGCATGGAAATTCAACGAACAAGATCAAGGAATGAGCGCTCGCATGTGGAGAAGGGCACAGCATCGTGCTGATTCAACGGGACTTACGCGATGCTCTCAGGTCCTCAGCGATCTCTCGAAGACTGTACCGGCTGTATGCGCGATGTTCGCGCAGTGGGATCCAAAAGGTTTCAGCGATGGTCCTTGCGATGGCGCGGACAAGTTCGCCACCCCCTTCCGGGAGGAGCCTTGCGCAAGGCAAATTGCGAGCATCATGGTGGTTTCAGTAAGAAGGGTGCAGCTGGGATTTGAAAGTACATGCAGTTTTCGACTCACTCTTCGATTTGGTGGGTGTAATGTTGAAGGAAGGAGCCCGTGATTTTCATTTCCAGTATGAACTTGGCGACCTCCGCTCTCCGGTCTACGGGAAAGAGCGTGGCCAATACATGCGATGCGAGGCGGCAGGGATCCCACAATTCCAAACCGAGCCGTTCTGATTTTTTATATGCCTGCGAGTTGTGAGGAGATTTTAACGAGACGACAAGGTTTGCTGCGTGGTCTGGGGGGTTGGAGAGGAAGCAACGGACCTTCGGAACAATCCGAGACCCCTGCCACGAAAAGGAACCTGAGTTCCAAGAGGATTGATTTGTGTTACTTGCCATGGAATTGTTGTTGTGAGGGCCAGGATATAAACGAGAGGAGACAGCGAAGAGAGGATGAGGAGTCGAGGGATGATCGATATCGAAAAGCCGAAGGAAGTGATATTTTGTAGGGGGTGGCAGACGACACCCCAACCCAACGAGTATTTATCGTACCCCGCTTTGTGTTTCTCCGAGACGAGAAGATAAGAATACTGTGCTGCGCACTGCGCCCGACCCTGTACCCACGAGACCAAGAGTCAACGCCTGGATTTGGTATAGATGGGAGGAACCAGTGATGGTGATGAAGAATAGGGCATCGAAAACCCCATATGGAGGATGAAGGAAGGGAGCCCTCCGATTTGAGGCGCGTGGCTGATCAGCGCGCATGACGCACGATAACATCTAGATCTAGTCTAATCCGCCGCACGCTCTTCCGCTGGCACCTGCGCACCATCAAGTTAGGGCCCCATGCATTTCCGCCTACCCCCTACCAGAGCCAACAATCCCAACGCAACGAACACCACCACGACCAGGGGCAGCCGCGCGCCTAGACCACCCTATGCCGATGCCGGTCTCTCCGTTCGTGAGCCTCCTCTTGGGTCTGTCGACCGAAAAGACCCGTCCGCGCGAGTTCGAGATGTGTATGAGGGAGCGCTGCGCTCCGACGAAGAAGAAAAAAACGAAGACGATGACGAGTACGAGTACGACACGGGGCGGTGCCGCGGTGGGGCTGGAGATGGAAAATATGGCGGAAGTGGTGCGCAAATACCGCGAGGACGACGCGAACGAGGACGAGGGCGGATAACGGGGAAAGTGATGTCCAACGATGGATCTGGCGGCCTGGATGGATTCGGGGTGCTCTGCGAAGTCACTGTCATTGTCGCCCACGCTCCGCTTGGACGCGTCGTGTGAGCTATGGCTCGCTGTTTTTCCAGTCGTGATCTCGTCCGCAACATCGTCGACGTCAGGAATCGTAGTGCCCGCGTTGCTTGAGCCAGAGCTCTTGTACACCCTGCTGAGCCCGATTCTATCCTGCGCATTGTCGTCAGCATAGCGCGACACCAGCACGCTAGCGATGACGATGACGCCGGAAACGCACATACCATAACCTTTGGACCCTATAAAGCGGAAGGGAATCAATCCCGTGATGGCTTCTGGGTTATGGGGCGAGAGGCGGAAAAAGGTCCTCATGGGTGAGCAGAATGGCGTTCATCCGGTACGCTCCGCGGGTAGATACGCCTGTCGTGACGCGACCGGGAATTCTTGATCGGTTGAATACTTGATGTTTGGGTTCGGTCGTATAACAGGAGAGGAAATGTGGCGTAGCAAATGCAAGAGCTGAGAAGGAGGACCTCAGTGTCGGGAGTAGGTCGTGTTGGACCCAGGGTCCCAGACCACCGGGTTCAAGCTTCCGCGTGCTGTCCGCCTACTACCAATGTGCTGACAACTGTAGTAGATACACACATTTGAGGCTGGCCGAATAGTTATCGTCGTGCTTGGCCACAGCTTGCGGTTACCCATCAAGGTATCAACAATGTGTCAGGGCATGCCCAGTGATGGTTGGGCGTCTATGCTCCGTCCCACCTCTCCTCCTTCTCTCACGACACCTAAACATCTCTCTTGACAACCCCATGTCCTCAACGAGAGATGGTGGTAAAACCTCTTCCGCCAATTTTGAAGCCCTCCTCAACGAAGCTTTAACCAAGTACACCCAAAAGACCGGAAAAAATCTCCGCGACCATCCGCTGGCCTCCAATATCGATAGCTGCAACTCCGCCGAATCGTTCCTTGTCCTATTCCAACAACAAGCCCAGGATTTCGAGCAATTCAGGAATGGCGATTCCAAATTGATCGAGTGGCTCAGGCCCGTAGTCGATGGCTTACTTTTTATCTCCAATAGTGGTGTGGTTGATGCTGTTGCTGATATCGTACGTCCACCACAAGGTTCCTGTTGTTACTATGTTCGATGTCCGACGTCGTTATTGTATAGGTGTTCCCCCCTGCAAAATATGTCTTTTCTGCGATCAGCATCCTTCTCTCGGTGTGTTTCTCCCTCGCATTCCAATTAGTTCCTCTAAATTCCGGAATAACTAGGCGGCGAAGGCCACGAGCGCAAGCTACGACGCCCTTGTAGATATCTTTGAATGCATCGAGAACTTCCTGAGACGGGTTGTGATTTATACCAAGATTGGGCCGACTCCTGCATTGACTACAGTGGTAGTTAACATCATGGTTGAACTCCTTACTGTCCTTGCTCTCGCGACCAAACAAATCAGACAAGGGCGGTTTAGTAAGTCTTTCCTCGATGACAACCTTCCATAGCTAAAGGCGTCGCAGAGAAATGGAAGGAGAAGGTACTGGGGGAAAACAAAATCGAAGCGGTGCTGCAGAGACTAGACCGTCTCACTCAGCAAGAGTCCCAGATGACGGATGCTCAGATGACACTCGCCCAGAAAGAGACCCTCGACGTAGTATGTGGTCTGGTCGACAACATGAGACTGGTAATGGAAGGTGCGCATCTCCTCGTATGGTTATGACTCAGTACGAACTATAACTCCCATGTCATAGATGGAAAAGCATCAACCGATGGTATTCGACAGGCCCTGGGTGTGTCTAGCTGACCTGCGTGACCCATTGTCGTCATTAACCGACATTCTAGTCAATATGCAAAAGATGGAAATCGAAATACAAGAAATAAGACGTTTGTAGTCCCGTCACGTCGTCATCGCTTGACATATGAGCTCATGTGACTTGCCAGATTCTCAAAAACGACGAGATCTTCGAGATTGGTTGTCTGCCTCAGATCCATCTATAAAGCATAACAACGTTCAGAAAGTCCATCATCGCGGAACCGCCGAGTGGTTCATAGGAGGCAAGATCTTTTGTCAATGGAAATCAACGAGGCTCCTTTTGTGGATCCATGGTTTACGTACATGCCTCCCTCTTCTTTGTGTCTTTTCCCGCTGCTGATGAGGTCCTGATACCGTAGCGGGAACAGGAAAGACCATCATGTGGTAGGCGAATCTACGTCCCCTCTCATACTGGTACTCATCTCATCAATCAGCTCAACAATTATCGAAAACATCCAAGACGAATGCCAAACTGGATTGGCCGTCCTCACATTTTATTACTTTGATTTCCGCCATGTCGACGAGCAGGACGCCCGCAGCTTCCTGTCTTCCCTCCTCATGCAACTCGGTGATCAATCTGATAACTTCTTGCAAATTCTATCTGGCCTCCATTCGTCCCATCGCCATGGCTCGCGACAACCTAGCGAGGTTGAACTACTGCAGTGCTTGAAGAACATGCTCGAACTTCCAGGGCAGGGCGAACTCTACATCGTTGTGGATGCGCTTGACGAGTGCCAGAATTTGACCGGGTTCCCTACACCACAGCAACAAGTCCTCGACATCATAAAACAGCTCGTCGATTTGAAAGCTTCGCATTTACATCTCTGTGTCACAAGTCGGTTCGAGACAGATATTCGATGGGTTCTTGCGCCGTTGGGACCTGACAGTTTGTCACTTCATGATCAACCTGGACAAAGGGAAGATATTGCCCGATATGTCAAGGAAATTGTCGAATCAGACGCAAAGATGCGGTTGTGGCCAGAAGAGAAAAGAAAATTGGTTATTAGCACGCTCTCGGAAAAGGGTTGCAGCATGTAGGTGGCACCTGTCGTCATGTTTCCTTATTACCCACTTATGAGATGACTTCAGGTTTCGGTGGGCTCAATGCCAGCTAGAAACTCTGCGCGACTGTCCCTTGCAAGACATTTCAAGTACTCTGCAAGATTTGCCCAAGGACCTGAACGAAACCTACGAACGCATATTGCGGAACATCCCTGTAAAGCAGTCAAAATACGCGCATCGTATCTTCCAATGCCTTACGGCATCTTTTCGACAACTTCGCATTGAGGAACTTGGGGAGGTCTTCGTCATCCAGGTCGATGCGGAAGCGACTCGGATTCCCGAATTTCACCCAGATTGCCGCCACCAAAACCCCGAGGCGGTCGTACAGTCTGCCTGCCCCAGTATGGTTTCCGTGGTCGATGTTAGCAAGGACCAAGTTGCACAATTTTCGCACTTTTCTGTCCAGGAATTTCTCGTGTCGCAAGACCTCAAAAATTCCCAAGATCTTTCCAAGTACCATGTTTCCCCACCGTCGGCGCACGCCTTTTTTGCCAGAGCGTGCCTCTGTGTACTCCTTCAGCTAGGTGACGGTATCGACAAGGCGCAGTTGAAGGATTTCCCCTTGGCTTCATATGCGGCGGAGCACTGGGTTGGCCATGCCAAGTACGGGGTTGTATCACCAGATATCCTAGCCGGGATGAAATGCCTCTTCGACAAGGATAAGCCATACTTCAATGCCTGGATCTGGCTATACAACGTCGACAAACAGTCCCCAGAGCCCACCACTCATCCGATTCAGCCCGATGCAGTTCCGCTGTATTATGCTGCGTTATGTGGCTTCCATGACATCACAGAACACCTCGTTCATGCACATCCGAAAGACGTCAATGCCCGGGGCGGAAACCACGTGACTCCACTTCATGCTGCTTTAGACAAGGGACATCAGGATGTTGCGCTACTTCTACTGCAGAACGGTGCCAACGCAGGGTCTCGTGGCATCGAAGGTCAGACCCCGTTACACATAGCATCAGACCGTGGATACATCGACATCGTGAAGTCGCTAATCGACAACCACGGCGCTGATCCAAATGCGGAGAACGACGGCCAGGAAACTCCACTACATTTGGCGTCGAAGAGTGGACAAGAGGAAGCCGCAAATATGCTATTGGCGGGTGGCGCAGACGCGAATCATCAAGACAGGGATGGCTGGAGTCCACTGCATGTTGCATCGCAGAAGGGCCATGACCATATCGTCCAGCTTTTACTCAACTCGGGCCGCGTGCCGAATGTCAACCTACAGGACGTCAACCACAACACGCCATTACATATAGCATCCTGCCATGGAGAGGCCGCGGTCGTGAGGACACTCCTTGACCGTGGCGCGAACGCAGAAGCCCGGGACAGGCAAGGAGGGACGCCGCTGCACGACGCCTCTCAAAGCGGACACCTGGAGGTCGTACGCCTGTTACTCGACAGCGGCGCAGATTCGCGCGCTCGTAATCGGAAAGGAGAGACGCCTTTCGAAGTGGCGTCGAGGAAACACCACAGCGAAGTCGCGCAGTTGCTCGGGAAGTGAGCCGGAGAGGGTGCATAGGGTCATCGGTTGTGTAGGAATCCCGGTCGCCGAGACCCTCGGGAAGCGGTACCATTAGCAGGTAGCCCCCCGGGTGGAGGAACACCTTGGACTTTATGTATTCAGTAAAGTGCTGTATTTTTGCCACACCATTACTCCCGTCCCCCCCGTCGATGTCAGTGGTGCCATGTAGTTGTAATTATTGATCATATGGCCGCGTCAGCCTCCTTATTTCAGGTGGCGCAGGCGCATCGCAGGGCTTGCCAGTGCCAGATTGAACACATGGGCTGATAGCGTGATTAGAGGGTGGCACAGGTAAATAGCGGCATACATAGATGGTGGTATTGTAGCCGCATCGCAAGGAATGGCATGTAATTGATCTCTGCAAGCTGTAAGGCATGTAAGGTGTGGACCTGCGTGCTGTACGTAGCCTTGGAAACTCCTTGGAATTGAATTGGTCACTTTCGACCACGTGACGTGCTGCCAACTCAACATCGCCTCTCCCCTCGTCTTCCGCCTCCAACGCCTCTCAATCTTGACACCTCTGCCCCTCAAGTTCCCTTTCGTCTTGCCTCAAGCCCGGCTACTGAAGACCCCTGATCACCTACTCTCGCCGCCTCGAGCTGTCAAGACAACAACTTACGCAACACCTCGCCAGTCGTGCCTTTGCTCAGGACCACACATTGCCGGACTCGCATTTTACTGTATTTTGGACCATTCAGGACACCCTTCGTACGTTTGCTGCCTTCTTTTGCCTTAGATTTTTACTCTCGATCATACACCTTCCTGTTATACATTTGCCCTTACCGTTGACCCCCGCCATTCCTTGTCACCTTGCGCTCGCTGTCGCGCACATGGAAACTACAGTATTTGCGTACTTGTATATAACCCTTGCCTGGCAAAGGAGGGCATCTCAGCACACCTCAAGATCACCCTCTCGATGCAATCATAGACCATTTTTTTCACCTTTCCGTTCGCGTGCCATCATCCCAAGTCTCTCGTAACTCGTTACGCCCCGTCACGATTCCCTTCGCGCGTTCTCGGCCTTTCGGGAACGCGGGCCCGTCTCGGACCTCGGGCCACTATCGAACTCACAGCAGTGTGGACTTCCCACCTGCGGTACAAAGCCGTACAGCGCCCTATCAGATTTTTCTGCGTCTGGCAACCTAGGTGTCTGTCCTAGTGAAGAGACAGTGGATCGGGATTGTCGCCAGTGAGGCGCCACTATGTCCTGCGCAGATAGGCAGGGTGGCACGACGAATCTTGGGGCAGATGAGGTACAGTACACCCGTGCATGTGTTACAGTATGTTTGACACGGAAGACCTCGGCCACCCCCAGTTCCAGGTCGGGTCATTTTGATATTGGTTTATTGGGCCAGTGCTGTAGAAAGCGTGAAATGAGTTCCGGCACGCGTTGGGCCTCAGAACGCGAGGGGTTATCACGGGAACTGAGGGTACAAGAACTCAACTAATTACTATTGTAGTGCTGTATAAAGAATGGGCTCCAAGGTCCGTAATATGAAATTCCCCAAGGAACGATTCATGCGTACTGAAACACTGACTACTGTAGGTCAAGGTATATCCAACCGATCCGCTCCGTGCGCCATATTTGCAACAAGGACAATGTGTCAAAGACTACTGTACAGTACGCACAGAAGACTGACAGGTGTCGATCTCGCTTTCGTGCTATTCCGTTGTCTGGGAAATGTTTTCATTACCCATCCGGCACAAGAGCTGATTAGCGCTGATTGCTTCACGACCACAGTATTGCAATTTGCAACTCTACAATAGTAAAAAGCCCATGATGATATATCCTGCCCCCCTCCCCCCGACCTTTTCCTCCCACGACACCTAAACGTCTCTCATTATACCATGGCTTCAACCCATACTACCAGCCAATCCTCCTCGTCTTCCAGTTTTGAAGCCCTCTTCAACGAAGCCTTAGCCAAGTACACCCAACAGACCGGGAAAAATCTCCTCGACTGCCCGCTCGCCTCCAAAATTGATAGCTGCGATTCTGCCGAATCCCTCCTTTCCATATTCCATGAACGCGCCCGAGGATTTGAGGAAGTTAGGAACGGCGATCCCAATTTGATCCGGTGGCTTCGCTCCGTGCTCAATCACCTGCACACACTCTCGGCCAAGACTAGCCTCGTAAGTCCCAGCAACTTCGCCGTCTTTCTGTCCGCGGCCTCTCCAACACCATTCTTTGTCTAGGTGTTCCCCTTTACAAAACTCAATTTTTACGCAACTAGCGTCCTTATTTCAGTGCGTCTCTTGCTCACTTCTCCATTTACTCCTCTGATACCTGGAATCACCAGGCGGCAAAATTTGTGGACGCAATCTACGACCCGCTTGTCGACATGTTTGAATGCGTTGAACATTTCCTGAGACGACTCGCCATTTACACGGAGATTGAGCCCATGGCTGACCAGGCCGAGATGGTCGCCAAAATAATGGCCGAGCTGTTATCTGTCCTCGCTCTCGCAACTAAACAAACCACTCAGGGACGACTGAGTAAGTCTTCCCTCACTGACGAGAATTTATGGCTGAACATGTGGCAGAGAAATATGCAACGAAGCTGCTTGGAGAAAACGACATCGAAGTTGTACTGCAGAGGCTTGACAGGCTCACCGTGGAGGAGTCTAAGATGACCGTTCACCAGATCCAATACGTGATATGTGGCCTTTTCAATAGCATGCAGGTAGTAATGGACGGTGCGCATTGCCTAATCATTTAATGGCCTACGCGGTACGAAACCCCAATCTGGCAGGTGGCATAGCATCGATAGACGGTATCCGGCAATCCCTTGGTGCGTCAGCCTTACCTGTGTCAACATAGCTATCTTATTTTGATGCCGTCCGCCAGTTTTTATGCAAGAGCGAATAATGAATCTAAACAAGTTGGAACGTCCGCAGCAGCTTCCTATCCCATTCTAAGCATATGTGTTAACGATCCTTTGCAGGTGTCCGGTTGCAAAAGAATGTTCGACGTTGGTTATCACCCCCAGATCCATATGTGAATCACTTTTTTGCTCGCGAATCCCATCATCATGGCACCGCTCTTTGGTTTACCCAAGGTGATGTGTTCAAAAAATGGAAAACGAATGGCTCACTTCTGTGGATCCATGGCATCCGTACGCGTGTCTCTTTCGTTTATTCTGGCATTCCTCATAATTTGTTACGTGGCAGATGCATCGGGCAAGAGTATTCTTTGGTATGTGTCGCCATATTGTTAGTTTATTGCGTACTTACCTTATCTACCAGTTCAACAATTATCCAAGATATCAATCGCATTTGCGAAACTGGGGCAGCCACTTGTGCTTATTTTTACTTTGATTTTCGGGATATCGCAAAGCAGGATGTCCGCGGCCTTCTATCTTCCCTCGTTGACCAACTATCCAGTCAATCCAATGATTTCTCTGCAGTCCTCTCTGAACTCTATTCATCCTACGACCGTGGATCCCGACAGCCCAGCAATGAAGCGCTTATGGAATGCTTGAAGAAGATGCTCAAACTTCCAGGGCAAGGTCCAGTCTATCTCATTATAGATGCCCTCGATGAGTGCCCAAAATCTGGGTACCCAACAGCACGAGGACAAGTCCTCGTAATCATGCAAGAGCTCATCAACTTAAAGCTTCCACATGTACACTTATGTATCACCAGCCGCCTCGAGAGCGACATCTTAGAGGTACTCGAGCCCCTGGCAATCCACAACGTGCCACTTCCTGAGAAAGCAGGGCAGAATCAGGATGTTGCAGACTCCACCATGTCACTTGTTCATTCCGAACCACGGACGCAGGACGAAACTAAAGAATTGGCAATCAGGACCTTGACGGGAAATGTTGGCAAGATGTAAGCCGCAACTTCTGCGTTTACCTCATATTGAAGGCTTACTCTACTACGAAGGCTCGGATCGGTCTTCTGCCAGCTGGATAACCTGATGCACTGTCCTCCGGAGGATATCAAGGTTTTGAACGAGTTGCCTGAGACGTTGGATCAAACCTACGAACGGACCTTGCTGGGGATCAACAAGGAGAATCGGGCCGATGCCTATCGTATATTCCAGTGCCTCGTTGCATCAACCCGCCCACTTCGCGTCGAAGAAGTTGCCGAGCTATCTGCGAGTCGAACCGTCATAGAAACAAGTCCTACTGGTTGGTGCTCCGGAAATGCCGAAGAGTTTGTACTGTCGGCTTGCTCCACTTTGGTCGCTGTTGTCAATATCGATGGAAACAAAGTCGTACAATTCTCACACCTCTCTGTGAAAGAATATTTGACGTCGGATGGCATCGCGACTTCCGATACTGTTCCCTACTTTCACATTGGCCTCAAGTCGGCGCATACTTTCCTCGCCAGTGCATGTCTCAGCGTACTCCTTCAGCTGGATGACAAGATTGACGAGACGAAGATCAAGAATTTCCCCTTGGCCTCATACGCTGCGGAGCATTGGGTTGACCATGCCCAGTTTGAAGGTGTATCATCGTGTATCCAAGATGCGATGGAACGTCTATTCGACAGAGATATGCCACATCTCGCGACCTGGGTCTGGTTATACGATTTGGACAACCCACCCTCTGGGCCTTCCACTCACCCAAATGTGCCCAATGCAGTCCCGTTATATTACGCTGCATTCTGTGGCTTGCTTGGCGTTGCAAAGCGCCTCGTGGCTACACATCCACAAGACGTCCACGCTAGGGGAGGCCGATATGTGACTCCACTACATGCAGCCTCAACTAAGGGACATGGGAATGTCACACGTCTGTTACTGGAGCACGGCGCCGACGTGGACTCCAGGGGCCGCTATGATCATACACCATTACACCTGTCAGCATATCAGGGATCCGCCGATACCACGCGGTTACTGATCGACTGGGGTGCTGACCCAAACGCAAAAGACATGGGTCAGGAGACTCCACTGATCATGGCGACGGACAACGGAAGACTGGAAACTGCAATGCTGTTATTGAAGGGCGGCGCCAATGCGAACGAACCGGACAGTAGTGGTTGGACTCCGCTTCACGTTGCTTCGCTGAATGGGGACGAGGATATCGTGAGGTTATTGCTCAACTACGGCGCAAATATCGACACGGAGAATGACACTCGAGACACCCCGTTACATATAGCGGCATTCCATGGGAGGTCCACGATCGTGAGGTCACTCCTCGAGTATGGCGCGGACGTGGGTGCCCGGGACACGCAGGGAGGGACTCCGTTGCACGACGCGGCCCAATCCGGATGTCCGGACGCCGTGCGGCTGTTACTCCGCTACGGCAGCAATGTGACTACGAAGAACGAGGATGGCCGAACTGCGTTGCACATGGCAGCGTATCATGGTCATCCCGAAATTGGGTATTTGCTTCTCACCGGCGGCGCCGACGTGAACGCACAGGATGAGGACAGGTGGACTGCGTTACACCTCGCAGCGTACCATGGACACATCGAGGTTGGGAAATCACTGCTCGCGCGTGGCGGACGCCGGTACACCCAGAACAACGAGGGCAACACACCTCTTCAAGTAGCTCTGAAGGGCGGCCACAGCGAAATCGCACAACTGCTGTCGAAACGGTGCTGGTGAGAGAAAATAGGGTCGGAACCAATCTACTGGGATGGGTCTGGAAGAGGAAGTGGCGTTATATTCAGACTCTGAGGTCACATGGTATAAAATTAGCTTTGTATATGATTTGAACGCATGTACTATATACAATAGCAATCGTCCTCTCAGACCATACAAACCGATACAGTTCAATATCCACGCATGCATCACCGTAAGACTTCGAGCGTCTACGAGTCGAAGACGAAATGCCAGTGTACATGGGCCTGATCCCTGAAATAATCGTAGTGTACCCTTTTTCCGTTTCATCCTCGCCGGGAGAGCCCAAAAATACGTGTTATGTAGATCCAGTTCCAAAACACGCCAGGAGTACTGTATACGGAACCAAGGCGTACCGTGAATGGGATATTTTCCCACAACGTACGCAGGTCATTGATACCGTCGTCGCGGTCACCATCGCCTTTGCCGGTGCTACTCCTTCCTCCTCCCAGCTCGGGGACGAAGCAGCCGACCTTTGGGAGGATCTGTGCTCCCTCTTTGAAGTGGGGTGGGTGTACCCGGAAGGCGGACCCATGGTTGTTCCTATGGGGGGGGGTTGAGGCCAAAGATCAGAAGAGAGGATGAGAACAGCCTACAAACTCTGAGTATGAGCGGGCGAGTGGCACTGGCAGCAGTTGACAGACCCCGCCACCTCGGCAGAGTATTTATCTCACACCAAACGATGACCCTCTTTTGTGTCTTCAGAGCTGCTCTGATAAGAGGATATCTATCGTGAGCCCTGCGCCTCACCCTCTACCCAAGCGTCCAAGACTCGAAGTGGGGCTGGACCTGCAGTACCTGGGAAGAGTTAGTCACTGGCACGACCTCACGCCTCAAGGACAGGGGCGACTTAGGACAGGAAAAGAGTATTGAGCACCATCTATAGAGAAAAGAACATTTTCAATTGAGGCGCGGTGCGGCGTAGACGCGATGGCTGATCAGCACACGAAGCAAGCGTCGAGCGCGTGGTGCGAGTCGATCCGAGTCCTTAATCTAATCTCTGACGAGTTGCCCGCATAATCAGTCCACCTCTGCACGCACATCGCTACCCTCACCTGACACGACAAAGTGACCGGGTGGACACGCTCTTCTGCCTCCTCTCCCGACACCTGCGCACCATCCGGCACAGTGCCCGTAGCCTCTTCCTTTCCATTCGATTCCACCGACTTGGCACCAGCACCAACAACCAGAGACCAACACGACATCCACGGCGACGACCAACACCAACAAAACTGACCAACACCACTACAACAACAATCACGCGCCTACACTGACCTCCTACCCCGATGGCCCGGCCTCTTCGTTCGCGAGCCGCCTCGCGACATTGTCGCCGGTGAAGACGAGAGCGTACCAGTGGGCATGTGAGGGGGCGGCGGCCGACAACGAAGTAGATGAAGACGATAGGGATGACAAGTACGAAGCGGACAGTCCATACGAGCAAGTGTGCGGCGGTGGCGAGGCCAGGGAAGGAGGACGTGGCAGGTGCGATGCACAAATACTGAGAGGAAAATGCGAATGGGGCGGAAGACGGTGAGGAGGAAGAGGAGGTGGATGATAGGCAAGGTGATGCCAACGATAACGATGATCTGGATGGATTCGAGGGGCACTTCAAGTCATTGTTGTCGGTCGACCACGCTCCGCTTGGAACCCGTCGTGGAAGCTACGGCCCGCCGGTTTTCAAGTCATAGTTTCGCCCGCACCATCGTCGACGTCAGGACCCGTAACGCCTACATTACTTGATCCAGAGCTCTTGTACACCCTGCTGGGCCCTCCGACAGGTGTCTTTCTCGCTTTCGTGCTATTGCATTATTTCATTACCCATCCGGCACAATAGTTGGTTGCCAAGCAGCGCTTGACGACAACAGTATTGCAACACTACGATATTCAGAATCCTGTAATGATTGAGTCCAGAGCGTGAATGCTGGAGATTATATAAAGGAAGAAAATATTGGTGGTGAAGGTGCCGGAGTGGCAAAAGGGTGGGAGTGGGCAGAAGGGTGGGAAATGACGGATATGGATATGAACATGACTTCGCCTCGCTTTCTCGTTGTAACATCTTTCGATGTAGCGCTGTCAATGGCACCAATGGTGGCACACCACTCAACTTATTGTATTTATCATTCTACTGTATCCCCCAGCACCATCCTCCCTTACCGCACCCTATCACTATCCTGCCCCCCGACCTTTTCCCCCCACGACACCCAAACGTCTCTCCCTCACATTATACCATGGCCTCAACTCGTACCACCAACCAACCCTTCTCGTCTTCCGTTTTTGATGCCCTCTTCAGCGAAGCCGTAGCCAAGTACACCCAACAGACCGGGAAAAATCTCCTCGACTGCCCACTCGCCTCCAAAATTGATGGCTGCGACTCTGCCCAATCCCTCCTTTTCATATTCCATGAACAAGCCCAGGGATTTGAGGAAGTTAGGAACGGCGATCCCAATTTGATCCTGTGGCTTTGGTCCATGCTCAATGACCTGTACACACACTTGGCCAGGACTAGTCTCGTGAGTCCCAGCAACCGAACCGTCTTTCTGTTTGTCTCTTCAACATCGCTCTTTGTTTAGGTGTTCCCCTTCGCAAGACTAAATTTTTACGCAATCAGCATCCTTCTCTCTGTGCGCCTCTCGCACGCTTCTCCATTTACTCCTCTGATACCTGGAATCACTAGACGGCAAAGTCTATAGACGCAATCTACGCTCCGCTTGTCGACGTGTTTGAATGCGCTGGAAATTTCCTGAAACGACTCGCCATTTACACTGAGACTGAGCCCACTCCAGCAATGGCTGACCAGGCTGAGATGGTTGCCAAAATAATGGCCGAGCTGTTATCTCTCCTCGCCCTTGCAACTAAACAAACCACCCAGGGACAACTGAGTAAGTCTTCCCTCACTGACGAGAATTCATGGCTCAATAGGTGGCAGAGAAATATGTAACGAAACTGCGTGGAGAAAACGACATCGAGGTTGTGCTACAGAGGCTTGATAGGCTCACCGTGTAGGAGTCTGTAGTGTAGATGGTTAGTCTATGTGTGAGTTCGAAGGAGTGGAAGGATGAAGATCAGAGGAGCCACGTTCCCAAAAAGGCCGAGAACGCGCGAGGAAAGCCTTGAGTGAGTTGTCGTAAGGAGCTTGAGGCAAAAGCACGCAAATGCAAAGGAGGGGAAAGGGATCTACGATTACCTGCTTGGCTGAGGCCGGGCAAGGAGGAATATATACAGGTTGCCACGTGCGAGGCAAGTAGAGGGAGTGTGTGAAAAACGAAGAGCTGAAGGGGGAACCGAGAACAACGAAGAGATGACAATGAGCGGCTATGTTCAATAGTAAAGGCTAAGGCTTAGTATTGTAGGAAGGTGCAGAATGCAGAGCAAAGCTCGAAGGCAAAAGGATATAGAGAACGTACGAAAACGGTGCTGAATGGTTCTATACAAAATGTTTATCCAGCACAGATGTGGTTCCAAACAAGGGCCCAACTTGTGAGGTGCCGCACACGTCGTGTGTGATGTTGGAATGAGGACTGCCAAGGCGGTGTGCACTTGTGGCATTGGTGGCGAGACTAGAGAGATTCACATTTCTTCGGAAACAAGGTTTGAGGTGCGACGAGAGGGAACTTAACGAGAAGAGGACGAGTCAGAATCGAGGGGCGACGGACTCGAGGCGGAGAACGAGGAAAACGAGGAGAGGGTGGTAGGTGCGATACTGGTGCGATGCACAAATGCTGAGGGGAAAATGCGAACGAGGCAGAATACGGTGGGAGGAGGAGGTAGATGATAGGCGAGGCGATGCCAATGAGAACAATGATCAGAATGGATTCGAGGTGATCGTCAAGCCATTGTCCTCGTCGTCCATGCTCCACTTAGACGTGTCGTGGTAGTTGCAGCTCACCGTTTTTCAAGTCATAGTCTCGCGCGCACCACCGTCGACGTCAGGACTTGTAACGCCTGCCTTGCTTGGGCCAGAGCTCTTGTACACACCAAGGTACAAACTGCTGGGCCCGGTCATATTCTGCGCATCGTCGTCAGCATCGCGCGACACTAGCGCGCTAGCGACTGATGATTCCAGAAACACACATACCATGGCCTTCAGAGGGACTTCAGCTTCTAGCATCTAGACCATCCCAACACCACCAAATGCTCCGCGAGCGCGGCCTGGTCGCGAGTAAGTTACCATCCGGATCCTCGAAGGCGAATGAAGAGGGGAGAAACGGTGGCGACGGTGGCAGAGTAAGCAGAAGGGAGTAAATCCCTTGATAGCTTCTGGTTTATGGGGTGAGAGGCAGGAGAAAAGTCCTCCGTCAGGCTGAGCAGAATGGCGTTCATCTGGTATGCTCCACGGGAAAGACGTGCCTGTCGTCACGTGACGTGACTGAGAATTCTTAACCGGTTGACCGGTTGACTTCAAGTTTTGGTCGTACAACGGGAGAGGAAATGCGGCGTAGCAAATGCAAGAGCTGAGAAGGAGGACTGAAGACTGCAAGACCTGGCGAAGGAAGGGAAGAGGACCGGCTACCGGGTTAAAGTTTCCGCGTGCTGTCCGCCTAGTAGTACCGTGACATTGTACCAATTTGTACCACCACTGTACTGACTTGTACCGGCAAGATGTATGTACACATACCTGAGGCCGGCCGAACAGGATTACAGCCTTACTGTATTGCCTTTTTCGCCAGAGCGTACCTCTGTGTACTACTTCAGCTGGCACCAGATCGTCCAGCTTTTACTCAACCTGGGCCGCGTGCCCAATGTCGACCCACAGGATATCAACCACAAGTTGTGGTTGATATCCGTGTTGTGGTCCACAACACGCCATTACATATAGCATCCTGACATGGAAAGGCCGCGGTCGTGACGACACTCCTAGGCCGTGGCGCGAACGTAGAAGCTCGGAATAGGCAAGAGGGACGCCGTGGAACTTGGAAGGAGGCCTCTCAAAGCGGGCACCTGAAGGTCGTACGCCTTTTACTCGAACGTGGCGCAGATTCTCAGGCCCGTAATCGAAAAGGAGAGACGCCTTTCGAAATGGCGTCGAGGAAAACCTACAGCGAAGTCGCGCATTACTCAGAAAGCACGCTGGAGAGGGTGCATAGGGTCATCGGTTATGTAAGGTAGGGCTCACAAGGTTTCATCCAACATCACGTGATAAAAGTGACAAAATGCGTGACAAACAGAAAGTTTTGAATATCTTTCCAACAACACTATTTATAAAAAATCGGCTTCATAGAAATGTATATGAGTACATTTAAGTCATTTGTATGAGAGCATATTTCTGATAAATTCGATGCTTAAGGAGTTATTCAAAAAGTTTGCATCTCTGGGTGGTGTGCAGGCCAGATCTGCTTGAAGATTCAAGTTCCGACGGCATGGCATTGCCTTCCATTCAAATCACATGACGTGTGGGTGATGAAAAGAAAAAGTCCACCACGCGGAATCGAACCGAGGGACTCCCCCTGCTCACTAATATAAGCAAAACACTATAACCGCTACACCATTTGGCTCAACCATTGCTATCCCTTTTAATAATACTTGACTAGCTGCCACGAATGAAAGGCGAAATTTTTGAAATGAAGTGAGGGGGAAAGCAAGAAAATATGATATTTGGTATAGATCAATGATTGTACCAGTGCACCCCATCTTATCACACATGACATCAGGCCACACCAACAAGGTTCAGCCACCCTGCGGACATCGAAATAGATCAGCAATGGGTCATGTAACACGGTGTCACACTCACGTGATGTTGGATGGAACCTTGTGAGCCCTACCTTAGGAATCCTGGTTGTCAAGGCCCTCGGGGAGCTGTAGAGCGTGCACACGCTGTGGCCTCGGAATCGGTCATTTCCGACCACGTGACGGCTCCCGAGTTGCCCGAGCCCGACGACGCGACACAAGCAACGCAAAGTCAATCTTTCGCCTTTCCCACGCGTCGCTCCTCCTCGTCCCCTCGAGCATCCCATTTTCCTCACCTCCCGCCACCGTTGTCAGCTAATCGGACCCAGGCCACATATAGTCAAGACGTTCCGCTCGCCACTCACCAAGCCTCCTCGGCTGAGAAGACTCGGATCGCCCATATCGGACCGGCCAACGACAAACCCGAAGATGACACCGCCCCTTGTTGCACGCGCAGTGCGCTGCCCTCGCCGACCGTCCCGAGGTCGGGACCGATAAGGAAGGATTCGGAGTAGAAGGAATTGGGTTTTCGTTGCGTATCTTCCTTCTTTTATTTTAGTTCACTTTCTCTTCATTTTCCACTTTCTCCATTAGACTTAGAGGTCGGCGTCGATTACCGCCGAACCATTCCTCACTCCTGCCGCCTTGTGTTGACGTCGCACCCTTCGCGACAACTCATAAATTTTCGACATCGCTTCCCGCTTCCATACAACGCCGCGCAGCCTGTCGCCGGCTCAAACGTTCGTTTTATTTTCTCTTTCTTCTTACTTACTTCGCGCATAGAGTAGCCGTTGTAGTATAAATACCCTGGTCTGGCCTTGTCAAAATAGACAAGGATAGAAGGCAACCGCGGCCTCATCCCCCTCATTTCCGTGTGATATCCCCGACTGTGTAACGACTCGCGAGCCCGCTGCGCCGCAACTATCTTTCTCCGTTCTCCGTTCTCTGTTTTCTGTTCTCCTCAACTCGTCTCTGTTTCCTCGCCCTCGCCCTCGCTCGCCCTCGCCCTCGCCCTCGCTCGCCCTCGCCCTCGTCCATTCCCGCCATCACCACTCGTCACTGCCATTGCCTTCCGCTATCGCCACTGCCTCATCACGTCAACGCGTCGACGATCGACACCAACACACCGGCATCTACGCTTCTCCCGATCACCACCTGCGCGTTCTCAGGCACTCGAGAACGTGGCCTCTCTCCCTCTCCCTCTCTCTCTGTCACCTGGGGCACATCCCCGAACTCGGCACGCAGGCACCGTTCTGCATTACAGAGCGGTACCATGGCATTGGCAAGTAGGCTAGCTCCCACCAGGTGGAGGAAGACCTTGAGCTTTATGTATTGTATTCAGTAAAGTGCTGTATTTTCGCCACACGATTACCCCCCCTCTTGTCAGTTACAGTGCCACTGTCACAGTGGTACTATGTCATTGTGATTATCGATCATATGGCCGCGCCAAGCGACTTATTTCGGGTGGTGCAGACACATCGCAGGGCTTGCCAGTGCCAGACTGAATATACTGAACATGGGATAACAGCACGATTAGAGTTGCACAGGTAGATAGAACGGCATAGATGGTGGTAGTAGCTGCGTCTCGGATGGCATGTAATTGATTCTTGCAAGCCGTCCGGTGGCTTCCTACCAGAATCTTCGTGTCCGTTCTAGTGAAGAGACAGTGGATTGAGATTGTTGCCAGTGAGGCGCGACTATTTGCAGATAGGGAAGGCCGGAACTCCCCGTAACTTGAATTGGTTTATTGGGCTGTGTAGACGACTACTGGATCCCTCAGCCCCATCCTTACTACACCCTACCACTATCATACCCCCCTCCCCCCCAACCCCTTTCCCCCACGACACTCAAACGTCTCTCCCCCTCCCTCTCATTATACCATGGCCTTAACTCGTGCTGCCAGCCAACCCTCCCCGAGGTCCGCTTTTGAAGCCCTCTTCTGCGAGGCCTTATCCAAGTACACCCAACAGACTGGGAAAAATCTACTCGACTGCCCACTCGCGTCCAAAATTGATAGCTGCGACTCCGTCGAATCCCACCTTTCCATATTTCAAGAACAAGCCCAGGAATTTGAGAAAGTTAGGAACGGCGACCCCAATTTAGTCCTTTGGCTTCGGTCAATGCTCAATGACCTACACACACTCTCGGCCAAGACTAGTCTCGTAGGTCCCAGCAACTGAGCCGTCTTCTGACCGTCTCTCCAACGTCGTTCTTTGTCTAGGTACCGGTGTTCCCTATTGCAAAACTAATTTTTTACGCAATCAGCATCCTTCTCTCAGTGTGTCTCTCGCTCGCTTCTCCATTTACTATTCTGATACCAGGGATTACTAGACGGCAAAGTCTGTAGACGCAATCTACGACCCGCTTGTCGAAACGTTTGAATGCGTTGAAAATTTCCTGAGACGACTCGCCATTTACACTGAGATTGAGCCCACTCTAGGGATGGCTGAAATGGTCGTCAAAATAATGACTGAACTGTTATCTGTCCTCGCCCTCGCAACCAAACAAACCATCAAGGGACGGCTGAGTAAGTCTTTCCTCACTGACGAGAATTCATGTCTGAACACGTGGCAGAGAAATATGCAACAAAACTGCTTGAAGAAAACGACATCGAAGCAGTGTTGCAGAGGCTTGACAGGCTCACCGTGGAGGAGTCTAAGATGACTGTTCCCGAGATTCTCGATGTGATCTATGGCCTTTTCAATAGCATGCAGGTAGTAATGGACGGTGCGCATCGCCTGTTCATTCAATTGCCTGCGTCGTACGAAACTCCAATCTGACAGATGGCAAAGCACCGACAGACGGTATCCGACAATCCCTTGGTGCGTCTGGCTGACCTGTATCAGCCGTTATCTCTTTTATTTAGACTTTGTCCGATAGTCCTCATTCACGAGCGCATAATGAACGCAAACAAGGTAGAACGTCCGTAGCAGCTTCATATTCCCTGTTCCGCGTATATATTGAAGCTGCTTCGCAGGTGACCGGTTGCAAGAGAAAGTTCGATGTTGGTTGTCACCCCCAGATCCGAGCACAAATTACGACATTGCTCGCAGCGCCCATCTTGACGGTACAGCCACCTGGTTTACCCAAGGCGATATATACCAAAAATGGAAAACGACTGGCTCTCTCCTTTGGATCCATGGCAAACGTACGTGTATTCTTCCGTTTCTTCTGGCATTCCTGATTTGTTACGTGGTAGCTGGATCGGGCAAGAGTGTTCTTTGGTATGTGTCGCCATATTGTTACTTTATGGCGTAGTTACCTTATCTACCAGTTCAAAAATCATCCAAGATGTCAATCGCATTTGCAAAACTGGGTCAGCTACTTGTGCTTATTATTACTGTGATTTTCGGGATATTGCAAAGCAGGATGTCCGCGGCCTTCTATCTTCCCTCATTGTCCAACTCTCCAGGGAATCCAACGACTTCTCCGCAATCCTCTCTGAACTCTATTTGGCCTACGACCGTGGATCCCAACAGCCTTGGAACGATGCGCTGATGGAATGCTTGAGGAAGATGCTCGGACTTCCAGGGCAAGGTCCAGTCTATCTCATTGTAGATGCCCCCGATGAGTTCTCGAATTCGGGGTACCCAACAGCACGAAGACAAGTCCTCGAGATCATGCAAGAGCTCATCGACTTAAGGCTTCCACATGTACACTTTTGTGTCACAAGCCGACCGGAGATCGACATCCAGACCGTTCTTGAGCCCCTCACATCATTCCATATGTCCCTCCACGACCAAAGCGGACAAAAGCAAGATATTCTTGATTACATCAACAATGTCGTTCACTCGGACCGCCGAATGCGAGGATGGAGGCCGGAGGTCAAGCAAAAGGTTATTGACACGCTCTCGGCAAAGGCAGATGGAATGTGAGTAATCACGACCGCGATGTCCTGGCACTCTCACTTACCGAACATGCAGGTTTCGATGGGTGTATTGCCAACTAGATGCTTTGCGGCATTGCTTACCAACTGTTATTGAGCATACTCTGGACGAGTTGCCCGAGTCATTGGACGAATCATATGAACGAACTTTACTCGGGATCAACGAGGAGAAACGGGCGGGTGCCTATCGTATATTCCAGTGCCTCGTTGCATCAATCCGCCCACTTCGTGTCGAAGAAGTCGTCGAGCTATCTGCGAGTCGAACTCTCACAGAAACAAGTCCTAATGGTTGGTGCTCTGCGAATGCTGAAGAGTTTGTGCTGTCGGCTTGCTCCACTTTGGTCGCTGTTGTCAATGTCGATGGAAACAAAGTCGTGCAATTCTCACACTTTTCTGTGAGGGAATATTTGACGTCGGATCGCGTCGCAACTTCCGGACCTGTTTCATACTTTCACATTCTCCCTAAGTTGGCGCATACGTTTCTCGCCAGTGTGTGTCTCGGCGTACTACTTCAGCTGGATGACCAGATTGACGAGACGAAGATCAAACATTTCCCCTTAGCTTCATACGCTGCAGAGCACTGGGGGCCCCACGTCCAGCTTGAAGGTGAATCATCGTGTATCCGAGATGCGATGGAACGTTTATTCGACAGAGACAAGCCACACTTCGCGGCCTGGGTCCGGTTATACGATATAGACAAATCATCCTCTGGGCCCGCCAAGCACCCAAATGTGCCTAATGCGGTCCCGTTATATTACGCTGCGCTTTTGGGCTTCCGTGGCATTGCAGAGTGCCTCATAGGCACACACCCACAAGACGTCCACGCTAGGGGGGGTCGATGTGTGACCCCACTACATGCAGCCTTAGACAAGGGACATGCGAATGTCGCACGTCTGTTACTGAAGCACGGTGCCGACGTAAAGTCCGGGGGGCTCCATCATCATACACCATTACATCTATCAGCACATCAGGGATTCGCCGATATCACGCAGTTGCTGATCGACTGTGGTGCTGACCCAAACGCAAAGAACGTGGGCCGGGAGACTCCATTGATTATGGCGTCGAACAACGGAAGACTGGGGACTGCAAGGCTATTATTGAAGAGCGGCGCCGATGCAAACGAACCGGACAAGAGCGGTTGGACTCCGCTTCACGTTGCTTCGCTGAATGGGTATGAGGATATCGTCAGGTTATTACTCGACCACGGCGCGAATGCCAATGCAATGAATGACATTTGTGACACTCCACTACATATAGCGTCATTCCATGGGAAGGTCGTGATCGTGTGGTTACTCCTCAAGCATAGCGCGGACGTGGGTGCTCGGAACACGCAGGGAGGAACTCCGTTGCACGATGCGGCCCAATCCGGATGCCCGGACGTCGTTCAGCTTTTACTCGACCACGGCGGCGATGTGAACGCACTAGATGGGGATGGATGGACTGCGTTACACTTGGCTGCGTACCTTGGGCACGTCGAGGTTGGGAAATTACTGCTCGCACGTGGCGGACGCCGGTATACCCAGAACAACGAGGGTAACACGCCTCTTCAGGTAGCCCTGGAGAGTGATCATAGCGAAATCACACAACTACTGTCGAAACGGTGCTGGTGAGAGAAAATAAGGTTGGGACTACTAATATGCTAGGACGAGTCTGGAAGAGTCAGTGGTGTTATATTCAGACTCTGGGGTCACGCAGTGTAGAATTGGCTTTGTATATGGCTTAAATGCGCGTACATACAGTAGCAATCGCCCTCACAGACCATACAAACCGATACAGTTCAATATCCGCGCATGCACCACCATATACTTCGAGCGTCCACGAAGAAACGCCAGTGTGCATGGGGCTGGTGCCAGAAATAATCGTAGCATACCCGTTTTCTGTTTCATCCTCGCCGCGAGAGCCCAAAAATACGTGTCGCGTAGTTCCAGAACACGCCAGGGGTAATGTATGTGGAATCAAGGTGTACTTTAAGTGAGATATTTTCCAACATCAGGCGCAGGTCATTGAAACCATCGTCGAGGTCGCCATCGCCTGTGCTACTTCTTCCTCTTCCTCCTCTCAATTCTTTGCCCCCTCCGCGTCCGGCGTCGTCGTCGTCCTGGTGCTCCTTAATTCCGGTTTCATCATCAGTGAGTCCTGCACCTTCCTCGACTAACTTATGAAGCGGAACGTCCACTGCCTCCTCTGCCTCCTCTTCCTCATCAGATGCCCAAGGGGCTGTCGCAGACCCGGCTACAGAGGAACTACCTCCTTCCACACCTAGACGTGTGTGTAGAGAGGGAGGAGAATGCATTATGAGCTGTACGTTTGGAGAGAAGTACACCATCGTGCCGTTTCAACTGGACTCACACAAAGCGCCGCGTCGCAGATCCTTAGCCATCTCCCAGAGTGTATCATAGCAGTCAAAGGCGCGAGGTTCGTGCAACGGGGCCCAAAGGTCTTGGAGACGGTGCGGGTTATCGCGCGGATGAGCTCGCAGTCGCCCTCGCCGTCTAGGAGCCTGGAGGCGATTGAATATTCGTGGCGGCTGTGGATACTGCAGGCAAGGCACGGGTACGGATCGCACATTTCCGGACTTACTCTTTAATCTGGAGCGTGCATCGCGCGAGAAACGAGCCAGTTATCGTCAAGTCTCTTGGACTTATCTACGAGCAGGGGGGAGATATTATCAGGTAACTAGTATGCGCGGGGTGGAACGGGGGGAAACAGGGGTGAAGCAGCTGACCTTTGGGAGTGGGAGGACTTGAAGCTCGCGCCTTGAAGTGGAGTAGGTGTTCCCGGAAGACGGACCCATGGGTGGTTGCTATTGTTCTTTTCATGAGGCTCAAGATCAGAAGAGAAGAGACCAGACTACAGACTCTGGGGATGAGCGAGAGAAAGTGGTAGGGGTTGACAGAGCCCACCCCGCCTCGACAAGGTATTTATCTCACACTAAAAGATGTCCCTCTTTTGTGTTTTCAGAACTACTCTGATAAGAGGATATCGATCCTGCGCACCCTGCGCCTCACCCTCTACCCAAGCGTCCAGGAGTGGGACTCAGGCCGGATCTGCCGTACCTGGGAAGAGCTAGTCACGACTCATGCCTCAAGGACAGGGATGTCGAGGACAGTAAAAGAGTATCGAGGACCATTATAGAGAAAAGAAGCTTTTTTGAGGCGCGGTGTAGCGTAGACACGATGGCTGATCAACGCATGAAGCAACCGTCGGACGTAGAGCGCGCGTTGCGAATACAATATGATAAGATAGATCTTAGTCTGATCTTTATTAATAATCTAATCTCTGACGAGGCTGACCCGTTGGTCAACGGGTACTACTGCAACCCCAAAATCAGGCCACCTCTGCACGCGCATCGCTACCCTCACCCGAGACGAGAAGGTGACGGGGTGGACACGCTCTTCCGCGTCCTCTCCCGACACCTGCGCACAATCTGGCACAGTGCCCGCGAGCCCCTTCCTCTTCATTCGATTCCGCCACCTTGCCACCAGCACCAACAATCAGAGTGCCACGACCAACACGACAACCACGACGACGACGACCAACACCAACAAGACTGACATGACCAACACCACCACAACGACAACCACGCGCCTGCACCGACCTCCTACCCCAATGCCGGCCTCTTCGTTCGCGAACCACATCGCGGCATTGTCGATGATGAAGACGAGAGCGTACCAGTGGGCGTGCGAGCGCGCACGCAACTTCAGGGCGCATATGATGAGGGAGCGGAGGACGGTTATGAGGCAGACGAAGACGATAGCTACGACGAGAGCGAAGCGAACGGTCTCTGCGAACAAGGGCGCGGCGGAGGTGGGGCCAGGGAAGGAAGACGTGGTAGGTGCGATGCACAAATATTGTGAGGAAGATGCGAACGAGGCGGGAGACGGTGAGAAGAGGGGGTGGATGATAGGCAAGGCGATGCCAATGAGAACGATGACTGGATGGATTCGAGGCGGTCTTCAAGTCATTGTCGTCGTCGCCCACGCTCCGCTTGGACGCCGTGGTAGCTACAGCTCGCCGGTTTTCAAGTTAGTCTCGCCCACATCATCGTCGACGTCAGGACTCGTAACACCCGCATTGCTTGGGTCAGAGCTAGTACACCTTGCTGAGCCCGACCATATCCTGCGCATCGTCGTCAGCATCGCGGGACACCAGCGCGCTAGCAACGCTGATGATGCCGGAAAGGCACATACCATGACCTTTGGGGGGACATCTGCTTCTAGCATTTAGACCTTTGCAACGCCACCAAATGTTCCCCGAGCACGGCCTGGTCGCGGTTACCATCTGGATCCTCGAAGGCGAATGAAGAAGGGAGAAACGGCGGCGGCGGTGGGAGAGTAAGCAGAAGTGAGTCGATCCCCTGATGACTTCTGGGTTATGGGGTGAGAGGCGGGAGAAGGGTCCTCGTGGCTGAGCAGAATGGCGTTCATCGGTATGCTCCGCGAGAAGAGGTGTCTGGTCGTACAATGGGAGAGGAATTGCGGCGTAGCAAATGTAAGAGTTGAGAAGGAGGGCTGCAAGACCCGTCGAAGGAAGGGAAAGCGAGAGCGTGTCGGGAAAGTGTCGGGAGTAGGTCGTATTTATTGGACCCCAGGCCAGGTTCGCGTTTCTGCGCTGTTGGGCGTCTAAGCACCGTCCCATTCCGAATCTTCCCTCACACCACCTAAACATCTCTCCCGATAATCCCATGTCTTCAACGAGAAATGCTAGCGAAACCTCTTCCTTCAACTTTGAAGCCCTCTTCAATGACGCCTTAACCAAGTACACCAAAAAGACCGGAAAAGATCTTCGCGATTACCCGCTGGCCTCCAAGATCGATAGCTGCAAGTCCGCCGAGGCTTTCCTTGCCATATTCCAGGAACAAGCCCAGGAGTTTGAGGGATCTAGGAATGATTCCAAATTGATTGATCGGCTTGGGCCCGTAATCAGTGGCTTGCTTGTTCTCTCCGAGAGTGGTGCTGTGGAGACCGCTGCCGGTCTCGTAGGTCCACCCAAAGTTGCTGTCGTTATGTCCACCTTTCTGACGTCGTTTTCATATAGGTGTTCCCCCCTGCAAAGTATGTGTTTTCTGCGATCAGCGTTCTTCTCTCAGTGTGTTTCTCCCTCGCATGCTCGTTAGCTCTTCTAAATTCCGGAGTAACTAGGCGGCGAAGTCCAAGAAGGCAAACTACGACGCCCTCGTAGATATCTTTGAATGCATCGATAACTTCCTGAGACGGCTTAGGATCTATACCAAGGTCGAACCGACTCCTGCCTTGGCCACAGTGGTAGTTAACATCATGATTGAACTCCTCTCTGTCCTTGCTCTCGCGGCCGAACAAATCAAACAAGGATGGATTAGTAAGTCTTCCCTCAGTGACAACCTTCCATAGCTAAAGGCGTCGCAGAGACATATATGAAGACGGTACTAGGGGACAAGAAAATCGAATCGGTGCTGCAAAGGCTAGACCGGCTCACTCAGCAAGAGTCCCAGATGACGGTTGCTCAGATGACAGTCGTCCAGACAGAGTCTTTCGACGTGGTACGTGGTCTGGTCGATAATATGAGGGTGGTGATGGAAGGTGTGCATCTCTTCGTATGGTTATGTGCTTAGTACGGACATTGACTCCCATGTCATAGATGGCAAAGCATCAACTGATGGCATTCGACAGGCCCTGGGTGGGTTCAGCTGACCTGCGTGACCAGCTGTCATTATTGACCGATATTTCTAGTCGAAATGCAAAAGATGGAAGTCGAAATACAGGAATTGAGACGTTTGTAGCCCCGTCACGTCGTCATCGCTTGACATATGAGCTCATGTGACTTGTCAGATTCTCAAAAACGACGGGATCTTCGAGATTGGTTGTCTGCCTCAGATCCATCTATAAAGCATAACAACGTTCAGAAAGTCTATCACCGCGGAACTGCCGAGTGGTTCACAGGAGGCAAGATCTTTTGTCAATGGAAATCAACGGGGTCCCTTTTGTGGATCCATGGTCTACGTAAATGCCCCTTCTTTGAGTCTTTTCCCGCTGCTGACAAGGTCCTGATACTGTAGCGGGAGCAGGAAAGACCATCATGTGGTATGCGATTCTATGTCCCCTGTCGTCTTGGTTGCTCATCTCATCAATCAGCTCAACAATTATCGAAAACATCCAAGACGAATGCCAAACTGGATTAGCCATGCTCACGTTTTATTACTTCGATTTCCGCCATGTCGACAAGCAGGACGCCCGCAGCTTCCTGTCTTCCCTCCTTATGCAACTCGGTGATCAATCTGAGAAGTTCTTGCAAATTCTATCTGACCTTCATTTGTCCCATCGCCATGGCTCCCGACAACCTAGCGACGATGAACTACAGCGGTGCTTGAAGGACATGCTCGAACTTCCAGAGCAGGGCGAGCTCTACATTGTTGTGGATGCACTCGACGAGTGCCAGAATTTGACCGCGTTCCCTACACCACGGGAACAAGTCCTCAACATCATAAAGCAGCTCGTCGCCTTGAACGCCTCGCATTTACATCTTTGTGTCACAAGTCGGTTCGAGACAGATATTCGATGGGTTCTTGCGCCGTTGGGACCTGACAGTGTGTCACTCCATGATCAACCTGGACAAAGGGACGACATTGCCCGATATGTCAAGGAAATTGTCGAATCAGACGCAGACATGGGGTCATGGCCAGAAGAGAAAATAAATTTGGTTATTAGCACGCTCTCAGAAAAGGGTTGCGGCATGTAGGTGGCACCTGTCATAATGTTTCATATTACTCTCTTATGGGGTGACTTCAGGTTTCGGTGGACCCAATGTCAGCTAGAAACTCTGCGCCACTGTCCCTTGCAAAAGATTTCGAGTACTCTGCAAGATTTGCCCAAGGACCTGAACGAAACTTACGAACGCATATTACGGAACATCCCTGAAAAACGGTGGGAATTCGCGCATCGTATCTTCCAATTCCTTACGGTGTCCTTTCGACAACTTCGCATTGAGGAACTTGGGGAGGTCTTCGTCATCTACGTTGATGCGGACCCGACTCGAATTCCAAAATTTCTCCCTGACTGCCGGCACCAAAACCCCGAGGCGGTCGTGCAGTCCGCATGCCCCAGTTTGGTCGCCGTGGTCGACGTACACAGTGACCGAGTTGCACAATTTTCGCACTTTTCGGTGCAAGAATTTCTCGTGTCGAAATTCCTCGAAGATTCACAAGATCTTTCCAAGTATCATGTTTCCCCACCGTCGGCCCACGCCTTTTTTGCCAGAGCGTGCCTCTGTGTACTCCTTCACCTAGGTGACGGTATTGACAAAAAGGATTTCCCCTTGGCTTCATATGCGGCGGAGCACTGGGTTGGTCATGCCAAGTGCGGGAAAGTATCATCAGATACCCTACCCGGGATGACATGCCTCTTCGACAAGGATAAGCCACACTTCAATGCCTGGATCTGGCTATACAATGTGGACAAACAGTCCCCAGAGTCCACCATTCACCCGATGCAGCCCGATGCAGTCCCGTTGTATTACGCTGCGCTATGTGGCTTCCGTGACATCACAGAACACCTCGTCCGTGAACATCCGAAAGACGTCAATGCGCGGGGCGGAATCCACGTGACTCCACTTCATGCTGCTTTAGACAAGGGACATCTGGATGTTGCACTACTTCTATTGCAGAACGGTGCCAACGCAGGGTCTCGCGGCATCGAGGGTCAGACTCCGTTACATATAGCATCAGACCGTGGGTACATCGATATCGTGAAGTGGCTAATCGACAAGGGTGCTGATCCAAACGCGGAGAACGATGGCCAGGAGACTCCACTACATTTGGCGTCGAAAAGTGGACAAGAGGAGGTCGCAAATATGCTATTGGCGGGTGGCGCAGACGTGAATCACCGGGACAGGAGTGGCTGGACTCCACTGCATGTTGCAT